>MDSQ01000453.1_pt1 | contig 10511 bp, 9 predicted proteins | sample 1008251 | NCBI WGS metagenome assembly MDSQ01 (sample SAMN05526597, study PRJNA338239) | gut metagenome | isolation source: Hindgut content | host: Naso unicornis | place: Saudi Arabia: Red Sea | collected 2016-05
TATCTCGATGGTAATATATATAACATCTCTTATAGTAAATGTATTTTTTAACTACGTTTTAATCTTTGGCAAACTTGGTGCACCAACACTTGGTGCAGTGGGTGCGGCCATTGCAACTGTAATAGCACGAATAACAGAATTTATAATAGTTATAATATATCTAAAATACTTTGATAAGAAAATTAAGATAACTAGAAATACGTTTAAAAAAGCTGACCCTCTAATAAGGAAAGATTACGTACAAACTACTACGCCTGTAATTATAAATGAATTTTTATGGTCTATAGGCAGTGCGACTATATCCATAATAATAGGAAGGCTTGGCACAGAAATAGTTGCTGCAAATAGTATAGCAAATGTAGTTAATCAATTTGTAACTACATTTATATATGCCCTATCAAGCTCGGCAGCCGTAATAATAGGCAATACAATAGGTGCCGGAGATTATAACAAAACAAAGCAGGTTACTACGACAATTGGTTTATGTGTTGCTATGATGGGGATTGTAGCGGGGGTAACTATATATATGATGCGTGGAAAAATTGTAGGATTATATAACGTTTCAGATGCTACAAAAGAGTTTGCAATTATGATAATGGGAATAAATTCGGTAATGGTATTTTTTCAAGCACTTGCAAATACTATATATGTTGGCATACTGAGAGCGGGCGGAGACGCCAAATTTGTGTTAATAAATGATGTAATATTTATGTGGACCCTAGCAATTCCGCTAGGGTTTATATCAGCATTTGTATGGGAGTTACCTGTATTAGCAATATTTATGATAATTAGGATAGATGAGGTAGTTAAGGTTATTGTGGGCACCATTCGTGTGGTGAGCTTTAAATGGATTAGAAATTTAACAAGATAACTTACATGAGTAAAAGCAAGCTAAGTGCCATAACAGCCATACCGGCAACCAAGCCATATATAGATAGGTTATGCTCGCCATATTCACGAGCCGTCGGAAGCAGCTGATCAATACTAATAAATACCATAATACCCGAGATTAATCCAAAGATTATACCAAATACTAAGTCATTAAAAAAATTGTAAAGTAAAATATACCCTACTAATGCACCTATAGGTTCAGCAAGTCCGGAAATAAAGGAGTATTTAAAGGCAGTTTTTTTACTATTTGTTGCATAATAAATAGGAATGGCAACTGCAATTCCTTCTGGAATATTATGAATGGCAATAGCAATAGCGATGGCAATACCGACGCTTGGGTCATCTAAAGTTGCCATAAATGTTGCAAGTCCTTCAGGAAAGTTATGTATGGCGATAGCTAATGCCATTAAAACTCCCATTCGCATAAGTTTATTTGAATTTATACTTTCGTATTCTGCATTATTAGCATTATTTATAGTTTGCATAGCTTTGGGGCTGTTAATATCTGGGATAAATTTATCGACTAATACTATTAAAATTATCCCACTAAAAAAGCTTATGACGGTTACCCACATTCCGGTCACCTCACCTAGATGAGCGGTAAGAGAATCTGCTGCTTTAAAGAATATTTCTACAAATGATACATAAATCATAATTCCTGCAGAAAATCCTAATGCTACGGATAAAAATTTAGTAGACATATTTTTGGTAAGTAAGACAAATGCACTGCCTATTCCGGTGGCAAGGCCTGCAAACAAAGTTAAAGAAAAAGCTAATAGTACGTGTTCGTTAAACATGATATCACCTCTTTAAAGATAATTTATTAGTATATACTAACTGACATAATTGATAATATGCGGTTAAGACCAGAAATATTACAAAAAATTACATGATGACCAGCAGAGTACATTGAATGCAGTTTTAGTTAAAAAATACTTGACATATCTGAAAAAGTCCATATAATTAAAACTATAATAAATCGGTTAAGGAGTAACTTTTATTACACTGTAATAAATATATTTTGCAGTTTCAGGATTTACCCTTATATACAAGTTTAAATAGGCTCCCATGCTGGGAGTCTATTTTTTTATTAACAAAGGAGCATATTATGATAGTTATATTAAAGCAAGGTACGCCAACTGAAGAAATAGAAAAATTAGTTGGAATTATAAAAAACTTAGGACTAGACGCAAAAATAACAGAAGGTACAGGTAAGACTGTTATAGGGTTAGTAGGAGATACTACAATACTTGATGGGAAAAAACTCCAAGCTAATAAATACGTAGAAAAAGTTATGACAGTGCAAGAGCCATTTAAGCGTGCAAATCGTAGGTTTAAACAAGAAGATACCATAATACAAGTAGGGGATAAAAAAATAGGAGGCAATACTCTAACCATAATAGCAGGTCCGTGCTCGGTTGAATCTGAGGAGCAGATTGTAGGTATTGCAAAGTCGTTAAAAGCAACAGGTGTTACTGCTCTAAGAGGAGGAGCATTTAAACCACGTACATCACCATATAGTTTTCAAGGATTAGAATTAGAGGGCTTAGAACTATTAAAAATTGCTAGGGCGGAAACTGGACTTGCCATAGTAACAGAGATTATGTCAACAAATTTAATAGATGTATTTGAAAGAGACGTGGATATAATTCAAGTTGGGGCAAGAAATATGCAAAATTTCGACCTGTTAAAGCAATTAGGTAAGCTAAATAAGCCTATTTTATTAAAACGTGGGCTGAGTGCAACTATAGAAGAGTGGATAATGTCTGCAGAATACATTATGTCTGGTGGAAATGACAATGTAATTTTATGTGAGCGAGGAATAAGAACTATAGAAACTTATACAAGAAACACGTTAGACATTAGTGCTATTCCAATAGTAAAAAAACTTAGCCACCTACCGATAATAGTGGACCCGAGCCATGCGGCAGGGCTTGCTTGGATGGTAGACCCATTATCTCGAGCGGCTATTGCAACAGGAGCAGACGGATTGATAATAGAAGTGCATAATGACCCTGCTTGTGCATTATGTGATGGTCAACAATCAATTACTCCAGAAGAGTATAAAGAATTATTAGATAAGTTAAAAATAATAGCACCAGTAGTTGAAAGAGAGTTGTAAGATGAAAAAGTTAAAAGTAGACTTAGGGATAAATAGCTATCCTATATATATTGAGGACGGTTTATTAGAAAAAGTAGATACGCTCATAGAAAAGCATCTACCAAAAACGAAAAAAGTTTTTATTATAACTGATACTAACGTAGAGAAATATTATTTAGAGATAATAAAGAAAAATTTATCTAACTTTACAGTAGAATATATGGTGATAGAGGCAGGAGAAAAAAGTAAGAGTATTGCAATGTTAGAGCCTATATTCACAAAGTTAGTTGCAGCAAAACTTACTCGTACAGATGCAATAATCGCCCTGGGGGGCGGAGTAGTAGGTGATTTAGCTGGGTTTATTGCTTCAATATATTTGAGAGGAATAAATTTTGTACAAATACCAACGTCATTGCTGGCACAAGTGGATTCTAGCGTAGGTGGAAAAGTGGCTGTAGATTTAATAGAAGGAAAAAATTTAGTTGGTAGTTTCTATCATCCGAAACTAGTAATAATAGACCCAAAAGTGTTACAAACCTTACCACAAAAATTTATCGCTGATGGCTTAGGAGAAGTAACAAAATATGCTTTTATAAAAGATGCTGAGCTATATGAGTATATGATCAAATTTGAGAATATGCAAGAATTAATCGAAAATATTGCAGATATAATCTATATTTGTTGTGACATTAAAAAGACGATAGTTGAGCAAGATGAAAAAGATACAGCAGAGAGAATGGTTCTAAACTTTGGGCATACGCTAGGGCACGCTATAGAAACAGTTTGCGGATACGAAAATTATACACATGGTGAGGCTGTGGCTATAGGAATGTATGAAATAACCAAAATATCAGAAAAAATGGGCTTAACCAAAGCTGGTACACTAGACAAAATAAAAAAATTATTAGATAAATATAACCTAGATACCCAACTTCCAGATATGCAAAGAGATGAACTATTTAAAGTTATAGAATTAGATAAAAAAAATCTTTCCCAACAATTAAATCTGATACTATTAAAAGAAGTTGGAGAATGCTATATTCACCAAACAAGTATAGACTTTTTTAAAGAGGTATAAATTTTATGATAAAAATAACCCCAACTATATTGAAGGGAAAAGTACAAGTACCACCGTCAAAAAGCATGGCACATAGAGCAGTAATATGTGCAAGCTTAAGTAGCGGGACGAGTATTATATCAAATATAGATAACTCTGATGATATAATAGCAACAATAACGGCCATGAAAAGCTTAGGAGCTATAATATCTCAAGATGGTGATACCCTTACTATTACAGGAGTAACAGATTATAAACTATCAAAAGATAAGTTAATAGATTGTAATGAATCAGGTTCAACGCTTAGATTTTTAGTACCAATAAGTATGATGTTTTGTGGAAAGCTAAATTTTGTTGGCACTGGAAACTTAGGAAAAAGACCGCTTACCCCTTTTTATGAAATTTTTGACGCACAAAATATTGAGTATAGTTATGAAGTGGACAAGCTAGATCTAAAAATAAATGGAAATTTACATTCAGATACGTTTAGGCTGCGAGGAGACATTAGTTCGCAGTTTATAAGCGGATTATTATTTGCATTACCTTTATTAGAAAATGATTCAAAAATTATAATAACATCTCCGCTGCAATCAAAAGGGTATATAGATTTAACGTTGCAAATGATAAATCACTTCGGAGTGGAAATAGAAAACCAAGATTATACTACATTTATAATAAAAGGCTCCCAATCATATAAGGCAACAAAGTATAACGTAGAGGGAGATTTTTCGCAAGCTGCATTTTATTTTGTCGCTGGAGCACTAGGAAATGCTGTAACAGTTACAAATATGAACATTAATTCTTTGCAAGCAGATAAAGTGATATTAGAATTTTTAGAGCAAATTGGAGCAGATATAACAATAAATCAAGATGAGATAACCGTATCGAAAAATAGGTTAGAAGCTATAGATATAGACGGTTCAGAATGCCCAGATATTATACCTATAATATCGGTAGCATTGGCGTTATGCAAAGGGAAAAGTACGATTACAAATGTAGCAAGACTACGTATAAAAGAGTGTGATAGGCTAGAGGCAATTTCTACTTTGTTAAATAAAATAGGTGGTAATGTAAAAGAATTTAGTGACAACTTAATTATAGAAGGGATAAATACATTCGATAATCAAGTACAACTCTCAAGTTATAAAGACCATAGAATTGCTATGAGCATTGCAATAGCTACTACTATGAGTAAAAAGCCTATTTTACTAGAAAATCCGGAGTGTGTATCTAAGTCATATCCACATTTTTGGGAAGATTATATTAAATTAAACGGCATGATAAGTGAGGTGAGCAAATGAGCTTTGGAAAGAACATAAATCTTTCTATATTTGGTGAGTCGCACGGAGTAGGCATAGGCATAGTAATGTCCGGGCTGCCGTCAGGAATAAAAATAGACTATGACCAAATATTAGATGAAATGTCAAGGCGGATGCCAGGCAAAGATAAATTATCAACCGCACGAAAAGAAAGTGATATTCCTATAATACAAAGTGGGATATTTAACGATTATACAACCGGTGCACCACTTTGTGCAGTAATAAAAAACAGTGACACCCATTCAAAAGATTATAGCATACTAAAAACTCATATGCGTCCAGGACATGCAGATTATTCTGGAAATATAAGATATAACGGTTATAACGACTACAGGGGTGGCGGGCACTTTTCAGGTAGATTAACCGCACCTATTGTGTTTGCAGGTGCCGTTGCAAAGCAAATATTAGATAAGCAGGGTATAAAAATAGGTGCACATATATCACAGATTAAAAATGTCTATGACACCATGTTTGATAAGGTAAATGTAGATATAAATACGTTGCAATCTTTATTGAATAAAGAATTTCCAGTGCTTGATAATTCTAAAATACAGCCTATGAAAAATGAGATATTAACGGCAAAAGAGCAGCTAGACTCGGTTGGAGGCAAAATAGAATGTGCCATAGTAGGCATAAAAGCTGGGGTAGGAAATCCGTTTTTTGATTCTTTAGAGAGTACGATAGCCCACCTAGCATTTTCTGTACCAGCAGTAAAGGGAATACAATTTGGTACTGGATTTGGTTTTGCAACTTTAAATGCAAGCACAGCAAATGATGAATATATTTTGGATAACGATATTATAAAGACAAAAACTAACCATAACGGAGGTATACTAGGTGGCATAACGAATGGTGCACCTATAATATTTGAAGTTGTAATAAAGCCGACTCCGTCAATCGCAAAAGAACAAGATACTATAAATATACAAACTAATGAGCCGGTAAAACTAGAAATTACAGGCAGACATGATCCATGCATAGTACATCGTGCGGTTGTAGTAATAGAAGCTATAGCAGCTTTATCATTATTAGAGATAGGAGTATAAATCATGATTGTAGGGTATCAGGGAGTGGAAGGCTCGTATAGTGAAGAAGCATTGATACAATATTTCGGTAAAGAACAGTTAACTAAAAATTACAATCAATTTGAAGATGTATTTATTGCTTTAGAAGAAGGAGAAATAGACTATGGGGTATTGCCTATAGAAAATTCAACTACAGGTTCTATTAGTGAAAATTATGACTTGCTGAAAAAATATGAGTACTATATTGTAGCAGAAATAAATGTGAAAGTACGACACAACTTACTGGGCATAGAAGGGGCGACTATAGAAAATATAACACAAATATTTTCGCACCCCCAAGGATTTGAGCAATGTGCAAAATATTTAAAAACTTTAAATGCAAAGCATGTGGCATATCACAATACGGCAATCAGTGCAAAATATGTAAAGGATACTAATGATGTGCAAAATGCAGCAATAGCAAGCAATAGGGCAGCAGAAATCTATGGGTTATCTATTCTAAATTCAGATATTAGTAATGTAGCTCAAAATGTTACTCGGTTTATCATAATTTCTAAAATTGCTACTACAGCTAAGGAAAGCAATAAGATGACGCTGCTTTTTGAAATTCCAAATACTATAGGAAGCTTATATAGTATTTTAAACCAATTTGCAAAAGAAAAGGTGAATTTACTAAAAATAGAATCTCGCCCTGTGGGTGATGGAACTTTTTCATATTGTTTTTATATTGACATTGAAGGAAATATGCAAAATGCGAATATTATAAATGCACTAAAAAACATAGAAGAAGTGACCAAGGACTTTAGAATATTAGGTAATTATATAAAAAGCAGTTAGACTAAAATTTAATATAGTAGGGAGCAATTTATGAAGTTAGACGAAGCAAGAATTAAAATAAACGAAATAGATGAACAAATAGTAAATCTTTTTGAAGAGCGTATGGAATTAGTAGTAGACATTGCAAAATATAAGCAGCAAAATGATATGCCGATTTATCAACCAGAAAGAGAAAAACAAGTTATAGAAAAAAACCTTGCTTACATTAAAAATGATAGTTTAAAATCATACGCTAAGCAGATGATGTTAAACTATATGGAACTAAGCAAAGACTATCAGGCAGAACAACTTAATTTAAAAGTAACAACTCCTAAGTTACCATCTAAAAAATATGCATTAATAGGGGAAAAGTTAGGACATAGTATGTCGGTAAATGTGCATAAAGCTATATTTAGGTTGCAAAAAATAGAGGGCGTGTACGATCTATACCAAGTTCCTCAAAATAAGTCAACAAGTGTATTAGAGGCTATGAAAACTCTAGACTTTGATGGGCTAAACGTAACAATTCCGTATAAAGAAATTGTAATTCCGCAATTAGATTTTGTGGATGATATTGCAATAAAAATTGGGGCTGTAAATACAATCCAAATTAAAGATAATAAAACATATGGTTACAACACAGATTACTATGGTTTTGGTGCAATGCTTGCATATAACAATGTAGAAGTTACTGGCCAAGAATTTTACGTCTTGGGTGCGGGTGGCTCGGCAAAAAGTGTACTAGCTTATTTAAAAGATAAAGGAGCTGCTAGTGTAAAATTAGTTACTAGAGACAAAACTTCTGCTAAACGTAAGTTTGAAGATACAGAGATTATAGATTATGATGAGTTTGACAATATCTCGCCATCTTACGCAATAATAAATACAACACCGCTTGGAATGTACCCTAATGAAGATGCGATGCCGATAAAGCTTGAGAAAATAATGTACTTTAAAGTTGCGGTTGATTTAATATATAATCCTGTAGCGACTCAGTTTTTGCAAATAGCTAAAGAATGCGGTCTAAAAACAATTAATGGCCTATACATGCTTGTAGCCCAAGCCGTTAAGGCACAAGAGATATGGGAAGGACGCAAGTTTGAGGTAGAGACAACAAATTTAATCTATGAAAACCTGGATAAAATATGTCATATGAGGACTCAATCTATTTATCTACTGGGCTTTATGGGTACAGGCAAAACTACAATTGGAAAAGAACTTGCACATCTTTTGGGGATGAAATTTATTGACACTGATGCATATATAGAAGAGACAGCTAATATGAGTATAAAGGAAATATTTGACACTAAAGGTGAGTTATACTTTAGACAATTGGAACAAGAGGCATTGTTAAAGCTAAACGAGCCTGCAATATATGCAACAGGGGGAGGCATATTAACATACCAAGAAAACTACGATTTATTACGAACTAGGAAATGTATATATTTAAAAAATGGTATAGAAACACTATATGAGCGAATTAAAAATGACTCTAACAGACCGCTAGTCGGTACAAAAGCGGCATTAAAAAAACGCTTAATAAATAGAAAAGCAGCTTACGAAACATGCTGTTATATTCACATAGACCAAAAAAATTTAAGCATACATGAAGTAGTAAATCAAATACTAAAGGAACTGGGTATAAAATATGAATATATGTATAATTAATGGGCCAAATCTAAACTTTTTGGGCATACGAGAGCCTGAGATTTACGGCAAGACAACACTGATAGACATAACGGAGCAAATAACAAGTCATGCAAAATCACTGGGAATAGACGTAACTTTCTTTCAGTCAAATATAGAGGGTGAAATCGTAAATAAACTGCAACAATGTTATCACGATAAAGTAGATGGTATAATAATAAATCCTGGTGCATTCACTCACTATAGCTATGCACTTACTGATGCAATAAAAAGCATTAATATAGATACTGTTGAAGTTCATATATCTAATATCTATAAAAGAGAAGAGTTTAGACAACATTCTGTTACCGCAGGTAGTTGTGTAGGTGTTATAAGTGGATTTGGGGTATGTGGATATAAAATGGCATTAAATTATTTTAGCAGTTTATAGAAGAAAATTTGTGTGGGGATTTTACTCCCCACTATTATATAATTGCATTTTTCATTGTACGTACATAGTTTTCAACATGCTCACATGAGTCAACTCCGTATTTTTCCACTATTTTAACAATGGCACTTCCTACGATTACTCCATCTGATATATCTGCCATGCTCTTTGCTTGTTCTGGGGTAGATATACCAAAGCCTATCATACAAGGAATATCGCTATATTGCCTTGCTTGCAAAATAAGCTCGCTTATTTTAGAATTAATATTACTACGAACTCCTGTAACGCCTAGTGAAGATACGCAATATAAAAATCCTTCGGCTTCTGTAACTATTTTTTGTAGCCTTTTTTCAGATGTTGGTGCAATAAGAGATATTAATTTAATACCATATTTGTTGCAATCATCATATATTTCAGACTTTTCTTCAAAAGGTAAATCAGGGACTATTATAGAACTTACTCCAGCTTTTTTGCATCTAGACATAAATTTTGCAACACCATATGTGAAGATAGGGTTAATATAAGTCATAAGTGCAATAGGAATAGTAACTTCAATCTCTTCTAACATATCAAAAATTTTATCCGTAGTCGTACCTGTTGCCAAAGCTCGCATACTTGCATCTTGGATAGTAACCCCTTCTGCAACAGGATCAGAAAAAGGTATACCAATTTCAATTAAGTCAGCACCCCCACGTTGGATTGCATATATCAACTTTTTAGTTGTCTCAATATCTGGGTCACCAGCGGTTATAAATGCTATAAATGCCTTTGTATCAAATTTCATTACTCTGATATCTCCTTTCCTTTATATTTTGCTACCATAGATACATCCTTATCTCCTCTGCCTGAAATAGTTATTACCATAACTTGCTCTTTGTCCATCCCTTTTGCAAGTTGCATAGCAAGATACACGGCATGGGCACTTTCAATAGCTGGGATAATACCTTCTAGTTTGGATAAATATTCAAACGCCTCAATAGATTCTGCATCAGTAACAGGTATATAAGTTGCTCTATTTGTGGAATGTAAACTCGCATGTTCTGGGCCAATACCTGGGTAATCAAGACCAGCAGAGATGGAGTGTACGGGTGCAATTTGTCCATATTCATCTTGGCAAAAATAGGTTTTCATGCCATGGAAAATCCCGATACTTCCTTTGTTAATGGATGCGGCATGAAAAGGAGTATCCACACCATCGCCCGCAGCTTCTGCCCCATACAGTTTAACG
>MDSQ01000454.1_pt1 | contig 10507 bp, 7 predicted proteins | sample 1008251 | NCBI WGS metagenome assembly MDSQ01 (sample SAMN05526597, study PRJNA338239) | gut metagenome | isolation source: Hindgut content | host: Naso unicornis | place: Saudi Arabia: Red Sea | collected 2016-05
CTGGATGTGTATGAAGTTCCTCAACCGAAAATAAATAACCAACACTCTCAGAAGAGGATCACTGTGTAACTGTGTTCTGTGATGAATATTGTCCAGTCTTGACAAATCTTCTTCTTCTTCTTTTTTTACAACGTCAGATCGTCACATTGGAAGGAGGTGAAACGCTGTCATGAACAGAGGAGTGTTGACTTTGCTTTTCCTGATTCAAACTTATCGTCAAAGTTTGTGTCAAAATGGAACCAGACCCAACATTGTGATGGTGATGAGTGATGCATTTGTAAGTACGAATTAAGACAGTATAGTAATTTACTGCTGTATGCAAGTCAGCTGTTTTTGTTTATTTTATAATATTATATGTTTTAAAGTTGAAGCACTCTTAGAGGAAATAATGTTTGGCTGTGTTTCAGAATCTGCATTTAACAGTCAGTTAACCTCTTTCTGCAGAATGGGCGATTGACTTTTGATCCTGGCAGCAAAGTTGTGCAGTTGCCCTATGTAAACTACCTCAGGGAGCTTGGTGCCACGTTCCTCAATGCTTACACCAACTCACCCATCTGCTGCCCCTCAAGAGCAGGTCGGTCACCTGCTGAAAGTCACAAGGGTTGCCCTCTAAATTCCGTTGAGAGTGGATGTAATGATAAATCTTTTTAATCTTTGTCCTCAGCAATGTGGAGCGGTCAGTTTGTTCACCTCAGCCAGTCTTGGAACAACTACAAGTGCCTCGACGCCAATGCAACAACATGGATGGATTTGCTGGAGTCAAATGGATACATTACGAAGATGATGGGCAAGCTGGACTTCACCTCTGGGAGTCACTCTGTCAGGTAGGCAGGTATTCTCAGGGATGCAGACAAGAAAGTCTGTAAAGTTGAGCCTGTAACTCAAACAAAAAAAACCCCTTTGTTTCTTTCTCTTATTCCAGTTCATCAAACTAAGATTGCTATAACACATGCACACTCAAATATACAAAAGAATTGTTTGTGGTCTACTGTGTGACTGATAAGCAGCAACGTACTGTCTATATGGGCAGCTGTTTTTCCAGAACAGTGTGAATCATTTTCTCCTGACATGTTTCTTTTCACTTCCTTATTTCTGCCCGCATGTTGTTGGTTCGTGCAGTAATCGAGTCGAGGCCTGGACACGAGATGTGCCGTTCCTCCTGCGCCAAGAGGGCCGACCTGTTGCGCAACTTGTCGGGAACATGTCCACAATAAGAATCATGAGAAAAGACTGGGAGAACACGGACAAGGCAACGCAGTGGATCAAACAGAGAGCTGCATCCTCACAGCAGCCTTTTGCTCTTTATCTTGGCCTCAATTTACCTCACCCCTATAAAACTGAATCCCTGGGACCCACCGCAGGAGGATCCACCTTCCTGACCTCACCCTACTGGCTAGAAAAGGCATGATTTTTCTTTGCTTATTTTTCAAATATTATGATTCTATTATTAAAGAATTATCTTGTGTATTTGTATATAAATCCATATAAAGTTTTAAATTTTGACTTTTTGCACACACAGGTATCTTCTGAGCTCATCACTGTTCCTAAATGGCTGCCGATGGCTGACATGCACCCTGTTGACTACTACTCCACCTTCACCAAAAACTGCAGCGGTGTTTTCACTCAGGAGGAAATCAGAAGCATACGGGCCTCCTATTATGCCATGTGTGCTGAAGCTGATGCCATGCTCGGTTAGTTAACAACAGTAATTCACTGGGGGGTGGTCTCTCTAAGCTGGAGGTATAATTTTTGACAGTTCATTTTGAGCTTTTTTTTTTTTGGACCCACAAAGTGGCTCAAATTGAATCAAACGCTGTTGCCAAGATAACTCAAATTTACAGCGTGCACTGAATTTCTGGCCAGTATTCATATTGATTTATTGCAGTCTGTTACATTTGGCCACCACACTTGAATTACTCTCAGTGAAACTTCCATCAATAAGTATTGGGTAAAACAAAAAAGTAAATGCTTTTTATAGGCACCAAGATATAAAAGTGTTACATAAGTAAGAACTATTTCCTCTGTGCCCTAACGACAACAATTAACATTTTATTTAGGAAAAAGCAAGAAAATCCAGACACTACACTCTCTGCATCAGCCAGCAGTAGAGACATTTCTATTAAATGCTCTTTATTGCCCTTATTAAATGTAATAGTTTCCACTTATCATTTTGGAAAATCGAAGGCATATAAAAGTCTTTTCAATCCTTTCTTTTAAATTATATTATTTGGTGTTTTAGGCCTTTATTTGACAGGATAGCTGAAGGTTTGGACATGAAAGAGGGGAGAGAATGAAGGGATGACATGCAGCAAATAGCCACAGGGTGGAATTTAACCCCGGGCTGCTGCAGCCTTTGTACATGGGACGCCCACTCTACTGCCTGAACTACAGGGATTCTCTGCAATTTTTTTCTCTTTAGAGTGAATCCCTGTCAGCATTGAGATCCTGATTATATCCACTTTATCCAGTCATTGCCATTTGAATAATGTCTTTTAGACTGAATAAAGTAAAAATCTAGCCGCAGCTCATTGCTAACTGTCTGTGTCCCTCACCCTCTGTCTCAACAGGCCAGGTGCTTTCGGCCCTGAGAGAGGCTGACCTGCTTAACAACACTGTTGTGATCTTCACGGCTGACCATGGAGAGCTGGCCATGGAGCACCGACAGTTCTATAAGATGTCGATGTTTGAAGGCAGTTCCCATGTTCCCCTGCTGATCATGGGACCCGGGCTGATGTCAGGCCTGCAGGTCAACCAGCTTGTGTCTTTGGTTGATCTCTATCCCACTGTGCTGGGTAAGGAAGCAGACAGAAAGCACTGGATTATCTGTTAAAAGATGGAATAAGAGTGTTAGTGGTCAAGATGTGGAGGGATTTTAATTGTCTGCCTACTGCTTGTAAAAGCGACAGAGCAAAAGCACAAGTAGATTTAGATTTTAGTATTCTAACTTGATGTAACGCACATATATTTTGCAGATATTACTGGTATTTCAGCAGTTGGTTCTCTCAGTGGCTACTCGCTCCTTCCTCTCATGTCCAAGACCGGCGCTTTGACCCAGAAGCCACATCCAGACTGGGTTCTGAGTGAATATCATGGCTGCAATGCTAATGCCTCTACATACATGCTTAGAAGTGGTCGGTGGAAATATATTGCCTATGCAGATGGCCTGAGTGTCCCCCCACAGCTTTTTGGTGAGCTCATAGTTTCAGAAACCAAACTAACCTAGCATGCCTTGCATAAAAAACAATCATTACACTGTCTCTCTTTGATTTCCTGTACTGTGTGTCTTTTGCAGATCTTTCACTGGACAAAGAAGAACTTCATAATGTCATTCTCAAATTCCCAGATGTGCTGGCACATCTGGACAAGCTGTTGCGCAGCATTGTTGACTATCCAAAAATCTCCTCAACTGTCCGCCTCTACAATAAAGAGGCGTTTAGTGCCTGGCAATATAGTGCTGGAAGAAACTACAGTCAGATCATTGCTAACCTCAGGTGGCATGTGGATTGGCAAAAAGATGCATTAGCCAATGAAAGAGCTATTGATAAGTGGCTCTATGGTTCTTTGTGATGATTTCTATGTTTTTTATGATGTTTAACTGTAAAAACTTTAGTTTTGAGCTGGATTCAAACTTGAAGTCGGACTTATACTTTTATGTTGTTGACAATGACAGAGCAATTGCTGGGTGGCACTGTGGTTCTTAAGGATATTTATAACTGTAACAATTATGATGGCTGATAATCTAAGAGTATCTTTTTTGATGTCCTTGACTCACACTTCGACTAAATGAGTACTTTTACCTACATGTCATTTCTCTGCCACATTACCTTTACATTCTATGCAACAAAACCAAGAAATGAAACATATTCAATGTACGTAATATTTATTTGAAATAAATGAAAACTTTGTTCACTAAATGTTTTATGTTTTATTTTGTTTTTTACCTGTATGTGCACAAGTGAAGCAAGTTCCAAGTAATTTTATTTTGAAAGATAGAGTAGGTGTGGCCTCTGTGTTTTCACTTCCGTGTCATTCTCACAGTAACGTCAGAGCAAGTTGTCAGTGGACGTAACCTGTCCAATTTTGTATTAATTTTCAAAACTTCCATCAGCTAACTAAATAAATAGTATCTTATGCATCAGTTAAGGTTTGCTCCAGTTTTTATTTTAAAGCCTAGAGGCTCTAATAAGTTCACGGCTAACGGTATTGCTAAACTGTATTTAGCTAGCTAACGCTGTTAACAGTTAACACTAGCTGTGTAGCTCACTGTAGCCAGTGTTTACTGTCAGCGTTGTGTCAGTTGGTAATGTTAATTTAACGTTAATTAGGTAAATTACCGCTGCTCAGTAGATTATTGCGAACTGAAGGCAAATAAAAAGTTAGCTTTAATAAGCTACAGACGCTTTGGCTTACAGCTATTGTGTTGTGCTCGTAATGTGACAGTTGTCATTATATGTCTCTTTGTTTCACTCAGATAACTAAAAGATGGCTAGTAAAGAAGTAAAAACAGCCCTGAAAAGTGCCAGAGAGGCCATAAAGAACAAGGAGTTCAAAGAGGCTCTAAAACACTGCAAGGTAAAATGTCTAAGACTCAGTAACTTAAAAATAGGAGATATTTACATCAGGTCTTGACTGATGCTATGCATATCTGTCAGTGAGTCTGGGTACTGAGTAAAGCATTATATGTCTGGAACAGATGTGTTGACTTTGCCCTCTTCGTTGTGGTTTTCAGGCTGTTTTGAAACTTGAAAAGAACAATTATAATGCATGGGTGTTCATTGGCCTGGCAGCCAGTGAACTCGAGCAACCAGATCAGGCACAGACAGCTTATAAAAAGGCTGTGGAGCTGGAGCCTGGGCAGCTGCTGGCATGGCAGGTAAGGTGGCAAAATGTAGTGGTCACAGCTTGCACTGAGAGCAAATCATTTGCTTCTGATGTGATCACTTAAGCTGAAAGGAAACCAGTTAATTTTTACTGTTGGGTGGCACAATGTGTTAGAATTTATTCATGTGTACTGATGATGTTGACCATTATACTTTTTGCTCACTTTAATCTGTGCTTTAAAAAATGCTTCTGTGTTTTAGGGTTTAGCAAATCTTTACGAGAAGACCGATCAGTGGGATTTTAAAGTTGAGCTGCCCAACGTCTACCAGAAACTTGTTGAGCTGTATGCAAGGTAACATAGAAAACCTCTGAAGGATATTTCTTAAAACTGTAAATGGTGTGCTGTAGTTTAGTTTCACCTATTTGTTTCATCTTGTTGATTCTCGCTGTGTTTTCCGTTAACAGCTCTGACAAAACTAAATGCTATGAGATGATCCGAAAGCTGTCGGATATCTATCATTCTGACAAAGAATATTTAAAGGTATGTCATTTAAAGGCACATGTGCTGAATGGACATAATGCAATGTTTTATGTTCTATTTAGACATTTTAATGCATTTGTATGTTGATGGATAGTTGGCAAAGATTTGGCTGCAGCTCCTTCAGCTGAAGGAGGAAGAGGGTGTGGAGAAAAAAGAGTTACTGCAGCTGTGGCAACAGATGACCCAACTGCTCTCAGACTGCCTCAGTGAGGAAGGGCAGGACAATGAAACTCAACAGCACGTAAGATTCCTTAAATATAGGCAGCAACATGATTTTTGTGTGTAATTGCTTTCCATATTAGAGTCCATCCCTTCTGCTCTACAAGCTCTAAACGGTTATAGTCAAAACTTAAAAGCATGTTTGTGACTTCGTGGAAGTCAGAAGCTTCCATTTCTTCCCCTCACTGATGAACAAAAGAATTTTTTAACGCTGTTTTTAGTAAAAACATCTGTGTTATCTACTCTGGTAACCGTTTTGTTTTTTTGTGGTCATCAGCTAATCACAGCATTTGAGAAGGCTATGGTTCTTATGGATCCTATACCAGGAGAGGAACACAAGAAGATCTCAGCTGACTATGTCAAATGCCTTTCTAAGGTAAGTGTGCCTTATCTGATGTCTGTGTCACCTCTTCAGAAAATTAAAGACAATTAGAATGTGTCTTTTTCATAAAAAATATCAATATCTGTAAAGATGTTTGTTTGTTTTCTTAATCAGCTGCTCATCATGACTCTCTCCTCATTGTAGCTGCCACATGAAGAAGCCAAAATGAAAGAAGCTTGTGAGAACATGCTCTCCCTTTACCCCAACCAAAGTTATCCTCTTGAAGTCCTTTGTTCTCACTACCTCAAAACAGGCAAGACACATTCATATTACTTTACATTCAGAAGTTTTGTTCAGTTAATTGCTATAAAATGTCATTTTGAAGCACTTAGAATTATCTTTAGCTTTTGCACTCAGCCTGACTCTTAATGTATGTTATGTTCCACTGAAGGAGTTCTAGGTGAAGATGCAGTCTGCTGTTTCTCGAGCCTCCTGAATCTATCTCCAAACTGTGGATTAGGTCTCTTGGGTCTGGGGACCAAAGCACTGCAAGAAGGGAGGTATAAAGATGCCATCAAAGACCTCTCACAAGGTTAGTTTGTATATCAACATAGCACGGATCCTGTGGTGATGTCACTGCATGCTTACACGTACACTTCTATATAATTTAGAATTTGTGTGCTAATTAACTATGTTATGTCCCTTCTGTTTTTATTAGGATTGAAGACAATGAGCTCCAGTTCAGGATGGTACAGTCTGGCTGAAGCTCAGTTTAAAATGCAAAGATACTCAGACAGTGCTGTTTCATGTTCTCAAGGTTTGTTCACTCTGCTGTATGTTAATGTGGTTCAGATCAAATCACAACAGAATGTAACAGCTAATCCAGCAAGTCCAGAAAATAAGTCCAATCTGACGTGATCAGGATGCAATTAAAAAACAAAACAAGGATTTGTGAATGGTACAAGGATGTTTACCACCACCTTCAAAGTGCAACTGTCTTAAATCTCTGAAGCAGATACTGAACTTCACTGTGTGTGGTTCTTGTAGGTCTGACAGTGTGTGTTTCTGGAGACAAAGGGCAGAGGATCAAACTGCTCAGGCTGAAGCTAGAGGCTTCAGTCAGGAGCGGAGGAGAGAAGGCGGCAGAGCAGGCTTTGGAGACATTTTCACAGGTGTGTGATTGACTGATGCTCAGTGTTTTTGATAAATTTAGCCGTTGTTGGAATAATTTTGCTGTTGTGGTCTTGGACATACACATGTAGGTCTGCGTAATGACAAAGGAAATATATCTGTGTTTGTTTGTTTTTTCTTTTTATAGATCCCAGATGCTGAAAACGACCCAGTTCTAGTTGCCCTGAAAGGACGTGCATACATCAACAAGCAACAAATTGATCAAGCACTTAAGGTTGAAAAACTTTTGCCTACTGAATTCTGCCTGTTAAGATGACAGATTTTTTTTTATATGATACTGTAGAAAACACAGTATTGCAGTAAATAACTCATTTATGTGTGACTTTGGTCAGTTGTTGGAATTAAACATTGAATAAAGAGAATAATTCAAGATAGATTTTTGTCCTATTTGTTAACATATGTAACAGAAGAAAAGAAGCTTTTTTATTAGAAAACATATTGATTGATACAAAATAAACCACTGTATCTTCTGTAGGTGTCATCAGAGCTTTTGGCCTCCAACCCTAACCTGGCCCAGGCGCTGGTTTTAAGAGGACTGGTACAGTTGGCTCAGGGCCAACAGAAGCAGGCAGAGGAGAGGTAAAAATAAATAAATTAATAAATAAAAGAAATTGAGTGTTCAGTCTCGTGTGCATGTGTGTTTTTGATCAGTGGCACCCCATTATCTCAAACCTAAGTATTATCAAACAATCATACGAGTAAAAACTTTAAGTTACACTTTTCTCTCTTACTTTCCTGTTGTTTAGTTTCCTCAAGGCAGCAAGCCAGAGCCCAGACTGTGGGGAGTATTACTTCTTGTTGGGTCAACTCTACTGGGACATGGGAGAAGAAACTCGTAAAGATCGGAGCAAAGCCCATACCCATTTGCTCAAGGTTAGTACTATTTTTAATTTTTTTTAAATTTGTTCAGTAAGGAGAATTGTATTGCTCTATATTTACTCAAAAAAAACATTCATGTTGATGGTCTGGTCTTTAAAAGAGTGTAAAGGATTGTGCCAAAATACACATGTGAAATGTAACACATTACACACAGTAACAATATTTGTATTGCCAGAAATCAAAGTGTAGCACTGAGTAGCATAGCAGCGTAACTTGAAAGCTTCATTTGTCCATTTCAGGCTGCAAAGTTAGACCCAAACCTTGGTTGCGTTTTCCGCTACCTTGGACATTATTACCGGACGGTGGCAAATGATCGAGGCCGAGCACGAGGCTGCTATAAAAAAGCCTTTGAGTTGGACAATGATGATGCAGAGTCAGGAGCTGCCTCAGTGGATCTCAGTATGGAGCAGGATGATATGGTGAGTGAAATTGTTGGCAAATGGACACAAACTCCAAAAAGCCACCATGTTCATGTGTCGTGTTGACTTTTTCCTCAAGTGTTTCTTTCCAAATGTCCCTGTTTTGCTCTTCTTTTCTAAATTTCCCCTTCTTTATCCTCTTCCCTAAACGCCGTAGGAAACTGCCTTAGCAGTTCTGCAGTCAGTGATTGAGAAAGCCACTCCAGGCTCAGCAAAATGGGCTTGGATGAGACGAGGGCTTTACTACCTGAAGGTCGGAGAGCATCACCAGGCTACTGCTGAGTAAGAGTTTAAAATCTTGCAGAGCAGAATGTATTACCTCAAGTTGTTACCATTTTCTACATTATTAGAGGTATTTTTATGAGCATTATGAACAATTTTATGTTATATTTGTAGTCTGCAGGCAGCTCTGAGGGCCGACCCTGAGGACTGGGTGTGTTGGGAGTGTTTAGGTGAGGCCTACTTAAACCGCCGGAGCTTCACAGCGGCTCTGAAAGCCTTTGGTAAAGCCCATCAGCTTCAGCCCTCCTCCATCTACAGCGTCTACCAGGCTGCTGCTATCAAACAGACCCTGGGAAAGTTCAAGGAGGCAGTTGCAGAATACTTACAGATCACAGCGCAGCAGGATTATGTTCCTGCTCTTAAAGGTTGGTGTTTTTATCAGTGTGTCCAAGACCTTCACTTTGATTTAGTGTAGTGCTCTTTATTGCCTGTTTCTGAGTGATATATCTGAACCTGAGCATTTAATCAGATTGGTATGATCTGCCGCTCAGGTCTTGGAGAGTGCCAACTGTCTCTTGCAAAAAGTTTAATGGAGGACTGCAGAGATGGGGGAGCCATTGACCTCATTCAGCAAGCAATACAGAACCTCTTCAGGTGAGAACTGGAAATTATTTCATTTGTAATTATTAAAAGCCAAAGCTTTGTCTGTAGTATCACACAGACGGTTTATCCTTTTCTAATTTCTGTGCTCATTAGAGCTGTGGAGCTGCGTCCGGATCTGTCTTGTCTGTGGAAGCTGCTTGGAGATGCCTGCACCGCCGTCAGCACCGTGTCCCCGAACAGAGCCCAGGTTCAGGTGCCCCCCCTGTTGGCTGGTTTGGACCCAAACACCCAGAGCTGCTCCCTGAACCAGGCCCAGATACTCAAAGTTGGTGAGAGGTATGACAAAAGTCAGATATGTGTGTTTCCCGGAGTTGCTGTATCATTGCTAAGCAATATATATATATATATAATATAATATTAATATCTTCTGTCTTCTGTAATAAGACTGTTGAAAACTGCTTGAATATCAGTTTTGGTCTTAATGTTGCTTTTGGGTACCTGTATGTCCCTGTTTGCTGAACACTAAACATTAAGTGCATGTTTTTGTCTGCAGGTGCTATGCCCGTGCTTTGAAGCTGATGTCTGAGGTCCCCAGCCTGTGGTACGATCTAGGACTCAACTACTACCGTCAGTCCAGACTAGCGTGTCCTGCAGACAGAGAACAAAACTCCACAGCTCTGCTTCTGGAGAAGGCCCAGCAGGTAAATCACAGGATCCTGCAGAGCAATTGTTTTGTATTGTTGGCTCAAGGAGTTGGTCTTGAAAATCTATATGTTTTCTCTTTTCAGTGTTTAAAAAAGGCTATCATGTTGGACAGTAGTAACCATAGCTACTGGAATGCTCTGGGAGTGGTTTCCATGAGTAAAGGTAAGGATGTGCTCTCTCTCACTCCCATCTGATGAACACAGTGATTAGTTGTTCAATGTGCACTTGAGCCATCAATATATTTAAAGCTGAGGAAGTCAGTTTATTTTTGATGCCATTGGACAAAAATTCCATAATAACCTTTCAGCATTTTCTAATTCAGGTAGTCTGAAAGAACAACAGACCTCTGTGCCTCTCCTTGCCTCTGTTTTAGACTGTGACGGGCACTTTTCGGCCAGTCAGGGGTCATTTCAGTGCATGTTCCTATTGGTTGCTCTAAACTGCGCTCTTTTGCAGCAGGTGACGTAGCTAGGAGCTGATTGGCTGTTGAAACAAGTGACGTGCCTTCTGTTCTAAAACTGGCTTCTAGTGACTTGACAAGTTGAGTTGCAGGCGACGCCGTTTCGTCTCGTTGTGAATCTTTGG
>MDSQ01000455.1_pt1 | contig 10504 bp, 6 predicted proteins | sample 1008251 | NCBI WGS metagenome assembly MDSQ01 (sample SAMN05526597, study PRJNA338239) | gut metagenome | isolation source: Hindgut content | host: Naso unicornis | place: Saudi Arabia: Red Sea | collected 2016-05
TCCATCAACCTGCTGCCTCCCTCCATAAGCCGGAAGGAAGCTGCTTTCATGGGATTCAGTTTCCTTCTTGTTTTACAGGAAGTCTCTGTCCCCATTTCATGTTTATTCCATTTTTTCATTTTATTTAAACATAACTTATAAAAGCGCATTTGATTTAATTTCAAACACAATTTTCTTTTTAACTCTTCAATATCTCATCAACATGTTCTGTTATAAAAGTGAAATTCGAGCCGCATATTCACAAGTGTTCACTGATCAAAGTAGCTCACATCACGCTTCACCTGTAGGTGGCGCCAGAAATGCACAAAGTAAATCTCATTATTGGCTGAACCAGTTTCTGCCAGATGTGATTTGCACTTTTTTTCACATCTTGCATCTTGATCTTGTCACATTTTGGTTATGACTGAATCAAGTTTGTGTTGCTTGTCACATCAAAACCTTCATTTCTTAAATCTTGCCTTGTCCACGACGGGTGGCTCTGCTAAATGTTAGATCTATAGCTAACAAATCCTTTTTGTTGAATGACTTTTTCACCTCGCACCAGCTGGATTTTATGTTTCTGACGGAAACTTGGCTTCATGAGGGCGAGCTCACTTCCTTTTCGGAACTTCTTCCCCCGGATGTGGTTTCCTCGGCCCCTCTGCGATCGCAGGTAAAGGTGGAGGACGAGCTTCTGTTTTCAGATCCACGGCTCGCTCCAGCGGACAACCGCTCCGGGTTTGAGCTCCAGTTGTCTGAGGTGAACTTTTCTGTGACAGCTCTGTGTGCAGTGGTGTATTGTCCACGTAAGTTTAACAAGGACTTCAAACAAGACTTTGCAGACTTTGTGTCAAGTATCGTGTTGAAGTATGATCGCTTTTTAATTGTTGGTGATTGTAACATACATGTATGTTGTGAGACCAGGGCCGCATCCATAAAGATCCTCAGAGTCCTCTCAGAAAAATCCCGACCCAGCCTAAAACTTCAGTGAGGAGTTCCAGCTGAAGAGTGATTTAAGAACATTCTGAGAGAACTCTGAGCAAGAAAGGCTCAGAGACTCTGAACTTAGTGAGGAGGTGGGCTGATCCCGTTGCTAGGTATGACGCATCATTTTAAAAGGTGTGATTGGTTGATCCAAAAAACTAGAAAAAAAGTAAATAAAAATGAAAATCTGTTAATAACTGACATGGAATAGCATAGAAAGAGAAATTACAGATTCTAGTATGTGTTAGGAGGCTCACACTCAGTTGCTTTTACGTTAAGTTGAACTTTGACTGTAAGTTCTTCTTGACATAAAGATTTATTTTAGGAAAAACACACAGTAATAGTTTGTATTTTCTGCCTGGGCATTTTAATTTAGAAAAAAAATAATGATTAAATCAAGAATTGATCGTTAATTTTCCCGATGATCGATCCAGGAAATTTCTTAAAATGCCCATGCCTGGTGGACACGTTCATTATGAACATCTGACTTTGTAAAAATTATATGACATAAAAAAAAGGAAAAGCATGAAATGTTCCCTCCCCTTTTACAAACATCAGTCCCAGATATTTGCAAGTTGAAAGTCACAGCTTGTCAGAAGATGGGAGCCCATGGTCCCACGTCTGTAAGTAACTAGGGCTGCAACTAACGATTATCTTCATAATTGATTGATCCGACGATTATTTTTACGATTAATCGATTAATCATCATTCAATGAAATGTCAAAAAAGTGCTAAAAATGCGCATCCTTATTTCCAAGAGACCAATGTGACATCTTCAAATTGTTTCTTTTGTCCAAACAAAAGCCCGAAACACAAAAACTCCTCATTTATGATCAGAAGCAGCAAATCCTCATACTTAAGAGGCTAAACTAGGAATTCTTTTTACTTTTTAATCTACAAAATGACTTCAATGATTAATCAATTATCAAAATAGTTGGCACTTAATGTTCTATCGATCCACTTCAAATAATCATTGCAGCTCTGGTAATAACAGCAGACAGGACTGAACGCAGTGGATGTGCAGAGGTTCCAACTACAGAGTTGAAACTGGAGTGAGCGTTGGTGAGTTTCATGAAAATAAATGAAACAAAGCTCCGGCTTTGAGTGATTGTACAGAAACTAGTTTGCACAAAGAAAATTGCACAGTTCATGTGTGTGTCTTTGTGTGCACCAGTCTGGTTGTTATTTTGGGTCGACCCAGCAGTAAGGCACATAAAGATAAGGACAGGGTTTTGATAAGGACTAAAGAATCTTACGCTATCTCTGTTTCTGGAGCATCCAGATTGACCCCTGACCCGGATACTCACCGCTCCATACAGTTCTCCCTTCCTGCTGATAGCCAGATAGTAGTTGCTGTTCAGCCCTTTGATGGCCACCACTCCCACATCCACCGATGTGATTTCCAGAATACCTAGAAATGAGCAAAAATACGCTTATATCAATGTGTGTCAAAATCAGAGTGAGCATTGTGCAAGTGAAATAATTTTTCAGGTATTTGTTCCTGAGCAGTTTGAGCTGAACTGACAGAGAAGAAAAGAACTTTTAAATATTTTTTAAAGTACCGGGAGGAATATAAAAATAGGTCATAGGAATTAAAGGTTATATAATGTTTTCCTTATATTTGCTGCTAATAAAAATGCAGAGCAACAACTTCAGAGGACAAATCCATACATTTTTCCAGGGGGTAACTAATGGCTAACAACATGTTGCATGCTCATTTCAGGCCACGTGGGAACACACAGTGTGGGAATTCTGCATCAGGTCACAATTATTCTTCAAGCACATTTATCATTTGAATGATATTATAAAGTTACTTTACAACCTACACCTGTGTAACAGATTCCAGCTGTGCTGGCCATTTAGTTGGAAAATTAATGGGTGGATACCACAGAGATTCTCAGGTTGTTAATCTTCTGTTTGGTATTTGGGTTTCGAAGTCCCTGTACAAGTAATTCAGGTTCCTCGTAGGCTATTAGTGGGGCTAATTTATACCCCGGTTAACAAGGGCATGCTTTTGCCGCAGACAGCTGTGGTTATTTGTGTGGTCTCAGTATCAGAGGTCAGAGAGATATAACTTCCTAATGTGTCCTTTGACCACAGAACCCACTTGTCTCGTGTTATGCTGGTGTGTGTGTGTGTGTGTGTGTGAGTGAACCTCCCCGGGTTCCCATGGCATGTTTGATTTCATGCCTCCCTCGCTGACTTCCCTTCCCCACTTCCTGTGAGCTGTCGTTATTTTATCCCGATAAGCACACATATGTGGACACACGTACGCACACACTCATTGAGGAACACACTCCGGCGTGGGGGTGTGAACTCCAGAGAGTCGACGACATCCTTTGATCAGGTCAGCAGCCCCACCTCTGTCTGATGACTGTTTGTGTGGCAGCCCGCTCTGCTGTCAGACCCACTCCCCGGTGGCTGAGGGGCCTCTGAGGCTGCTGGCCTCGTACATGAGCGGACAGCGGAGGATGCAGGTGTGCCTCCAAAAGAACAATCCCTCTCTTAAAAAATACAGCAGCTTCTCTCCTCATCGGTGAGGTCCTGACTGTATCAGTTTCTAGTTCAAACAGTGGCACCTCGGGGCAGTGAGGTCTGAAGTGGCAAGGCGGTGGTGGGGACTGTGACACAACGGCCATTGAAGATCTGAGAGGAGCTGGTTTCTGTATGGGATTGGGTGTCCGCTATGGAGTGAGGATGTAAGACAATCTATGGCAGTCTCTGGCTGCTCTGTAAACATGGGAGGGATGAAAGGAAGGAGAACAGAGGAGGACAGAGGAGCCATGACAGTGAGACTGGGTGGTTGTGTGAGGATTAAAATATAGTGCATGGACGACATGACTCCGTATCGATCAAATATTTGTTTATTCACAGTGAATCACATATGTGGCTGATATGATGTGTCTATAGTTCTTTGGCTTTCAGGGACGTCCATATTGTAAAGCGGCAGGTGAGATTTATCCGCTTTGCTCAATCCAAACACACCTCAGAGCTGTGTGGGTCAATTTTTAACGATTAACCAACAATTGATTAACATGTCCAATAATCAATTAGAGAATTTCATTGAAATTGGCATCTGTAGTTAACGTGTTAAAATAATAAGATTTGTTAACAGTAGAGATTGATAATTATCTCACACACTATCAGCACTGTAGAGACAGTTATGCAGTATCAGCACTTTGGGATGATTTATAATGTATACAATAGTTCATGTGATTAAGAACAAGACAGGATCAGTAATTGAGAGCTTTAACTCCTGCGCTAATTTAGACAAACTCACTACAGGCGTGTAGTTTAATAAATGAGCTGCTTTCAAAAATCTGTAATTGGTGATTTGATACACACTGATCTATCATTAATCTATTTCCACAAGAGAAACAGAAAAAAAAAGAGAATATTCATTAATTATAAGATAGAAATGATCATTAAGCACGTGCTTTGCTCAATTTTCAAAAGAAAGGCGACCCTAAAATTGAGAGAGGGGCAATCAGGCACGGTAGTTAACATGGAAGAGTCCCAGGATTCGGATCAACTGGTGAGAGCGTCATAATGTCCGCCATGCAGAGAGGGATTATTTTGTCAAAGCATGGATCGCCTGCCAATACACATGCCTATACCCACATGGTGCAGGGCTCAGACAAAAGAGCTGAGACATTATTTGCAGGTTCATCACTAAGAGCAGGGAGCGCTGGTTCAAATTAGAGGATCATTTCAAACAGCCTCTGTATTATGACACAGGATAAGACTGATTTCTTTCTGTGGGTAGCTACAGTAAGTGCTCTGTTTGATTATATAAATCCTGTCATTGTACAAAACAGTTTCACAGGCTTTAAGCTTAAAATAAAACGAACAACTTCGCCAACTGTGCAGAGGAAGCTGCCGTCAGAGGTAAAAATATGTTTAGATCAGATCACGTCTGCTTTATGCCTCATTTTCACATATGTATGTGTACGGAGGCGAGTCAGACAGAGGTCCATTCATATGGGAATATCCGATTTCCTGTGAAAGTCGTTCCCTTTGTTTATTTCATCGCCTAAGATGCCTCGAGTATGTTACAAAAATGTAACTTTTATGGTAGATTTCGGAGAGAGCATATGACAATGTGCTAGCTAACAGGCAATTTCCTTCAGTTCAGTTGCTTATGTTGATTGTCAGATGAGTTTGTATGATAAAAGAACTTTATTGAGTTTTAATAAACTGTAAATTTAAGTGATCCCATTCTGCTAAAATATGATTATACATTCAGTAAGATTGTCTTAATCAGTTTGGTATGAAATAGTCAATAGATTTTTCAGTTTGATAGCATGTAGTTTCTATCCATCTGTAAAGAAATGCATTTCCTTGCATTGGACACTAGAGAACATTATCTGTATATGCACGCATACACTGGTCACATGCGTGTGTGGAAACGAGGCGTTCCTTTTCATTTTTTAAAGAACACTAGACAGCTTTAATTTATACTGCACTAGAACCAGATGGGCAATTCATAAAAACATGTTTCTAAAATGTGGTTGTACCTAGTGAGTGATTCATAAGCTTTAGCCATTCATGTATTCTATACTTTCCTTACACTTAAAGCATTATACAAACACCTACATGTGTATCTATGAATATATCACACACATACACAAACACATTTGGAGGGGATAGGTAAGAGGTGGTAGGTGCTCTCTGACAGAAAAGTATAATCTCTTCTATAAATCTGTATCAGAGCCGCTCTGCTGTGAGCAGCTTATCCACAGTCCAGCCTCGTGAGTAGGAGGCTCTTGTACAGCAAAAATGCCACAAAGCAAACATTCCACTTACCAAAACGCAGCTTGTCCTCATTTGTGGCATTTTCCAGCAATTATATGCAATTTAAGTTGCAGTAGAAATTACTAAAGCGAAAAGGGTCAGCAGAACCCCCCATTAAAAAAATGACTGTTCTGGGAATATTAAAGCAGAGGGACCCCTGTTCCTCAGAGGCCATTAACTAAATAACCCTGCTGGAGATTTCTGAGACACTTTTCTCATACAGAGAGCCACCTACAGGGAAATGCAACAACAATGTGTGAATGTAATTTTTAAGTGTTTGACGGCTAGTTTAATTTTAACTGTATGCATTTTAAATCAGTATTTATCAGCTATTTTTTGCCCTTCATTTGAAGCATAAATGCAGCAAATGCAATCAGGCAGCAGACTTACAATAAGAGTCTCATGCATTTGAGTTATATTCCCCCAGAAATCTGTAATAGCACAACATTTGACTGATCGTCTTCTTGTTCGACACTCCCATTTTGATCTATTAGTGGTATTATTTCTCCTCTCATATACTTTGTTAAAATAAAATCAATTACGTGTGATTAAAAACAATCAAACAGCCGCTGGTCCCTAAAGCAGGAGGTGATTTAGAATTATCTGTCAGCTATGTTAGAGAGGAGATGGCAGAGCGCCATCGCCGTGTGGTGATGAATCTGGTGGAATACCAATTGAACAGAAAAAGCTACAGCTCCCTCTCACACACACAAACTCACACACAAACATGGAGAGCAGGGATATTTCTGCTGCACAGAAGCACACATCTTCCCATTTTCTGTGCTGCAGTCCTAAACCCATGCAAGAAAAATCGAAAGTTTCAAGTTCATCATCGTTGTTTTGTGTTTTCTCTGCCCTTACTGTGAAATTACCCTCTTTTGAGTTCACCCCACGTCTGTCATAAGAGGCTGTATTCCCCGCTCCCCCACAAAAGGTTGACCAGCCTCTCCTCTGTCCTCCTCCTCCTTCTCTCTTTGCTAAAATTGCAGCAGCTATCCTATGCTGTCATTTGTAGCTTGCACAGAGACAAAAAAGCCTTCTGGGTAGCAGTGTTTGAACGTGCTCTGCTCAAACAGACTCCCAGAACCAACAGAACTGTTCGCACAAATCTCACAGTCACTCCTTGTTATTGTGGAGTGCTGAGCGGCTCCAAATAGTCGACATTCTCTGCAGACCCCTGCAGCAAAGTGAATCAATGAGCCAAAAGCACATACATAAAGACTGTGCCAATGTCTCCCCATAAATCAAAGCTTTATGACTTCATAGCAACGAATTTTCCATCTAAATTGGATGTGCAGCTCTCTAAAACTTTAAGAAGCTGGTCACTTGGATTTTAGTTTCTGTGAAATCTGAAGCAAACAAAGCACTTCATTTGATGTACAACTGATCAAACTGCAGTGATGCTGGCGGCTGAATACTATTAGCTGCTAATCATTCAGAACACTGAGTAAGTGTTAAACAAATCAAAAGTCCTCAAACAATAATCTAGTCATGTTTGTTTTGTCATCCACAAAACAACAGACCTGTGGTTAATCATGCAGAATCCTTTTGAGCCAAGCCAGACAAACAGCGAAGCTGAGAGGAAGGGAGTCTGGGCTTTCTCAAAGTGTAATTGAAAGAAATGCATTTCAGCAGGGCTCTACTCTGTCCTGCTTTGTACTTAAAAGTCTGGGCTATGAAGCCAGCAGGTAGGCTTTTACACTTCTCATGGTTCCCTCATTAGCTAAGCTGCCCCTGCCAGACAGAGTAGGAGCTGTGTAAACGTGCCAAAAACCAAAGTCTGAAGCAGCCAAAAGCGACTTTACTGGCATCCGACTATACAGTACGTGTGTTCACAACACGATAGTTGGCTTAGATATCGATGCTGTGTTTCTGCTCAACGCCTAGTTGTAAGAGCTCCGGGCTAAATTGGCAAGATTCACTGCAGATGCAGAGAGCGTGCTCTTGCATGGCAGAATGTGCTCCTTACTGATTTCCTATAAGAGCTTTTCTCAGCCGAAGATTATTTTTTAAATGCACCCCACATCATCTCTGTACCAGGAGGAGAATTTCTGCCCATCTCTATGACCTCTTGCTCTTCAGTTCACCCAGGTTTTTCTCTGTGTGCAAAACTCTTCTCCCCTGGTAAAGCGTTAAAAATGCTGTCTTGAGAAATGAGATAGCAAACGTCATTTTGCATTTATGGTGCTTGCTGTATATAAATAGAAAACAGTGCTGCTTTCTCAATTAGATGGAACAGCCAAATGAATGACTATTTAATGGATATGCCTTTACTCCGTTGTTTTCCCTCCGCACAAAGAGATTTGTTACCCAGAATCTAATTATTTCAAATGTGAACCTTGGCATTAATTGACGGCAGCAAAACAACCATAATCCACACAAGTGACTTTATTTTAAATGGCCGGCTGTAATGAATATCCAGTGTCAACAGCTTAATTTACTTTTGCAGCCATCGAGTGGTTGATGAAGCAGACAAGAAAGGTGATGAGCGTAATGTTTGAATTCAATTATGGGATAAAAAGAAATTCCATAAGAGACAACATAAACTGTCTTTTGACATCAAAGTCAAGCCGCGTAGCGCTGCGGCTTGATTTCACAAGATATGGTAATTCGTCGAGCTACTGGGAATCTTGTAATTTGCTGTCTCAACTTAATTTGTTGAGCAATTTAGCAAGGTGAGGCTTCTGTCTGTGGATTTTGATGCATCTTCTGTTGATGAAAGGAGCCTCATCACTCAGACTCAGTGCACTTGATATTCTTCAGACAAATTTTCATCCATAAAATTTTCAGACGGAGTCTGTCTGACCGTGGCCTTCCCTGGACAATAACAAGGTCTCCTGTGCTGCTGAGGCTGAGTAGCCACGGACAGCCTTTGTGCTGTATCTCATTATCAAATTGGCTCCTCTCTCTCCTCTCTCCCGTTACATTACATACGGAGAGTTTCTGTGCCCTCCGCATGATCCCCGAATTTCACTGGATCTGGGATTTACTCCTGCCAGTTATGCTGCAATCTGCGGGGTCCCACTCATTCTTCTCTTATTAATGTATAAAATGAGCAGCAGTGGCCAAGGAGTTCACATTTTCAAGACAAAGCTTGGAGCACTGACTCACTGCATAGTCAGTTGTTCAGAGTCCAGACATAATCACAATGTCCACCTCTTTTTACCCCGGCAGACCAAGGCACCGCCACGACCAGAATAGCTTACTAATAAGTGGCAAAGAGTTAAGGAAAAGTCTCAGACACGCAGTGGGTTTGTACTGTCAAAACAAAAACAAAAAAACAATGAAATGTAGGGGCAAAAATAACAACAGTCAGTCCTGAAAAGACGGAATATTATGAGAAGTGAACAGCTCATTAGCTGCAACCATTTCGGTTGCTCAGAACAATGTGTCACTAGATGTTTGAAAGTGACATCCTACTGAGATGAACAGACAACATTTCTCTGCCATCACTGTGCTGAAGTCAGACGGACCAATCAGAAAGCCACACAGACGCCAGAGTCTTCAAGACCTCAGCACTGTGTCTCCCTCCGCCTGAAAAGTGTTTTCTTTTGAATAATGTAAGCGGTTTATCTATATGTACATGTACAGGGCTTATTGGCTCATGTAAGAAGCTTTAATTTAGCATATTTTAATGTGAATGCGGTGAGTATCTTTTTATTTAAACCAAGTGAGGAAATAAATAAATAAGCGACTACCACCAGACTAGTTCAAAGCAGTGCTTTCTAACCTCAGCTCAATGATCGAGGAACATGAAACGGGGCCCCAGGAGATGGCGGGTTGCACATATACCGGCGTGATTTATGGTCGACCATAACAAATCAACAAGTTTAACTTTAATTGTTTTCCTTGCGATGGGAGGGAGGTGGGGTAGTTAATACAGAGCAATGATTGATGGCACAGGGCATCGTGTTTGGCTTGGCACTTTGTCTTTTGCAGTGCAGCTCAGGAATTGAACCAGTTGATAGAAGCAATTAATTTGAGGAGAGAACTGTTTTGATTTAGGATATACAGGTTCTAAAAATATCAAAGAGAAATACCATTGCTTTGTAACGTACAGGAAACTGTTTCTCCCCCCTTTTTAAATTGTTTTTAGGGAAGATATTAATTTAAAAATATAGGTCATTGATATCCTATATTCTCTTGGTTCTTTAGCGTATAACATCTTTATTCATGTAGACTTTATCTGAATCTTTGTGTGAAACTTCATATGTTTTAATAAAGTTATCTCCTGTTTAAGCTACATTAGTTTGCTAAGTGATTGAGACAACCATTTAATTAAATGCTTTGCCGATGATGCCTCTCTTAGAATAGTGGCCGTTAACCATTAATCAGTGGTGCACACCTAATTTACAAGGACAACAGCGCAGGAATGGGGCCTGTGCAAGAGAGGAAATGGTCACACCGTACCATTAAATCACAATTAGTAATCGTTGGAGCTAGTGGCACAAGCAGTGTTGAGGTTATAAAGCCATTGCAGTAGATCACAACATAAAATAACATCTACAGCTGATATCACAACTTATCAGCACTCCATAGATCACAGGACAGTGCTGTTAACAGTCTGTGATAATTGCAGCCGTGTGGTCTAAAGGTGCCACCAAGTGCTTCGTAGCGTAACCTTGCAGCTTCTGCCAGTAACTCAGTGCATGCCAGAGTAGCTCTATTTATTTTTTGCATTTGTTCCAGCCTGCTGGGGACTGATGCAATAGACTGCAGATGATTTACTTCTGTTGATTATTGAATC
>MDSQ01000456.1_pt1 | contig 10504 bp, 4 predicted proteins | sample 1008251 | NCBI WGS metagenome assembly MDSQ01 (sample SAMN05526597, study PRJNA338239) | gut metagenome | isolation source: Hindgut content | host: Naso unicornis | place: Saudi Arabia: Red Sea | collected 2016-05
GGAAACAGCTTCTTCTACAGCTTCTTCTGGAGAGCAGAAACAGATCATAAATAACTGCTACATCACAATTTGTTCGACACAGCTGTGTCCATCTCCAATTTTGTGCATTAACTGTTTGTCAACTGACAAATGCAAAACCACGTCAAGCGAGCATAAAAATTTTGTTGCGAAATTGAGGATGTTTTTTAAATTTATATATTTTCATTTTGTTTCCATTAGGGATGTTTCATTTGTTGCTTCTCTAACAAAGTCAATTAACCTTAATTTCATATTGATAAAGGTATAATGAGGAAGATTGAATTTATGTCTGCCGAAAGCTTAAAGAGTAAAAAGGGTGGATGGAAATGGGCTCTCGGTGTAACCGGGGTCGGAAATGATGAGACAAGCCTTTACCTTTGTTGTGCTGTATTAACAAAAAGCCTCACAGACAGAAATTGGAGGAGATAGCTAGAAAAGCAAAACGCTAATCGTTCAACAGTCTTCTATCACCATCGCTGAAGAGGCGAATAAAAAGTCAACAGCGTTACCTTAAGGATACACTTCTCTTCAATAAAAGCTATCCTTCAGTGCACATATAAAACCTCCTACAAGTACAAGCTCAGCTGGAGCAACAGATACGCTTCATCTCAAGGGATGTTGTTGCTGGTTTTTGTACAACATTTAGCCTAAGGCTAAAGCTCTGTAAACTTCTCCCTGCTTTGGGATTCTCTTTTTCAGTGCACATCGATCCTACAGCAAACAGAGTTAGATCATTACAGGATTGAGAGCAGTGGACTGGCCATCATCATCATGGTGCATAGGCACACAATTTTGTATCAATTCGTCCTGGTAGCTTTAAAGACTGTAATTTTTGTTCATTTTGTTGACTATTACAAACCTTAAGATTTTTGACCTGCAGTGAAGCATATATCTCCGCAGGAGCCCTGTTGTTTTTCAAGGTAAATTTATTCTGTCTGACAACCTATTCTTCTCCATCTAATATGAATCCACAGGCAGCAGGAAAAAGTACAGTATATGAATAAAACAGGTGTCAAATACATGCGTATAATGCAAATTTCAAAATCTTTAAATTTGATGTACACTGAAGTTTGGTTTTTGTATTTACTTTCAACTGGAAGATTTTGCACTTTGTTCGGGTGTAAGGCACAATCTTTTGTGCTGCAGTCACTCTTTCGTTCATTATAGTCCTAACTCCCAGTTTTGAGCCATTTTTTATATGAAATGACGCCATTTACAAGGTTTCTAAAACACAAACGGATCAACATCTGCATTATAAAAGACAGCGCTGTCTTTTATATTGGAAACTGTGAAACATAACATGCCTTCATGCGAACACTCATTGCTGAGAGAGAATCCCTGTCTCACGTTTGGTTGTCAGCGTTTCTGCCACCCCAGCGCTCAGCGAAGAGGTGGCACCCAGGGGTCTTGTGTTAAACAAGCCCCCTGATCGTTCACGTCTGTCTGAGGCTACAGCAGGGGGAGATGCAAGCAAGATCCAGCCCTTTGAAAGAAATAAAGGAGGAGGGACACTCACCAGCAGACAGTAATGAGGGGTCGTGGAGGAGTTTGCAGAAAGGCCCCAACACGGAGCCCCGAGGGGCGCCAGCGCATTTAAATATTGAAACAGAGCACCAGGCCCTGTCTCATTTCCAAAGTAATGAGGCTGGTTAGGGAGAAGGAAAGCCCCTGCTGCCAAAAAAGCAGCTGCCAGTTTGAGAAGTTTATGTCACCCATTCAATCAGATGAATCCTGATGGGAACTTTGTTCAGTTTTATTAAGCATGTGGAGCCAGATTAATATTTTTTGGCAGGATGTGTGATGTGTCATAAGCCACCAGCACTTGATTTGTTTATGCGCTCTGTTCTGAAACAGTGACAGTTATATTGACAAGTTGTTGTTGATATCATGGATAATTTGTTAGGTGAAGATGCTGCTTGAAGCTGCACTTACAGACATGAGAGCAGAAGAGCACAGCAAAGCCGCAGACACAGTTTCCTTACATATTATCACTTTTAAATGACCATTTCTTCCCATAGCAAACTGTTGCCCGACAACACATCCAACAACACTGAAGCAACTTCAGCATTAATTTAGATTCATATTAGTGACCACATGATGGAAAAAATGTGTAAAATTCTCGCTTCTTTGAACCCTAGTTCAATTTATTTTCAAACAACACCCAAGGAAGATATTTAGGTATTGAGCTGCTATGTTTCCCAGCAGTTTGCTGACTTTGTTTGTCTGTCTTTTGGTGTTGAGCATGTTGGATACATTTGCAATTCTAAGTATTTTCATTTTCAGCAAAAAACAGCCTGAACTGACTGCTGCAGTTCAGTGATTGTTGAAAAAAAAAAATAAAATAAAGGAAAGTGGGTTAATCACAGGTATAAATTGTAACAGTGCAGCATCAGTGCATTATCAGGAAACACAGCCTAAACTATTAGCAAAAAGACATTGAAGAGCTGCAGAGTTAGGTGACAGTGATTATTGGAACTTCAACTTTGGAAGATAATTCTTGCTGCTGTTAAAAAGTATGACAGAGATACTAAGCGCATTAGTACATGTCTGTGCACTCTAGCACAGTCCAGAAGTACAGTGTTGTTGCACAGTGTAATATGCTCGTGTCTTTGCTGCATGTACGTGTGGGATCAGTCTTTGTCAGACTCACTGATTGCTACGAGGTTATGTGAGCTTGACTTAATTTGGCTTCATTTAATCGGTGAAAGAAAATTTATTTTGCATCACTTGGCATTTAGGTCAAACACAGAAGGGACAGAAGCCATAACTATTTTAATGCAGCAACATAAAAACCATATTGACAGCTGTGGTTATTGACAGCATGGGGATAGTTGGAGGCACAATCAAGCCGTTGAAAAGCTTAGAGGAAGACTATAATGCTGTACACAAATCTGTGCTGTGAAACATCTCAGATAAGAGGTAGTATGAAAATGCACAGAAAGCAAAAGGGTGAACAGAAAGAAAGTGTTTGTAGTATGATTAGAAACAGAAACAGTCAAATCTGCTCACCTTTTCTTTTTGCAGGCCCAATCTAATGAGGAGAACTGTGTTAAAATAAACTATCTAAAAAAAAAATGTTTTGGAAAATTTCAGTTTGACTTGACTTCACATGCTCAGTGCAGCTGGATAACTTGTGTTTTTTTAAATTGAAACAGCAACCCTTTTTTTTCCAGTGTAGGTTTTAGACATATCTCATATGACCTGCTTGCTCTGCTGCCTTTCACTGGGATAGATATGACATCTCAGTGACGTTCTCAGATAAATCACTTTTGTACCAGTAGAAATGTTTTCTGTTGTGGCTTTTCATTTAAGAAAAGAAAAAAATAAGACAGATGCCCTTCACTGCTGCACTCCACAACAGGGGTGAACAATGTGTCTTGTAGTTGTCAAGAGAAATGACAGTGAGATAATTGGGAGGGCGCTCCCGTTTCATTTAAACTGAAACAAACAGGCTTCCAAGAGATTGAGCTTTTAAAAAGTAAAGCTTTGTTTTGTGCAGGTTATCACGCAGGGTTCAGATAGAAGTAATGAAGAGAAGTATTAACGGATTGAGCATTAAAAACAAATGCTCGTTCATTGCGGCTCATGAATATTCATAGCGCTAATTCAAATAACCTTAGGCGACTGTTACGACTAATGAATATTTAAAACGGCTCGGTCACAGAGATTCGAACACTGCATCACAGCTGACTTTCTGGGATCATCGTGTACAAGGGTAAACAATTAGGAATGGTGAAAACAGACTTCAGTGGTGATCAAAATACATCTGGAAAACAATATCTCATGTTGTCACATTAGCTACGGGCCATTGACGCTGCAAAGGAGAATGTGATGACATGCAAGAGGACGGCAAGGTGAAGCGTTGGGAACAATCACAACGATTGGTTGATTAATCAATTGGTCATTCAGCTGGAAATATTCTCTGGTTCCAGCTTCTGAAGTGAAAGACTTAGCTGCTTTTCTCTGTTTTATGAGATTTTAAATAAAACACCTCTGGAATCAGAACTGTGGATTGTGTGAAAACGAGCATTTTAGAAAAAACTGTGATTGGCCTTTATCGCTATTTTCTGACATTTTGTAGAACAGATTAGTGATTGATTAACTGAAGGAAATAAAGAAAATTATCTTAAATTGCAGCCCCAATCTAATCTGGTGATGAGAATAGCCATCTTTTTGCTCCATCTGACCTCAAATCTATTGGACAGCCTCATCCAGGAAGAGGTAAAGAACCAGAGAGGAAGAGCAGCCTCGGCTCAGCTGCTAACAAAGCGGGGCTCATCCTCAGTGAGGCCCAGCGGTGACTAGACATGTTTACATTTACCCCGCTGGTTTAGAAAAAAGCCTGGCATCCTCGCACGCCGCAAGCAGGAGAATCCCGTGCTGCCCACTTTAAAGGGGGCCTCGGCTGCCTCCTTTGAGGGATCGGCGCGGTGACTCGTCCTCCTCGCCACCGCCGCAACGCTAATTAGGCCCACCACAAAGCCAGCCTGTGGGGATAATGTCCCATTATTAGAGTCATTTGTTTCAATTAACCGCTCTGTGATTCTACAATAGCACTGCGCAGCCCAGTGCAAAGAAGCCATTACTCTAGCCCAAGGAACCATGGAGGTTTGGGACAACAGTGTTTGTTAGAGGTTTACGGATACCTGCTCCTGCCAGTCGTGGTGCCAGGCTGCACGTACTGCCCAGTCACTGATGGGTTGTTTCAGCGCTGACGGAGAGCAAAAAAAGTCCTTATTCACATCTGTTTTGGAGATTTTCAGACTGTTACTGGCTTTTGTGCACTTCACTGAGAACTGATGAAAGATTAGTACAAAGGATTGTTGACTTGAGTGTGGAGCACTGAGAGCTATCGTCTGTTTTTGTTTCCTTTTACATACTGAGAGCATTGTGGTTGACTGAATTACTATTCTGCTACTGTATACTTAAGCGACTCTTTTCATTTTTAGACTGCAATCAGGTTACTTTCTGAGCTTTGGTGCACAGGCTGTCTTTTTTCTCTCCAGTCCATGCATTGCTCTTGCACTACAATTCTGGTCTTAAATTTGAGGGGTTTTACTTTTGTAATTTCATCATTAGTGGACAAAATGCATAGACAGTAGTCCCCCCCCCCTCTATTTGGGACATGTGAAATGACAATTAGTCCATGGTCTTTATGGCCATCAACAAGCAACACTTGATAATAGCGGTTTATACTGTTTGTGTACACTTGCATACTGCCTTCTGTTGGACACAGCTGGAGGCTCAGAGAGCCTGCTGGTTGCAGGTTGAATAAAGTATGAGCATGAGAGAGATGATGACTGTGATTTGTTGCCTGATGTAAGAGGAATAACGTCAAGAAATTAATTTGTATAAATGGCTTCGATGACACTTTTTCCTGATCGCCCACTTGGTGTTTTCAGCAGCGTTATTATAAGCTACCTCAGTGTTTTTGGACACTTAACAGCAGCAGCGCAAAGACGCTTATCAGCTTCAAATGCTACCGAGTACAATATTTCAGAGCACTTTTAGGTCCTTTCAACACTAGATAATGGAAACTTCGATTGTTACCAAGAGGTTGCTGCCCTGTGATGCCTCTGTTGCCAGGCTTTCTCATTGGCTTTCTCCCCCCGCTGCGCAGATGTTTACAAAGAGACATCACCAGCTCACATTAAAGGGTTCAAGTTGTCCCCTCGGGCTGTTGCTATGGAAATAACCCTGCTATGGTCGCTCATTCATGTTTGATTAATTGTTTTTTCCTTTCTATGCCGTTGCCTTTACAAAGACCTCATCATGGGAACATTTCATCTCGAAAACAAACAATAGGAAAAGATGAATTTGTCTAAATCTGTTTCATTCTTTCTTCCTGCTTTGTGGACATTTTGTGGATGTTCTGTGGTGATAAAAGTCTTAGAAAGTATTAGTGCAGTATTAATGTTGATAAAGCCTTTCCTGTGAAGCCATACAATTATAAAGGCTGTTTTTTATTAGTATTATTTCCTACCTGGGCTGAAGATAAGCGTTTCGCCTTTTTTCCCCCCTCTTAAATTGCACTGTGCAGTGCTGAGCTACAGCAACCCACTGGGGCCAATTAGGATGCCAGCAGAGCCAGGAAGTGCATAGCAGATGCTTTTGCCACTATTTATTAAAATCCAATCTGCGGGGCCCCCTCCAACAGCTCGTTAAACTACCGTTAATCTAATTAGCTCTCACTTGCCACTGTTTTCACCACATTACCAAATACAAGGACCTCGACTTTGCAATTTAGGCTGATTAAGTAGGTCCAGCACTGTTAGCTCGTAGGGAGGAGCTTCTCAGAGCTGTCAGTCATTTTCCAGAGTCAAACCAAACTATGCAGCTTTGTTCAGCAGCAGCTTTGGGCTCGAGTTTGGACAGAAATATCTGCAATAGGGATATTGGTTGTAATCAAATCCACACTGGCAGCTCGGCCTGCAGGTCTGAAAACACGAATCAAATGAAATACTCCACATCATGCAGACCTTGTATTTTTTGCAGTGGCTTTGTATCAGAACTGGATACAAATTCCTTAATTGGTTCTTCATGGATCAGGTCTGTGATTCCCACTGATGTCCTCTCATGTCTTTTTAGATCGCAGCCACGAATCTGCACTTCAGGTTCATTATTGTTTTGGCTGGGCTGTATTTTATTTGATGAGTGCTGCTCTCTTGACAAGTGCCTGGTTCTACTCAGAGATCTGTGCGGCGGCTTTGACATGCAGTCCTGCTCATTGCTTACAGATGGACACAGTCTGACATGGAGCTGTAATCGCTTCCAGATGAGGAGGGCGCAGTACATTTTATATTTCAAGGCATTTTAATCCTGCAAGCCTCCATGGATGGAAAGACTAACACAGGAGGGAATATAAAATAATTGACAGGTAGTATAAGATATGAGGGATTTATAGGAACTTGTAGTTTAAGTTGACTGTCATGTTCTGTAGTATTCAAACAGGATGTGAGAAACTATTTTAACAAACATCTAGTATTTTGGATTCCATTCATGGCATCTACAGGCAGACTTAATTTAGAGAAGGCTGAATCATTCAGATCCGTAACAGCTTTGTTTACATTCTCATTTTGCCTGCCAACATTTTTAAAGAAAAAATGACAGCAGTACACACAGGGGCACTTTGAAATGTTAGGTGAAACCGATAAATAAATAACAAGTAAATGCAAGAAATGAAGAGTAAGATGTGAGCCCATCTGATCCCCTCCCCCTAATTATAGAAACTTAACAAAGACTTGCTCACTCTCTCTCAAAACCCACTCCAACGTTCATTCTCTTTCGCTCCAAGATCATCTGATCATACAGTCAGGTAGAGAAGGCTGATATCATTGCCCATAATTTATTCTAAAAACACTTTGTTTTCTGGGAAAACTCATCATTTATCATATGTTTCTGCACCACCTTCATCCTCACAAGCTGCAGCAAACAACCGGGTGGAGGATTCACTTGACAACATGCTTTTACAGTTTTAAACCAGACGACTTCGTAACCAGTCGAGAAAGACAGGAGTCACTTTTGTTCTGATAATTTCGTTGCACTGCACAACCATCAGGAATCCACTTTTTCCTTAAGGCAGCAAGTTACAGCTGGTGGTGAAAATTGCAAAAAATTATATATGGCATGTTGAAATTACATTATTCTCACTGCTGCTTCTCTAACCATGGCCATTTATCTATTTATAAACCCACAAAGGCTTAGAGTCTGTAACAGCTGCACAAAGCTGCACGTCTCTCCAGTATGCTGGTGGGGAAAGATCCGTGCTTATACTGCTGAAAAAGCTCTTTCCACTGTACCACGTATAGGCTATGCCTCTTCCACAAATATCATGGGTAATTTCCTTTGTCAGAATTTAAGATATAAAAATAAACAATATATTAGAAAATAGCAGCTGGAACCATATGAGCACTGTAAGCTTCAGCCCTTGATCCTTTGAGCGGAGAAGGTTTTTAATCTTTTTAAATTGTTGCACCATTCACAGGGAGACTAGTATTAATGCAGTGTTGATTCTTTAAAGCAGCTCATTAGCATTTTTTTATATTAACGACATATCTCATCAATATTTTTGTGTGAAAGGGGTTTCTCATAGTGAACAATGTTTGTATAAAATGTGGAAGTAGTCACCCATAGGCCATTGTAGTTCCTGACTAATAATACGAAATATGACATTTTTACTACACGATTGTCGTTATATTGTGATATCTATTCTTAAAATTTGGGAAAAAATGCTGTTAATCAAATTCATCTTTACCTTTGTTTTTGTGGGTTTTGGCAAATGAGTAATACTCAGAATACTAGTGTGGAGAGATAGAGAAAAATCTGTAGCTATAACTGTGGGAATTGTTTGAAAGGAGCAAATACACCTAATAAATTCTTTACATTTTTGGCAAGTGGCAACCAGCCACCTATCAATTCTGCCGCCTATTATGAAACTACAAAAACAGAAAGAAACAGATATGGTTTAAGAGCCTATTAGAAAGCAAATTTTTGTCTGTTCCCAAGACAGCTTTTAGAACAACAATGATAATGCGGTCTTAATCCTTGATCAAAGACTATTTCATGGTATGTTATGTCACATTTCCACATTACAGTGTCTAAAAAACACCATAGCCTATCTTTATTATGTGTTTTATTGGATTGTGCGCTACATTATCCTAAATGTTTTCAGCAATGTTCAAACTTAGAGAAATCTGTAATTTTATTCAAGGTAACTGAGTGTGTCATTTTGTCACCGTTACTAAATATCTGAGTAACACCAGTTGTTCTTCTAGTTGTTCTTCCAAAATCCCGATGTATATGCCTTTCCCGTCTCTGTGCGTTCAGTAGGCTGCTAGATATCCTCCCCACCAAGCAGTTTTGCCTTTTCAGTAGAAGAGATAGGGAGACGCCTTTACCACCGTCTGAAGCCCTCTAGACCACATCCAAAAATCTTAAACATTCTCTATCTACATGTCTTGACCGTGCATTTTCGCCATGCTATAAAGACATTCATTCATCGTGGGTGAAAATACAGAGGAACTAGTTGTCTGGGCGTAGTGACACATCGCCTCGGACCCAACATGACTATGCTCCAAAAATGATGAAAAAAATCTAATTTCGTAACCTGGTGAATGTGCAAGTAACCTGTGGTGACACAACATGTAGATAGAGCGTGTTGGAGATTTTTGGACGTATTTCAGAGGCTTTAGACGTCATTGAAGGCGTCTCCCTATTACGTCAATTGAACATGTAAAACTGCTCACGTGGGGCGGGTATCTGTACCTAGCAAACTGCTAAAAGCACAGAGAGGAGGAAGAAATCTAAGTTGTCTTACATCGAGATTTTGGATGAATCCGCTACATTCGCAAAAAAGTGCAGTTTTCCTTTGACATAACATAAATAAAACTTTGATACATGTCCTTGCCTTTAAACATTTCAATGAAATCTGTCATAAAATTTAAAAAATCCCATGATCCCCCATGAGTCATGACTGCACGATATTATCAAACTATGCTAATTGTATTGTTTTGGTAGAGAGACCTCTATTGGCATAAATTACACATTGTGTGTTTCACTGCAAATCTTAAACTGACGTTCTTGTGCCACTGTTTTAAAGAGCCTATTCTGTATCACTATCAGCTGTTCAGAAGCACTTGTTTTTTGTCTCGTTCTTCAGGCCAGCGCACATTCAGACAATATTTTCCTGCAAAAACTAGCATTTAAAAATGGGTTTATCATGTATTCTCTGTTGATGCCTGCCTGCACACAAACTGTATTTCCCATTTTACAGTTGTTTGGCTTCAAATCCACGGAAGTGTTATTCTCTGAAAGTGGATGGCATTCAGATTTGATCTAGTGTCGTGCTCAGTATCTGCATCATGCTTTGCTGTAATGACCATCACTGTGAAAAGAAAGTGTATCAGTGCATCACCACTGAGTAGTTCCTGTTTGTTTTTATGGCCTTTGGAAATCGATAGAGCATGCAGCACTTTCCTCTTTGCCGCTCAGTGTGTATGATGATGATGAAAATGATGCATATATTCAGAAGGCTGTGATTGGACAAACACTTTTATACTCTTCCATACTATTACCTGGTTTTATTGTCTAATTTTCATATCTCTTAAACTCTGTGCGTCTCTGCGTCTGCGCCCGACCTTCTTTTTGTTATCAGCCCTCTCCTCTCTACATCACTCCACCTCCCCTCCTCCCTTTATCTGCTCTCTCTACATCAGCTCTCTCTTTCTCTTTTCCTTTGCATCGCTAGCTCTCCACTCTTCTCCCTCTCACTTCCTCATTCTCCCTCCTTCTTTCTATCTGTCTCTCTGTCTCTGCTGTTTTGATAGTGACGCAGTTATCAGGCTGTCAATTCTAATCTTGTCTTGCCAGTGCAGTGCTGTCCATTCAGAATTACAGCTACCCCCTCCTCTCTATCACTCTCCCCACATCCACCCCTTCATTCTCCCCTTCTCTCTCTCTCTCTCTCTCTCTCTCTCTCTCAGACAAC
>MDSQ01000457.1_pt1 | contig 10494 bp, 11 predicted proteins | sample 1008251 | NCBI WGS metagenome assembly MDSQ01 (sample SAMN05526597, study PRJNA338239) | gut metagenome | isolation source: Hindgut content | host: Naso unicornis | place: Saudi Arabia: Red Sea | collected 2016-05
TAATATAATATAATATAATATAATATAATATAATATAATAAATGTTGTAGAACTAAAATCTTTAGTTCTACATAAAAGAGTTAGGTATACTTGAAATGACAGTGTATTATTGACATTTATTTAGCCTAATAAATAGTGAAACACTCAACTTACAGTCCGGTGACTTAATTTTCAGTTTTATTTGATATGTCTTTTCTAGTTATGTAATGATAAGATACTTTAAGATCCTGAAGTGGTTCAATCAGCCCATGCCCGCTGGGTGACAGACATCTGTACATTTAGTTTGCTAAAGTCTAGTAGATCACATAATAAGGTTAATGGCTGTAGACTGGGTACTGATATAATGGTAGCCGAAATTCAAGAATTTATGTAATAAAGTATTGATACTTGGTGTCTGTGAAAGAACACTATGATGTGATGAAAAATATCACAATATTATGCTGTATTGATTTCTTTCCCACCCCTCTAACGGTTTCTGGCATTTACTTCAACCTCCAGTCTGCAGGGGTTGGTGGTTCATCCCAACAGGTCTCCTCACACACTGCAAGGTTTGCTGTCTATGAATTTATGATTGATATAATAGTTTAATAATAGTCCAGGACGGACAGTTTGTACTTGTGTGTACGTAAACCAAATAAAATGCACAATATTCGAGAGTTTGGTGAATGACTGCATTATATAGATTTCTCTTGCCAGTGCACTTCACCCACTGGACCTCCGAGCAAACAAAAAACATCTAATCTCAGCTTGCTATTGACATTTGGTAGGTAGCACATGTTGTTTAGTTGTAAATATTGAGAGAACAGCGGCTCTGAGTACAGAAGAGTTGGACATATTTTCAGAGTAACCATGAAAACTGTGTACTGCTGTGTGCAAGAGTTCAGCGATGCTTCAGAGACGTTGTTGTTACCAGAACAATTATGTGTTCCACACCTGGAGAAGTGACTGCCACATGGAAAACAGATAAGAACAGTTTTATCTTATTATTATTATTTTTTCCGACTGCTGCTTGTCTCAGAGTTCCTTAGAATTTGCAATGTATACCCCAGAGACAAATAAGGTGTCTGTATGTGTTAAATTTGGGCTGCCAAAGTGTATGGATAAATCACATCCAACCATCTTGACAGCACAGTACCACTGAGACTGTTTCAAAGGCTGACACTCTGTCATCATTCAAGCTGTTGCAGATGGAAAGGCTCTTTTCTGGAAAGTGTGTGCAGGACTTTCTGGGAGCCTGCATGATGCTGTTTTGAGTCTGTCCACTTTGTGGGAGTTGGTCAGCCATGACAAACACTCTCCAGCTTACAACAGGAACATTGTTGGGGTCAGTACAAGCTTCTATACATCCTAGCAGACCTGCCTATCTTTTGCAAAACTGGCCTTTAAATCTGTTCACTGACACTGAACTGCTGACAGTGGATCAGCAGATCTACAACATGAAAATCTGCAGAGCATTAGTGGTGACTGAAAATGTTTTTGGTAGATAGGAAAGTGGAATTGCCTGATGTAAAGAATTGTAACTTCAAACTGGTGAAACTGTCGACATGCTGCGCTCTGCAAAACCTCTGCAAGAATCAGTGAGTGTCCTGAGATGTACCTGCAGCTGCAGCAGCAGATCCTGTCTTGGCATTAACACAGGGTGCAGAAAAGGAGGGCAGGGAACATGAGAGGGTACAATGCAACATTTGGACAGCAGGTGTCATTAGTTTATGGAACACATTGTGAATTATAACTTCATTCAAACTCTTGTACAGTTTGTTTATGTATATTTCCCCTTTGTTTTTGACAGATTTTTCTGTAAAGGTAATGAGGATTTTCTGACTGCTAGAACTCTTAAAATAGGAAATGATGAAAATCTGTGAGTTACAAGTTACTGGATCAGCAGCTGTTCTGGATGTGTACCTTCTTCTGTTTAAATCTGGTCTGAGAAAAAACAATAACAGAACAAATAACTTCTCTGTTTTCCCTTTTCTGAAGAAAGCTACACTGTAACAGTAATTTTACAATCTGCTGAAACCCCACTGAATGATAGTTGCTGTTACATCAACTGGTTCAATTCTTTCCACAAAGTTTATTTATGCAATTAAACCTTCATTGTTTAGCTTGTGGGAAAATGCCAGTATTGGAAAGTACCATAGATGTCCACAGGCCAGATACCACAAACATTCTGTTTTTTACAGTGTTACAGTAACAGCTGCACACAAGTGTTTTGTAAAGGTTATCATGATTCACTATTTGCTCAATTCAACTCCAGAATAAACCATAATAATGCAAATGTTTACAAGATATAACACAGTTTATTTATCAAAACTAATGTGGAAACATAAAAGCAAAGTATACACATAAACAGAACAACATGAATGTTCAAATGCAAACAAACAAAAGTGTAATACTGCAAACTATGTACATAAAAACAAATTTTGTGCCAATGTTCATAAGGCATGTAATGATACAGGGGGTCCGGTCCAGTGATGGAAAGCTGATTGAAAGCTTGAATTTCTTCGTCCTCAAGGCCGTTTCTTGTTCCTTTGGCTGCCTGTGTGGTGTGTTGGGGATTTATTATTAGAGGTCGACCGATAGTGGATTTTACCGATAACCGATACTGGTGATAGTCTAAATCAGGAAAAAAGCTGATGACCGATTAATCTGCCAATAGTCAAAAATTCTTGAACTTTATTGCAAATTTCTTGCTTAGAAATTACAAAACTTAATATAAGACCAAAAGAAAAACACTAAACAAAACGATAAAAAGTATACAGCAAAATCAAAACAAATATTAAATGAAATAATACTAAATTTGTATTAAAAAAAAGTAATTCATTCTTAGCTATTCCTTTTTTCTGGAATTAGTAAACCTGTATAAAACTGTGTTAACAAAAACTAAACAGCCAGTTTAATGACTGAATGACTTACATTTATGGTGATCTTTTATATAAATTTTAATTATTTATGTTTTATTTATTTATAATTTCAATCCTTCATATGTCAGAGGGAACCTGTTAATTGTCTGTCAGTGTTAAATCGAGATATTTGTGTAATTTGAAGGACTTTTTTTTTTCTTTGAAGAACAGATAATCTGAAATCTGCGGTCAGCTTTGCTTTCTTCAGTGTTCATCCCTCTTGTAGTTAAAATGGTTGTGATGACATAATCAGGTGAGCACAATTAAGTTACATGGTATTTACACTTTTGTGTGAGTTGATGTGGATGTATGAAGCGTCAGCAGCCTCTGTCTTTAGATGCTTTTCTGACACGTGTGCTACTCTCATCTGTTTAGGTGTGTTAAGTCCTAAAAATATGAAGAACAGCGGCTTCTTTCAATCTGCTGAGCAGTGCAGATAGTGGAGTGAATGATCCAGGAGTAAACAGAGATTTATGTAAGGACTGGAGGCTGCTGGAGCTGGCAGGTGAATGAACGTGAGGGAAGAGATTAAACCACTTTACCAAACTTCCACACCGACCACATGCAGTTTGTGTTTGGCTTGCTGTTAAAAGCGCTGTTTGGCTGTGAGGCGCTATTTGCAATGTGAACCAAGCACACATGTAACGCAGCTCATAGAGAAAGTCCGGCACGGCACCAATAGGGCAAAATAAGATCTATCAACCAAACGATTCATCGATCCACCTCTTTTTATTGTTGGTGCTTTTGGTACAGTGGAGTTGTGTGGGGTTTCCTGTGCTGTGCTCCTGTTGACAGAGGCTGGGCGTGGTTTGCGAGTGGCTGGAGCTCTGGTCTTCGGCGCAGCTGTGTCTCATCTTCATCAAGCACATGATAAAAACCCTGGACTTCACTCTTCACCAGGTTATAACACGTCTAGAGCGGTAGAGTCGGCTTCTATCTTCTTCATCAACTTCTTGTGAGAATGTCTCAGTGTTTGTTTGCCTGTGTTATCACCGTCACTCATCAGTGTTCTCTTTTGTCTGCCTGCAGTTCCAGTGCAACTTCCAGCTCCTGCACCAAAGCCACTACGCCGCCCAGCCTCAGCCACCCTAAATTAACTAAAACGTCACAGTCTTGCTTCTTCTGTGGTGATCTGCAAATGGTCCTCTCCTTGTTAAATTCCTCCTGCATCTCCTTCTTGAAAGTCTCATGCTCCTGTTGGTACAGTTTGAATTTTGAGTTAGTAAAACAAAGCACATTTATTCAGGCATTTTTGATAAATATCCAAATGTAGAGGCTGATGGGTTTTTTTTACTATTTAAGCAATTTATGCAGGATATTATGCAGCTGAGTCACCGCATGTTGCAAATTATGGTGCAGAGGACAGATGCAAAGACTACAGACTACAAGAAGCTTTTCCTGACTGCATTGGAGTTTGGTTGGAGAATGACATTGAAAAACCATGATGTTAAAATTAATGACACACATGAGGTGTTTTGACATATTATTTCTTACCTATGAGAGCAGAACAGGAATTGGCGCTCAGCTGAAGGTCCAGGTGGAGAAAAGTAAAGCTGAGCAGGTCTGAGCATCGTCCTGGAATTGTTTGAGTTGAGTGGGGATCCCATACAGCATACAGGGAAGACAAGGATGGTGGCTGGAGACTAGGACCAGAACCAAGGCAGAGTGAGTGTCAGGAGGAGGAGAACAGGATAAGTGGAATGCAAAAAGCAAAAGGTCATCAAAGGTTCAAAAATGTTGCTGAAGGCACAAACAAACTGATCACTCACTATGATCTGGCAAGGTGGTTGTAGAAGAGTTGAACAGTTGAAGAACTCTTCATTACAGGATAAGACGCTGCTGGTGTGGCTCCTTCCTGGTTTCAGTAGATCTGTTCCCACTCAGGCAATCACGTAGACAAACACATACACACTCTCACACACATACACAGAGTGGGGGAGAAAGAGAGAGCACAGGGAGAGCGAAGAAGAAAACCCAAGGCAGAAGTGGAGGGCATGACTGAATGTGGTTTGGTAACCATGTGCAGCCGGCAGCTCAGAGACCTCTCAGAGATGGACGGGGGTCTCTCCTGTGTGATTGTTTACACTGTTCCAATCGATCGATCCAAATCGTACCTCATCATTATCCTAGGTCTTATTTTTAGACACACCTGACAACCAAGAGTTTGGAGCTGAGAGATGGGACGTGTAAGTCGAGATGCAGGACGTGGGAACTTAAAAAAGGTGGAAGGTGCAAAGTAGGGGCTGAGGGGTGGGAGGTAAACTCGAGAGAAAGGAGACTTGAGCAGAGAAATAGGAGCAGCAAGGTGGGATATATGAGGTGGGAGTTGGGAGATGGCAGCTGAGGCAGGAGCAGCGAGGTGGGAGCTGGGCAGCAGGTTGATTTAAAGCAGATTTTCCATTTCTATGGCCACCAAAACCAGGTATTTTTAATGGAGAGACACTGGGACCTCCCACCTCTCAGCTCCCAACTCCCTCCTCAGAGCTCCCACTCACCAGTTTCCATCTTCCCTGAGAGGTCTGAGGTGGGAGCTGAGAGGTGGGAGGTCCCAGTGTCTCTCCATTAAAAACGCCTGGTTTGAGTGGCCATACAAAGGGCTGAAAAATCTGTCGTCCTAAAAACAACCTACTGCCAAGCTCCCATCTCCTACCTCGGAGTACCACCTACCAACCCCACCTGTCAGCTCCTTCCGACCTCCTCAGAGCTCCCACCTCTCCCCTCCCTCCTTGGCACTCTCAACTCCCATCTCTTAACTACCACCTTATTGCTCTGAGCTCATATCTCTCACTGAGTAGCAATCAGTTCCCACTTCTCATGCACTTCTCTCATGCTGCATTCCAGAAAACTGGGAAGTCCGAAGTTTAACACCTCCTACTGGGAAAAGTGCAATGGAATGCCGCTTGAAGTCGGAGTTCCTACCTGTGAAGTCGGGGCAAATCGATCGACCCTGACTTCACAAGCAGGAACTCCAACTTCCCACTTTTCTGAAATGCTGCATAAGAGGTGAGATGTTGAAAATGGTAGCTGAGAGCAGTAAGGTAGGAGCTATGAGTCAGAGTTTTTCATTACAGGTGTGTTCAATTGTACCTAAAACAATGACAAGGTCTAATATATGCTTGTTTAATGAGTCACTCCTGATTCTGCCTTGATAATTCATAGGTGGAGGACTAATCTTACAACTCACATCATTGATTACCATCCTCTCTTTCATTGGTGTGAGGAGGACCTCAACGCTCCTGCTGACAGTACCATCTTTTCTGCCCTTTTTGGACCCCTGCACTTGGGTCCTTTACTGCTGACTCCATTGTTGGTCTAGGTTGGATGCAGGCGGACATGTGAGCCTCCATCACATTTTTGCCATCCATTTTAGAGAGCAGTTTCACTGAGGGTTTGATATGAGGGAGAATCAAGCAACCCCCTCAAAATCAAGTGTCCCCCCTCTGGACAGGCACCCAGACCAGAGCCAGCACAGCAGCAAAAAAACACTGTTTGATTTAATTCAGACTGTGCACTGTTCTCATCAGCGCAGTCTGAATCAAATCAAGTCTGAACAAAAGTCTCATTAGATCAATTCCAAGAAAATCTGATCAGACAAAATCACAATAAATCAATTCCAAGAAAATCTGATCAGATAAAATCACAATAAATCACTGAAAATAAAATACAGATGATTTGATTCCAAATACTGAATAATCAGAAGTAAAAAGAAATATATACATATTAATTTTTCAGAGAGCGTTTCTGTGGAGGTCCACCTTGTGGAGGTCCAGCAGCTCTCTTACCTCCCCTGACGCCACACTGCCTGTTTCTCATATTGACAAGGGCCCTCGCCTTCCTGACCCACTTCATGTCCTCTACAGTTTTTACCTGTGGGCGCTTTGTATTTGACTGACGGGATGTGCATGCGGTGTGTGACAGAGGCGGTGTGCGCTCGGTGTGTGACGGAGGGGGGTGTGCAAACCTGGCCTGGCTCCTCAGTTCTCAGAGAGGAGTTCCCTGTTGGCTCCAGTCTCAGTCCATTTTCAGGGACTCCTTCTCATCCGGCACCACAATCCAGTCTTTCTCCTCTGGCACTACAGTGGGGCTGAAAGAGAAAGAAGAAGAAGAACAGGATGAAGAAGTACAAAAACCAGGAGACTTGCTGAATGAGGAGGAGGAAGAAGAGGGGCTAGAGGGGTAAGCAGAGGAAGAGGAAGGACTAGAAGGAGAGTTTGAAGTGGGGCTGGGAAGGGAGGAACTAGCAGGAGGTGAAGGACTGCGGGAGCCTGAGGGGAGGTGGCTGTTGAACCAAGAGGCAGTTGAGGAAGAGGAGTCAGACAGAGAGCTAGGAGATGAGCAAAGAGGAGAGCGGGTTCTTGAGCTGGGCAGGACTGGAGCTGGCACCCTCCGAAGTACAAGCCTGGGCATGCCCAGCTGTTTTGGGTTGAGGACAGCTCTCCAAGTGAAACTCTGATCAGTCTGCAAACACAAACAAAGACAGACTTCAAACTTCTGCTGCATGAACCCTTTCACCACAATGACTTCTGAAAAACATCTTCACCTTCAAATCAGCATCAGAACAACTCCTCCATTAAAAGTGAAAAAGGAAATAAATAATACAAATCAAATCAAATCAAAGTGTAAACATTACATACAATTGCAGGAGGATTTGTCTTGTAAAACTAAGTCATTATTCAGATTGAGGATCATAATTTGTATGAAAACATTTATAAACATTAATATCAAACCACACAAGGAGATTAAGACACATAAAGTTCATGACTAAAGTTCCTGCCAACGTCTGTGTCAGCAGAGAAAATGGAGACAGATGTCAGAGCATCAGGACGGTAATTTTCCTCTCAAGTCCACTAAATGTGTCGTTAATATGAAAACAAAGTATAACCACATTGACTTCTGTCAATTTGAACATGTAATATTTTTAGGATAACTTATCCTGCAAGTTGTCCTACTGTAGATTCTTGATGCTTTATAACATATTTTATTTTATTTATATTTGTAAAAAATCAAATTAAAGAAGGCTATATTTAATATTTCTGCACAATTTACAATCCACTATTTGTGCACATGTCACATTAGTGCTGTGTAGTAATAGAATATGTACACGGTTGATGTCTAGTTTTAACTGTGCTGTGGAATTACAAAAGTGTGTGGCAGCATCATGAATTTCCACTGGAAGACACCACATTGTTCTGTCAGCCTGGCCAGGTAAAAAACAGCCTGACCAAATCAAACCTGCAGGCTACAACACTACTTTATACTGGGACCCATCGCTTAAGATCAGCTCAAATGATCTGAGCACATTTTTCAGCCACACGGCTCTGAAGTCATGAGAGTTTGGACCAACTGTCTTGTAAAGGCCGCTAAAATGTCACATGGCCTATTGCACCCTCAATAATATGTTCATGTTCATACAAATTCATTCCCAACCCTCCTTAGCTAGTTTATGTGTTACATATTTCAGGAAAATGGAACCAACAATCATACAATAGTTTTACTGTAGGCCCAGTCTATTCAGTGTATTTCTGTCTTCAGTCTCTCAGTGGAAACATGTGTAAGACATGTGAGTTAGACATGTTTCTATAGGCCTGTTTCTTCTTTAAACCACAACATAGAAGCCAGGAGAAATTACAGACAAATTGCACATAGCATGTTTACATATGTGAGCCTCTGTCGTCAAATAGTAGGACTGATGAATTTTTATTTGTTTGGAGAAGAAAAATAACCATGCTCTTTAATATGCTGACATGACAGGTGTTTTACTTTGAAAGTGTATTTAATAATTGTTTGTTTGTTTGGCCTAAAGGCTACTGTCAATAGTTTGTCCCCGTCAAAGCTGCAGTAAATAACAGACATTAATTCTATCTGGTCCTCACATTGTCACATGTAGTCAACCGTCAGTCAAAATCAGTTCATGTACAAATAGTTTCTCTTTAGACTTCTTTCACGGTATATTGTTGCTCTAAAATGTAACGTTAAGCTAGCAGGACGCTAAAGTCAGACTCGTCATGATGTCTTTACATGTCAGAAAAACAAGCTGACTTGAAAACAATCAATCTTACATCTGCCATGCTAAAACAACTTCAATCTTTGCACTTTAGGTAGCTGCTCAGTTGTTGTCTGGCTCGATTTCCGTGAGTGCTTGATGAGGGTCTTCTTCAAAAAATCTTCCAGTCAACTTCAGGAAAAATCCCACCGGCGCGACTTTCGCTCGATTTGGACTTGATTTCTGTTTAATAATGCACCTGTCCGAATGATGCGCGTGGAAACAAACCATAGCAACCACAGAATCCTTCACGTGCGATCATCAGTCAGGTGTGTCATCAAAAGTTTCTGCAATAAACTTTTATTCATCTCTCACAGGACAATTTTTGACTTTTTATCATTTGACTGATAAAGGGATTTTCAGTACAATTTAACTCTATAGCAAACTAATCTCTTAGTAACAGAAGTAATAATTTTTAGATAAATGTTCTAAAATCGGCCACATCCAGCCTCCTAATAAATTATAGTTCATATAGTCCAAAGCATAAAACCATGTGTGTGAATTAATGGTCCTGCCAATAAAGACAATTAAAATTTGAAAGAGAGAAGAAAGAAAGATTCAAAGATTCAAATTCTTTTATTGTCCCTGAAGGGAAATTCACTTTGTGCAGGTCCAGGCACACAGCAACATGACAACAACAACAACAACAATAAATACATACATAAATAACATAACAATGATTATGGCACTTAAAGATGATACTTCAAATGAAAGAGAAGCAGTGCTTCTCATGGTGATGATGGGTAGCCTGTGTGTGTGTGTGAGCACATCTGTGTATGTGTGTGTGTTTGATGTGTGTGTGTGTGCTGGCATGTGTCAACAACACAACAGGTCCAGTTCTTTCATAGTGCATCAAAGTCAATATTGTTTGTAATATTTGACATATCCCAGACTGATTTTAAAAAAATCCCAACCTCCAACATTTATTGTATGGAAAACAACTCATTTTTTGTGTGTTTTTTCAGAAAAAAACATTGGCATCATGTAATCAAACTGACATTTGAAGGGTTAAAATCCTGATAATTATTCAATATTTGTGTAGCCCAGTGGTAAACACATAATGTACAGTATAACTTTCTCACTCGAGTTTATGTAAAACCCCTTGAGGACATTTGTGTATTTAAATATGTTTTTGTTTATATCTGTTAATGCATCAGTTGGTTGTCATGATAAATGGACTTACTGGAGGTTGACATGTTGTTACCAGCTGTGGTCAGTAGGTGGCAGAAGCTGACTAGAAATTGTCACTCTGCAAGACTTCACCAAGTGCATCTTGGTCTATCGATCTGTTGCTGTTACGTGTGGACTGAGTTGGCGATGCAGAGAGGACCGCTGTTTAAGACTCGTGTGAAATGTTGGGATCCACAGATGAAGACGTTCATTTTGGGGATTTCAACGGGACTGTTTTTGAATAAACATGTTTCTTATCTGCCACAAAGGAAGCTATGGACCGAGCTCATCCCCCACAGTCCTCCAGATCTTTACACCTAGGTGTGAAGACATGCCAGAGACCCAGCTGTGAGCTACCATTGGTCAGTGGGATCGACACCC
>MDSQ01000458.1_pt1 | contig 10490 bp, 7 predicted proteins | sample 1008251 | NCBI WGS metagenome assembly MDSQ01 (sample SAMN05526597, study PRJNA338239) | gut metagenome | isolation source: Hindgut content | host: Naso unicornis | place: Saudi Arabia: Red Sea | collected 2016-05
ATTGTTAATTATTCTATTTAAAAAAAACATACCAGTGTCTTGTTTTGTTTTTGACACATTTGGTGAGCAAATATTTGTCATTTGTAACAAGATACTTTCTGATGTGTTTCTGCTCATCGCAGCAGCACAAAATTAAAAACAAAAATCAATTTATTTCATTTCTTAAAAATTGACACAATCTGGAAGTAAACTTCCCAATAAAGACTTGTGTTTGCAGTCAGGTAGAAAACATACTCTTTCCTCTTTTGCACACTAACACCCAACCACTTCGTCCCACTGTAAATTGGGCCACTGTAATTTATTTACCCTATGCCTCCACACACCCACACAGCTTTTGTAGTTCCCCCTTGATGAGCTTGCCTTAATCCCCACGACAAAAAATAGTGGAGAGCCAATTGTCTTGCCAGCCTGCCAGCAGCAAACCAGACATACACTCAGTTAATAATAGCCAGCCATCTTTGTTTAGGGCCTTGTTCTCAGACGTCCAAGCCTCGCTAATTGGCCAGTTCCCAGTTCTAGGACTGATACCTTCATGATGATGGGGATTTAATTAGAACATACAGGTAGGCCCACGCATTTAGAGCTTTGGAGAGGCTGCTAGTTCTGAAATAAACCGCTGCCTGTGACTCACTTTTTAAGGTACTTCCTCCGTGACAAGGATAGAGCGTGCAGGGTTAGGGTGATGAAGGGCTGGCTCAGTTAAAGGTTGTTTGAGGCAGGGAAAGCAGATATGTCTACTGCTGGCTCAAATAAGTTTATTTAAAAAGAAAAGAGACACTAGACATGTTTTATTTGTGTAACTTGCTTACAGAACTGGGCATAAAGCAGCTCAATTCAATGAATGCTGAGCTGCTCTTTAGCCAGGCCTCTTCATCTCCAATTTAGCAGCAAGTGGTTGAATTAAGGGGTCTAGATCTGTGTGATGTCATGCGTTGAGATAAGGTAGTTTTCACGGATGGGGATCCCATGTGTGGGGGATCCCATCCTCTCCTCATGTGATCCCATTGCATCCCACCTGGCATCCGACTTGAATCTCCATCCTGCCTCCTCCCACAGAAGAGGAGGATTGCCCGATATAAAATGATCAGCGTTGGGATTTGCGGGTTAAGGACGCTTAGAGCAGGGGTTATAATGTCATGACGTCACATTAATTAGCGGGCACTTTGATCCTTTCAGCCTCTAAGCCGCACTCTCCCCTATTCTGTCCGTTGGCTAACACGGGATGTGTCAGAGACTCCCTCGGGGACCGTGGAGGAGAATGCCCGTCCGCGCAATCGGATGCTACTGATCCAAGCAGCGCTGTAGGCCACCGCACAGCTCCCCTCTCCATCTCTAGATAACCCCGCAGGTGATGCGTTTGTGAAAACCAAGAGGGAATACAAAAAAAAAACTACTCAAGCTTCGAAAATGGCAGACAAGGATAGCGTGGAGAAATACCTGGAGAACAACCCGCAGTTCGCCAAAGAATACTTTGATAAGAAGGTGCGCGCGGAGGCCCTAACGGCCGCCTTTTCCACAACTGTTGACGTCAAAGACACCGCTTCCTTCAAGGATGTTAACTCTGTTCAAGAGGCCGCCATCATCTTCGAGCTGGTCCAGGAGCTCCAAAAACCGGGCACCATGGAGCAGTCGCTCCACAAAGTGCTGCAGAGAGTGGCCCTGATTCTGCAGGCCGACAGGGTCAGCTATTACCAGTGCCGCGGCAGGAACGGAATACCTGAGCTCGCCACTAGCCTCTTTGACGTGACGCCAACATCGAAATTTGAAGCGAACCTGGTCCACCCGCAGGCTGAGATTGTGTTCCCGCTCGATATGGGCATTGTCGGTTTCACTGCGCAGTCCAAAAAGCCGCAAAATGTTCCGGATGTCTCTGCGGTGAGAAAGTAGTGAAGTAGTGCGTGCGCTCCCTTAGAAACTTGCGTGTGCGTGACTGAGGAGCTGCCAAAATTTAAGGCTAATGCAGATGTTTTTAATAGTGTAAATAACTTCTATAGGCTCTATATGCTTGGTTGGTAATTAATAAAAATAGTATAATTCATTAGACTACTTTTTGAACATTAATTTGTTAGCTGAGGGACATTTTCTAGACTGCAGGCTGCATAAATCCTTAATAAGATGTTTTTAAGTCTGTCAAGTTTTATATTGACAGAAATAGATTCCTAAATTTATGACGGATTAATAAAATAGTCCATCACCACACGTTTCTGTTCACCACTGACATGATAAAATTGGACATAATTTTGGTTTTGGCTATTTTGTCTACCTGTATTTACATATTTGATGAGCTTCTAGCAACTGCAACTTTGAAAATATCCCCAAAAATTGACGTTGAAATATATTAATGACACAAAGTTATTGCTTAAATATATGTGAGGGTTATTTTGCACCAGATGACTTGATATAGGCCTGTTTATAAGCATGACTTTTAGCATGCAGGAAGATTTATTTAAAATCTGCAGATACCAGATCCATGACTTTATATGATTAATGTCATGTTTTCTGGCAGTGCTTTAATCTGACAAAGATTTGAAATTTTAAAACAGTATTGGACTGCATAAATCAAATGAAGAGTGTAAATGGGAGTGCATTGTATGTTATATTCTTTGAGGGTCTGGATTCAGCCAAACCTGATCTGAAGTTTATTTCTTTTTCTCGACACAGAATAAAAAGTTCTGTGACTTTGTGGACAAACAGACTGGGTACAAGACAAAATGTGCGCTCACATTCCCTTTGTTGGCTGAGAAAGAATGCATCGGAGTCATCATGGCACTAAATAAAATAGGAGCAAATGCATTCTCTGCAGAGGATGAGACGGTAAGAATATATATGCACTTAAACATGTAAAGTCACTCTTAACCAGGGTGATTTACAGAGTGAACTGGGATTGGTTAAGTTTTGGGCACTTTGACACATGGCTGGTACAATTGTTTCATAAATAAAATGTAAATTTGACCATTTTTTAAAATCATAATTAAGTATTCTTTGTCATAAGCAGCTAAATTACCCAATATTTTTGCCGGAATTCTCTGCACATCAAGAGAATCAAAGCTGCTTGTGTCCTGCTGTAATAAGCATGTGCTCTGCCATTTAAAATTTGCAACTAAATAAAGATTATTGCTGCAATTACATCTCATCAGTCGGGTGCAAAACACTCCCATTATGTCAGTGGGAGCCAATCAGACCTGACTGACTTGATGCGGTTGTTTTAGAGCATTTGACTTGAAAGAAAAAGCCTAATGATTTAACTGGGAATATGTTATCTCTGTTGTTCGTCTCAGAGAGCATTCGCTCGTGTCTCTCATCATTTCAAAACTAAAAACTCACACTGAGGCACAGTTAGATAAAGATTGAACTAGGTCACATGGGAATGATGTTTTTAGGTTGATTCTCGGTTATACTGAATATGAAAAACTGGGAGTAAAGAGATCTAAGGAGAGGATTGATTGAAATGATGCCCAGGGCAAAGGCTCTCACTGCTAACATGACGTCAACTATAATGCCTGATTTCTCTGCATTTTTTAAGTTTGCTACATAGAAAGACATAAAGTAATAGATTGCTTCTCTTCCTTTTAACACATTATCCGTATTTGTTTGAAAATCATGCATGCTCAAAATGTAAACTTCAAGATTCAAGAAAAACACATTTGAGTTTACTTGATCTATAATTGATATGTTTGGTAATTGCAGGTGCAATGAATTTAAAGAAGGCTTTAATGCTTATTGTATTATTATTGTTCGTATATAGTTTTCTTTACATAGTAAATGGCACATTTTACACATTTTGTAGGTGAATTGGAACTAAATTGCACCATACTTAAAAAGGTGAATCTGCTGCTGTGTATTAATCTAACCTCTAATCTGATTTGCTCATTAGCTCTTCCACAAGTACATGAACTTTGCTCAAGTCATCGTCCTGCAGCATTACACTTCCTACATGTTCAATGTGGAATCAAGAAGGAGTCAGGTAAACCCCCTGCTGGTCACCTGTTACTTTCTCTAACGCACTGATCAGAGCTAATGCTACAAGCCGTAGCTAAGTGTCACAATACTTGCATTAATTTCTGCTCCTTCCCTGGCAGGTGCTGCTCTGGGCGGCCAGCAAAGTGTTTGAGGAGTTGACAGACATTGAGAGACAGTTTCACAAAGCACTGTACACTGTAAGGACCTATCTACAATGTGAGCGTTACTCAGTGGGTCTCTTGGATATGACTAAAGAGAAGGTAGGTCTTGAAGAAAAGTTACAATTATGTGATAGCGTTCATGGCTAAATAAGCTAAAACTATCATTCTCTGTGTTTTCCCCCTGCAGGAATTCTATGATGAGTGGCCGATTAAACTGGGAGATGTGGAACCCTACAAAGGACCAAAAACCCCAGACGGCAGGGTAACAAACTTATTTATTCAGCGTTCTACCCTCTTTGTTTTTCCATTGCCTGACAGACCTTGACGACAATCAAGAATTTCTAAAAGGCTTCTGTCTTTTACACAGGAAGTCAACTTTTACAAGATCATCGACTACCTCCTGGAGGCCAAAGAAGAAATCAAAGTCATACCGTGAGCAGCGTCCGCAACAAATCCACTCAAACTAATCCAGAATATTTCAAAATACAGCAGAAAAAAAACAAACCAGCTTCAGTGACTTGGGATTAAGCAATTGTAGAGTATTGTTTGACGTAACTTATTTCAAAATAAAAGTCTTAATTTAGTTACAGTTCGATTCTCACGCTCATTCATATTAAGTGGATGCAAAGCTAAGAACATGGGGGCATTAGCTCTCGTATGCTTCTCTCTTTTTCAGTGGTCCTCCTGCAGATCACTGGGCTCTTGTCAGCGGACTGCCATCCTACGTTGCAGAGAACGGCTTTGTGAGTCTTTCACAGCTGCTGCAAGGAAATACATTAACCAGAATCACTTGAAATATGTAGTAGCATAAGGATGTAGTGAAACAAAGGGACACATAGAGTGCAATGCGGTAATACTTGACATAAAACAAGCCAAGTGTGTCACTAACGTACATGCATCTACTGTACATTTCTGCATAGAAAATAAGCTGGTGTGCAGGTTGGAAAACTTGAAATAACACTTTAATATTTTTATGTGACCGCCTGCAGATCTGCAACATGATGAATGTGGCTGCAGACGAGTACTTTACTTTCCAGGTGAGGAGACTTTTACTGTCCTTTATCCACATTAAGGTATTAAATATGGCTCCCTTGATGTCTATTACATAGCTGATTTCACCAGTGCACGTAAGTTTTGATATATTTATGCACCGTAAGGGTCTTTCTGAACAGGATGCAGCTTTCATAATGTGCTGATGCTTATGTTCAGAAGGTTTTGAACTGAGCGCAAAGTTTGAACATTGTATTTCATTGTCTCTCAGAAAGAAGCCGTGGATGAAACAGGTTTTGTCATTAAGAACGTCTTGTCGCTGCCCATCGTCAACAAGAAGGAAGAAATTGTGGGCATCGCCACTTTCTTCAACAGGAGAGACGGCAAGCCGTTTGATGAACATGATGAACAGATCACTGAGGTCAGCAGCTTGTCTTTGTACCTCCTGTTGCCTTCATACAGTTTCTCTCATTTATCAAATATAATGTTGTTATGTGTCTGCGTTGGGTGAACTTTACCCCCCAGAAAAGAAAAGACTTGCTCTGATTTTGGAGCTTGTTCTAGCATGCATTTGCATTTTAATGAGGAAAAGGTCCTCAAACGGCACTAACTTCATAATGCTGTGAGATATTTGGTTTGCTGTGGTACCACCCATGTGCTAAGTGATGAAAAATAGCTAGAAATATTTGCCACTCATTGCATTCATTAGCTTAACTAATGAGGCAATAACAATATTAGAAATACTTCAGGGTGATACGGCAGGGGCGCAGCTCAGTTGCTTTTTGTTTGGATTTTTTTTTCCTATCTCTCATTCTTTTTTTCCCATTATCATTTGTACCAGGCTCTGACGCAGTTCTTGGGCTGGTCCGTGCTGAACTGCGACACCTATGACAAGCTGAACCGTATGGAGTACAGGAAAGACATCGCCCAGGAGATGCTCATGTACCAGACCAGATGCACCACAGATGAGTTGCAGTCCATTCTGGTCAGTATCGACGTGACTTTCCTGCGCATTTTGTCTTCCATTTGATCCCTCCCTGCATTTGATCAAGAATCAAAGTTAATGCACCGTGAATGACTTTCTGAGTAGCTGTCCTCAAATGGCAGTTATTAGAGGACTAATGAAAGGTTTGCTAGATCGTTTATAAGGTGGGCGGCAAACATTTGAGGCAGCACTTTACTAGGTTACAGCTTGGAGCACTTGTCTAAAGTGTTTTTGTGAGTTCATGGTTCGGATGTAATTCCTGTTACAAATTGTCGTTCTCTTCTTTCTAACCAGAACACCAAAGAGAAGTTTGACTCAGAGCCTGAAGACTGTGACCAGAAAGAAATGTACAAACTGTTGGTATGTTTCATCTTTGAAGGAAATAAACAGTGAAATGAAACTGTTGATGCACAAGTTAAAAACATTACTCACTTATTAAAGTAGGTTACAGGCAAACCAAAGAAAATAATGAATCGATAACATAAGTTTTAGTTCACTGTCACCTGAAGTTATCTCACATTATGCAATCCGTGCTGTGCCTGAGCACGTTTGACCTCCAAAGTCCAGTTTGTTTAACTAGCGTGAGCGTTTCGTTCCATGCTCAAGCGCGGCACACTTTGTTGGCCCTGGCACGGTTGGAAGAGGTGGACTTCAGCACTGTGCGGATGCACAAGCACTGGCACGGAGTGCCAACATTGCTGTGACTGTTTGTGGAGGATTCACTCTAAATTCAGACAAACAACAGCAAACAAAGTCCGGATAAAGAGCAACGGGAAAATCTGCCTTTTAGATTGTGGACACCAGAGAACAATGTAAAAATTTTATTACAAGATGGGAAAAAATGCAGGTAAAAGTAGGGGTCGCGCTCCATAGATCAGGCAGCTCAAGCATGCCCAGGTGTGATGAGACTGGAGCAATGTGAGTGCAGGCCAGCGGGGGGAGAGGGGAGGGGGGACAATCCTGCTTCGGCACGGCACGGCACAACTGGGCCAAGTGTGAGTGCACCCTTACATTTGTTAAAACTAACTAAGCTACCTCTCTGTCACACTTCCATGGTCTACAGGGAAACTTGAATCGAACAGAGATTATGGTTATTGGAAACACTGTTGCTTTTCCATAACAAGTAGCATTGTCTTGTCTTCTGCAAAAAAACAGATACGTGCAGTCATTTTTTTCCCAGGGCTTGGTAGCATGCTGGGTCAAAGCATGTTTTTGAATTTCTCTTTTGCTCTACATTCATCATACTTGGGCACTTCTGCACTTCTGTTTCTTTTCCAGTTATTCTGACCAATGTTAAAGTACAGGGCTTCATTAACATCCATTTTAGGAGTTTGTTGTTACTGTTTACCAACCAAGCACTGCTGCAGCTTATGTCATTGGTTAGATTCTCTTACTTGCCTGAATGAAAAATAATTAATGAGATTAACTGCTGTAGCGTTTGCCTGCAATGAAAACCTGCAGACTCTTGGGCCTGTGCAGCAAATGATTCATACCTGCTGCAGTTTTACTTCTCCTCCCAAAGAGGGAGACACAGTGCCAGTTACAGGACAGGACTGAGTGCATTTGTAGAGATTTGGATATTTTACATATAATTTGGTCATATATTGACATCAAACCCAAACCCCCACCAACAGTGAAACTGAGTGCCCTTATATCATCAATACAGCTGCTGCTCGTCATACCAACACTTTTATGTTTGAGCTCCTCTCCCTATGAATAACTAAAAAAGTTATGACAAAACACAAACTATTCATTTAAAAGTAAAATGTTTTTTTAGGGGTGTTGTTTCAACCTTTGAAATGATTCTCTCGTTGTGGACACATTATGTCCCCACTTCTTTCAAATCCATGCTTTGTTATACCTCAAGCACCAGCCTAATTTAATTATTGTTACCTCACTGAAATAGGAGCTGAATAATGTGTCTGTCCACCGCAGTGAAGGCCTTGTTGACAGAGAGCTGACAGGGCATACATGTGCAGTGAAGCTGCTGGGAGTTTTGTAATGGATTCTAATCAAATATAAAGATACGCCAATAAAGTCTAACTTGTAAAGGAGGGCAGGAGCTAATGGGTTTGTACTGGGCTGCACGTAGGTCACAGGAAGTTCGTCCCGTTTGATGGTCATGATTCTTGCATCAGCAGCCTTTCCATCTGTGTTCAGTTGTATTTGTTTGAAAGACTATTCTGACTTCAATCCTTTCCCAGTCCGTGGTTGGCTGCAGGGCGATCCACGCAGCTGCATGCCACAAACCTGAGACAAGGCCAAATAATAGCTGGGTGGAGATTTATGGTGTGGTACATGACTTTGACTTTGAGGTGGCTGTAGCTTAAGAGGTCGGGGGTTCGATCCCCTGCTTCTGAACTCCAAACGGCTACTGATAACAGCAATTAATATCTGTCCTTGGGTGGCAGTGTGTACAGAAGGCCCTGCCATTACTGTATGACCACGAGTGTGAACTGGATGAATGCTGATTTAAATGCAGTCCATCTACCATTTGCCAACATGGGGCTCTCCAGCCTAACGTGGGGCTGTGAGGCTGTAAGCCCCGGCTGTCCTCAACAGCTGATTCAAATTATATGCACTGATGATGTTTACCCGGCCTGTTCAGCCTTCCTCTCAGCCTGTTTGCTTTCCATTAGAGCCAAATTGACACCTTGCATTTGCAGGATCGAAGAGGCTCCTGGTATGTGGTCTGCTTGCAGCTCCCTCCCACCGTTGGTTAACTGATCCTCTTCGAGCTCCTCTTGTAGACCAGATCTCTCTGATATCGCTTGAATCATCACGTTATCGAGGGAATTTATTCGTACTTGCAAAACATGTTGTTGCACAACAACAGAAATGTTTCTAGTCTTTAATGCTACACGCATAGAACTTGTAAACAGAATAGAGAAGGGTAAAAAACAAAACAGCAACACGTTCAGTTATTTTAATGAACATGTATACATCTAGGTAATGATTCTCCAGGTCATTTTTTAAAATTGCCTCTGGGGTAATGTAAACAGCAGAAGCAAGATGATGATGATGATAAAATGTTTGACATCTTATACAAAAGTCGGGAAACAGTGTCCATCAACTTTGGCTCGTTTAAGCACGAAGCACGAGTCTCATTTCTTTCATTTCATTTTTCTGTGAGTGGACATCAGCCAAGGACAGTCTTTTCTCCAACTTGAGCCAGCTGCATGAAATTAAACCCACCAGTCTTAGACTTTAATTTAACTAAAACTCTAAATTTTCTTTCCTAGATTAAGTCAGTCTGAAGTTTTATGTAACCGTCAGTCTTCGTTAGACTAGTCTAACTTGACAATTTAAGACCAGTCTCAGGCTAAGAGGAGTCTTACCATTGATGTGTCCTGAAATGTAGAAATCTAAATACAGTATGTTACTCAAACCCTGTAAGAGTGCAAATAAGGGGATCCTTAAAAAAAAAAAAGTAACATGCAAATTTTTGACTTTCATCGCATCATGACTGACGCCTTAATGCTGACAGGCCTAAAGCAAATACGTAGCTATGATACTGCATCATATTCGAAACAAAATCAAATTTTCAATCAACGCACAAAGTTATTTCGTACCACTCTTTCCTGAACAACAGGTCAAACAAGATTTGCAGACATCAGTCATGTGATCATTTGTTCTAACCTCACGTGATAAAGCTTTGAGAACCTTGACCTGCCGGTGCACTCAGCTCTGCAGGCTCTCCGCTGACAAACGACACCCTCCCCTCTCTTCCTCTTTCTCTCCTCTTCACCCATCCATCCCAGAAGGACAAAGAAGAGTGTTTACGGGTGGAAGGATGCAGGTACAGGCATCCATAAACAGTCAGTGTTTTACAGGCCGTGGCACAGCCCAAGGGTCCGTCAAGGTTTACGAGTGCCAAGGCCCTTTAAAGCAGCAGTGTTTAAGTGTGGTATTTACATAAAACAGGCCGAGGTGTCTGTCTTAAGCCTGTTTACTGTTTCTCACAGGCTGGGAGGCTGAAACCGACATGTCATGTGGACCGGGAAGAGTCGTACCTTCCTGTGTTTGTGGATCGAAATGATCAAGAAATCTGCTTAAAATTAAAATACAGCAAAAACAACAAGGAATGTTGTGCAGTACACCTCAAATACCCATAACCCACAAAGTGTCTTTGTTGCACAAGCTCATGCAATTAGACCCACACACTCTACCTCAATTCCAATGTCAATGTGGCCTCCATCATCATCGGACTTTCCACTGGCCCACTCTTTGTGCCATCAGCCAGTTCTTTCCCCCCTGACCTTTTTTTCTTCTCTTCTCCACCGAATAAAACACAATAAATGCTATCTTAAAGAGCATCTCCAGTCATAATCAATGTTTGCCTCATAAATCAAGTCACCTATGATCAGTTCATCTCATACCATCCACACACCCAA
>MDSQ01000459.1_pt1 | contig 10489 bp, 6 predicted proteins | sample 1008251 | NCBI WGS metagenome assembly MDSQ01 (sample SAMN05526597, study PRJNA338239) | gut metagenome | isolation source: Hindgut content | host: Naso unicornis | place: Saudi Arabia: Red Sea | collected 2016-05
AGTGTTAGTATAATCCATATCATCTTTAGTACCTGCTAATAAACGACGCTCATTAAATTCTGTCTTATTAGCAATACCATCGATTTCTGTTAATAACTCATCAACTTCAAGATTGATTTTATCTCTATCAGAGTCAGTGTAAGTATCATTCATAGATTGGATTGATAACTCACGCATACGTTGTAACATTTCGTGAACCTCACCTAGCGCACCCTCAGCAGTTTGGATTAATGAAATACCATCTTGTGCATTACGGCTTGCTTGGTTAAGACCTTTAATTTGGTTACGCATTTTTTCAGAAATCGCTAGACCTGCTGCATCGTCGCCTGCTCTGTTAATTCTCATACCTGAAGATAATTTTTCCATAGAGCTTGCTTGTCCTGTTGAGTTAAGTCCAAAAAGTCTGTTTGAATTAGATGCCATTAAGTTATTATTGATTACCATTGTGTATTATGCTACCTATCTCATCATAGCCTTGCCATTTAGTTGCGCTTTGTATATTAGTTAAAGCCAACGTGTTTGGCATTAGGTGCTTTATGTATTTTATATAAGCACCGTTCCCATCCGCTATGGTATAAGTAGCCCCCCCTTTTCTTTTTTATAATTAGTTTTATTTGTGTGTTTTATTTGTGTGTTTGTTTTGTTTTATTTTGTTTTATTTTGTATGTGTTAGGCGTTTCCTTTAGCCTATAGATAGTATATTATATAACGACAAAAAAGTCAACACCTTTTTAATAACTTCTATTTTTTTACATTTTATCCGTAATATTTTCGACTCATTTTCCGTCTATTCCTTATATTATAAAGGAATTATAAAGTTTTATGTCGTTAATTTGTTTTTAATATTTCTGTCTTTTTGCGTTTTTTGTTTTAATCTATCGCTTTTTAGCGTTTTTTCCCTAAATTTTATGGTTTTACTTATGTATATATTGCTTATTTGCCGTTAATAATGTTACTGTACTTAGTTTTTCGCTCGTCCCCTCCTTCTGTTAGGGGCAGAAAGCTTTTTTTATGATAGGAGTAGCTAATGGGCAAAATAACAGTAGACTTAGATTTTACTGAAGACTTAATGTTTAAAACATTGTTACTTGGTACTATGGAATTCCAAATTGAATTAGTTTTACGCGACTTTATTACTTGCTTCTTACAAGTGCTAGATTTAGAAGTTAGGGCTGATGATAAAATAGTTCAGAATGTAATTAAGTATGTAGATAGAAAAGCCGTTTTAAAGGTGCTTAACGATACAAAACTTGACCCTGCTGAGAAACAGACTAAGTTGCAGCATATTGTCCCAGATATTAAGGTGCAAGTTATAAGAGACAACACTATTATCTATGAAATTGTAATAGAGATGCAAAAGCAAACCCCTCATTTTCTGGAATCTAGAATTAACAGGGAGCTGGCTACTACTATTACTAATACTTATAACAACCCTGCAAATTTTAGCCAAACGTCTCATGCTGTATGTATTTGGGTTTTACCAATTAGGCAGCTGCAAGGGTATCGCGACTATCCTATAGTGGAATTCGAGCTTGCTACTAAGGTGCATGAAGCTGATGGCAGTTATAAGAGGCAGCTATCTTATAAGCATTCTAAATGCGCAGCTATTTCTATTTCACACGAAAAATTACAGCTTGATTCGCGTTATAAGGATAATAAGCGCTTTCAATTATGGGTAAATTTTTTAGTTAATGGTACATTGGATTTAGATGATAAAGTGCAATGTGAAATAAATAGGTTATATGAGATTTTAAGAGAAGATAGGAAGTGGTACGAAATGGTGAAAAATAAACCGACTCCAGCTGAATTACTATTAGCGACAGGTCGCGAAGAAGGTCTCGAGGAGGGCCTTGAAAAAGGCCGTGAGATTGGCCTTGAAGAAGGTCGCGAGATTGGCCTTGAAGAAGGCCGCGAGGAAGGCCTTGAGATTGGCGTTGAGATTGGTCGCGAGGAAGGCCTTGAGATTGGTCGCGAGGAAGCTAACCTTAATAATATTATTAGCAGTATAAAAGCAGGGGTAGATATTAAGCTTATCACTACTATATTTAACTGTACAGAAGACTATGTTACAAAAATTGCAAATGAGCATTCCCTTAAAGTGACTGGTATAAAGTAGTGCGGTAGATTTTATAATTAATTGTATATTGAATGCAAAAGGCTAAGTACGCAATCAATTTAGATAAAATAATAAGGAGAAATTTAATATGGTAAAAAGAAGGACTTCAATAGCCCCTCACACTCACACTGAATGGCTATTAGCGACAGGTCGCGAAGAAGGCATTGAGATAGGTTATCAGCAAGGTTTTACAGACGGGTTTACAAAAGGTTTCGCGGAAGGTTTTAAAGAAAGTTTTACAGAAGAAGCTTTGGACAACTTTAGGCAAGGGTATATAAGCAATCACACCGATGGTCAATTTAAGGCTAGGATTGAGCATATAATCAACAGTATAAAAGCAGGGGTAGATATTAAGGTAATAGCTAAAGTATTTTATTGCGCAGAAGACTACGTTAGGGAAATAGCAAAGGAGAATTTGCTTACTATAGAATAAGCGCGCGCGCGAAAAAAGCGGACCCATATTGGTCCGCTTTACGCTAAAGCAATTGTAGTACATTTTGAGGCAGTTGATTCGCCTGAGTCAGCATAGATTGTGACGCTTGCGAAAGTATAACTTAGTTAATGCTAAAGCAATTGTAGTACATTTTGAGGCAGTTGATTTGCCTGAGAAAGCATAGACTGTGACGCTTGCGAAAGTATATTAAACTTAGTTAGTATAACCATCTCAGAAGCCATGTCAGTATCGCGAATGTTAGATTCAGCGGTTTGTAAGTTTTCCGAAGTATTATCCACATTTTTGATAGTATGCTCCAGACGGTTTTGAGCGGCACCTAATATAGCGCGTTGCTCCGAGATAGACTCAATAGCCGAGTCAACTAAAGATAAAGAAGCGCTAGCTAATTCTTTCGTGCTCATATCGACCTCTTCTAGAGCGAGAGCATAAACACCCATAGCAGCTATTTCTACTGAGATTTTTTGATTTTCATTAGCGCCAACATGGAATTCAAAAGTTAGAGAGCCAGCAATTTCAGTATTAAAGCCTTTCTCGGCCGCCTCTATAGCTTCTTCTATTGTTTCGATTTCATTTAATAGGGTCATTAAACCTTCTACATCATTAATATCAGCATGACCAGCAGCACCAATCTCAGTAGTTAATGTATCATACGCAGTAGCACCAGCTGATGCTATAGGAGTAGATGCTGAAGTATCATAATCAATATCTACACCTGTTGCGCTAGTAAGGTCAGTAAGAGACTGTCCAGAGTTTAATACATCATATAAAGCCAATTTTTGCGCTGTAGTCATATCTTCAAACTTTATACCGCTAGCACTAGGAAGACTAGTAATACCGGCAGGAGAAGTACTATCTGCAGTCGTAAAAGTAAACTCAGTATCCGCATCATAACCCTTCTCTTCGAGTAAAGTATCAAGCTCGTCTAAAATATCGGTTACAGCTGCAAGCTCCGTTTCAACATCTAGTTCATCCAAAATTTCTTGCTGCACCTCCAGTTCAGCTTCAAGTTCAGCTAAAGTCATATCAGTATAATCCACCCCAGCATCCGAGACAAAACTTAGCGTTACCGCGCCATCGCCGTCGCCGGCAAGTAGACGCTGCTCATTGAATTCCGTCTTATCAGCAATACCATCGATTTCTTGGAGTAACTGTTGCACCTCCAAGTTAATCTTCTCCCTATCCGAATCAGTATAAGTATCATTCATCGATTGAATAGACAGCTCGCGCATGCGCTGTAGCATAGCCTGCGACTCTGCAAGCGCGCCTTCAGCAGTCTGGATTAGCGATATACCATCTTGAGAATTCCTGCTCGCCTGATTCAAGCCACTTACTTGATTGCGCATCTTCTCCGATATCGCAAGTCCTGCGGCATCATCAGCCGCCCTGTTAATCCTCAGCCCCGAAGCCAGTTTCTCCATCGAACTAGCTTGCCCTGCTGAATTAATTTTTAAAAACCTATTAGAGTTATCTGCCATCAAATTATTGTATATTACCATATATCACGCCACTTATGTTATAAGCCGACCGGGCTGCCATCACATAAGCAGCTCCTCCTAATCTAGTGTATTTTTCCAGTCATTTTTATCCCAAAAATATACCTGTACACGTATATGTACAGGCATATTGTCGTTAATCATTCTTATAACAATTGTAGTACTTGTTGTGGCACTTGATTCGCTTGTGATAACATTGATTGTGATGCTTGTGATAAGATGTTGTATTTCGTTAATGTTACCATCTCTTCTGCCATATCTGTGTCGCGAATGTTTGATTCAGCAGTTTGTAAGTTTTCAGATGTGTTATCCACATTTTTAATTGTGTGCTCCAACCTATTTTGTGCCGCACCTAAGATTGCTCTTTGCTCAGAGATTTTCTCAATTGCAGAGTCCACTAATGCTAATGATGCACTTGATGCTTCTTTTGTGCTCATATCCACATCTTGTAATTCTAATTGGATTACTCCCATAGCTTCTATTTCTACGCTAATTTTTTGGTTTTGATTTGCTCCTACATGGAATTCAAATGTTTGTGTACCTACAAGTTCTTCATTAAATCCGCCAGTTAGCTCATCGATTTGTTCTTCTAAATCTGCAATCTCTTCCGCTAAGTCAATTACAGAATCTACTGAATAAGTATTATTAGGATTAGCAGTATTATAAGCATCAATCTTAGTATTTAAGTCTGTATATGCTGCATTACCTGCTGTAGATGAAAGAGCAGGACTAGCACCAGAAGAATAATCTAAAGCAAATCCACTATTATTTGTCAGGTCGTTATAAGATGCATTATTTTGTAATGCATCGTATAAAGCTAACTTCTGCTCTGTACTCAGAGAATCATATGTTGCACCACTTATACTACCAGCACTATTAGTAATAGAATTATTAGCACTATCAGCAGTAACGGTAATGTACAACTGATCATCAGCACCAATACCCGCATCTGCAAGCATACCATCAAGCTCATCTAAAATATTAGTTACAGCTGCAAGCTCCGTGCCAACATTTAATGAAGCCAATTGAGCTTGCTTAGTTTCAAGCTGTTCCTCAAGTTCCTCCAAAGAAGTATCGCCAGTACGCATAGAAGCCGCTGCTGCAGTTGCCGTAGCCCCCTCTCCTGCTAAAAGTTTTTGCTCATTAAATTCAGTCTTATCGGCGATACCGTCAATCTCTTGAAGTAACTCTTGCACCTCAAGGTCGATTTTCGCTCTATCAGAATCAGTATATGTATCATTCATCGATTGGATAGACAGTTCACGCATACGTTGTAGCATTTCATGCGTTTCTGCAAGCGCTCCCTCAGCTGTTTGGATTAGCGATATTCCATCTTGCGCATTTCTACTCGCTTGGTCCAATCCATTGATTTGATTACGCATTTTCTCTGAGATTGCTAGTCCTGCTGCATCATCTCCGGCTCTGTTAATTCTCATTCCCGATGATAACTTCTCCATCGAACTTGCTTGCCCTGATGAGTTTAATGCGAAAAATCTATTTGCGTTGTCTGCCATTAAGTTATTATTTATTATCATTGTGTATTATGCTACTTATGTTTCACCCATAGCCATACATATGTAAGTTCGCACTTTGCCATATGCCATGGTATAAGTAGCTCCCCCTTTTCGTCTGTTAGTATTTTGTATTGTTTTCGTATAAGTGTAAGTTGTGCGCTATCTCGTCTGCACATTTATAAGTATATAGTAGTTGTTGGATTTTGTCAATATAGTTACAACTTTTGTAATATTTCGGTTATATACTTGTAATGTTAGCTTTTTTTGATTTGTTATTATTTGTACATTCAGTAGTATATATGGTGATTATTATGTAACTTGTTTGTAATCTCGTTGTAATACTTTTTTATATTCGGCGCACAAAAAAAAGCGAACTCATATAAGTTCGCTTAACATTTACCGCTTGCACGCGCGGCATAATATAGGATTTATTTATAACAGCAGCAATAATACATTATTAGAATTTTGATTGGATTGCGACAACATAGACTGCGAGGCCTGCGCCAATATGCTAAACTTAGTATACTGCACCATCTCGAGGGCCATATCGGTATCGCGAATTAGCGACTCCGCCTCCTGCAAGTTCTCGGCCGTATTATCTACGTTTTTAACTCTATGCTCCAGTCGACTTTCTACTGCCCCTATCGTCGCTCTATACTCAGAAATCAAGTCTATCGCATTATCTAAACCAGTTAACGCTGCAGTTGCATTCACAGTGGTCCTTATATTTAGGCTACCTGTTGATAGGGAGTCGTAATCCATGTCCGATAGGTCAGCCTCAATTGTCTGGCCACCATTCGCGCCTACTTGGAAAGTAAATGTTTCGTCAAATATATCCATTGAATTATACTCAGTATTTTTCATAATATATTTAATCTCGGCCTCTAACTCTTTAAATTCATCATTCATCTTAGATCGATCATCACTAGTATAAGTATCATTTAAGCTTTGTAGAGCAAGGTCACGCATACGTTGTAAAATCGAATGAACCTCACTTAAAGCGCCATCAGCCACTTGTAATAACGTAATACCAAGCTGTCCATTCTGGCTAGCCGTCTGTAGCCCTCCAATTTGCGTACGCATTTGCTCTGATACCGCAAGTCCAGCTGCGTCATCAGCCCCGCTATTAATCTTAACGCCTGATGATAACTTCTCCATAGATTTCGCTTGTCCTATTAAATTTATTCCTAAATGTCTATTTGCATTATAAGCTGCCATATTATTATTATAGTGATAGGTAAGCCTTTGTAGCCAAACCGCCAGCTTTTCCCCCACTCCACACCGTGCATGCGACTTTCACCGCACACGGCGTTCCAGCAAGTTACACTTGCCTTAGGACCATCCCTCCACTGCTTATTATCACAGCTTCACCGGTACTATATCCTTACTCTCACTAGAGCTAAGCGCACTTCGCACTCTTATAGCGCACTGCTTCATCGATGGCAAAATCTCCACATCCCTAGCTTTCCACGTTCCAACAACTCTATCTTTACATATACCCTTAGGTTTATCCTATAAGCCTGCTAGCTTGCCAGCGCCTTTAACGCTGCAGGGTGGTTCATAGTAACAATTCTTACTACACCCCACTAGCAAATTATTATGCATTTCTACATACCGTATAGCTTGTACATTCGGACATTCGTCAGCCCCCACAGGGACATTCTTACCTTAGGCATTTTATAGACGACCGGCCTATCACATGCTTGTCCACCACATTTCCGTTAGTGCCTCTGCATCTTCACCATTATGCCACAAACGCATAAGTTCGTTTATAACTATGCGTGCTAAAATTTCTAGCCCACCACTTGGGCATGCTCTCAGCCGTCCTTACCGGGCTTATAACGCTTCTGCCTTTGCCAACTTCCGCGCCATCCGGGGTATTATCGCTAATCCTTTCAGTCGTTACTCTGTCATTTGATTAGTCGAGTCGCCAGTTCTAAGTCAATAAGTTCTGGGTCAAATTCATGTAAGTAGTAATTCACCTAGGCAGCACTTTTCATACTGCAACGTGTCGCACAATTACCATACTAAATCCTCCTTGATTTATCACGTCATGGCTTCCTTGCCCCCATGTTGTGATTTACATTTTATTATTTGAACGGCTTCCTTACCGTTCTAATATATATATCGGGATTATCTTAAATAACTTTACCTTTTTTTACCATATTTTTAAAAATACTTTTATATTTTATACTATTGTGTGTTTTGTGTGAGGTTTATAAAATAATTTCAAAAAAAAGTGGAGTTTTTGGCATAGCCTCAAAAAAAAAGCGAAGTTTTAAACCTCGCTTTTAATCGCAATTCTATTCAAGCAACTTTAAAATATTTTCCGGAACCTGAGTAGACTGCATCACCATAGATAATGATGCTTCCACCAATATGCTATATTTAGTATAATTGACCATCTCGCTAGCCGCATCGGTATCGCGAATTATGGACTCCGCCATTTGCACATTCTCAGACGTATTATCCACATTTCTTATAGTATGCTCCAGCCTACTTTCCACCGCACCTAACACTGCTCGCTGTGCTAATATCAGATTTATAGCCTCATCAATATCATCAAGTGCAGAACTTGCATTTGCCGATGTCAATAAATCAAAGCCATCTATTCCAAGGCTAGCCGCATCCATTGCTTCTATAGTTATAGTCATAGTCTGATTTGCAGATGCGCCAATTTGAAAATCAAATGAAGTAGACTCACCTGGGTTGTTAGCTGCTGATTTAACCGCGTTTATTGCAGCTACTAAACTGTTGTATGCATCAGTTACATCAGTTTTAATATCCCCGGCTACATTCTTATGCTCCATTAATTCATAAAATCTATCTAGAAAATCAGCAGAATTACCATAATCACTAGATAATCCCGAGTTTCCATAATCATTAAAATAATTTGTAATTAGCGCCTCAAATCCCATCTTATTAATAGTATCATCATCAAGGTCATACATAGCATCTATCATTTTTTCTATATCCGCTACTATAACTTCAAGTTCTAATTCTTCCTCCGAAGACGCACCAATAATACTAGTTGCTAAATCATTCGCCGCCGTATTTGCAGCTATAGTATCACCACTTACATCATTAGCATCAGTCTCCCCTCCGCCTAATAACTTCATAGTATTAAACTCAGTATACTCCGCAATACTATCAATTTCAGCCTTAAGCTCCTGCGCCTCCAAATCAAACTTCTCTCTATCCGCGGTAGAGTAACTATCACTCATAGCCGCTATAGTAAGCTCTCTAATCTTAGCCATCACCTCATTCATTTCCGCCAATGCTCCATCCGCCACCTGCACGAGCGATATGGCCATTTGCGAATTCTCACTAGCCTTTTGCAAGCTACTAATCTGCGCTCTCATCACCTCAGACACCGCCATGCCCGATGCATCATCAGATGAAGTATTAATCCTAACACCCGAAGATAACTTTTTCAGCGCCAAAACCTGCTGTCTTAAATTAATTCCTAAATGCCTATTAGCGTTATCGCCCATCAAATTATTATAATAGTGATAGGTAAGCCTTTGATCAAATCTCCAGCTTTTCCCCCACTCCGCACCGTGCATGCAACTTTCACCGCACACGGCGCTCCAGCAATCCAAAACCAGACTGCCTTGGGACCATCCCTCCACTGCTTATTATCACAGCTTCATAAGTACTACATCCCTACTATCACCAGAGCAAAGTGCACTTCGCAACCTTATAGCACACTGCATCACCGATGGCAAAATCTCCGCATCTCCAGCTTTCCACGTTCCAACAGCTCTATCTGTACATATATCCTTAGGTTTATCCTATAAGCATGCCAGCTGGCCAGCGCCTATAACACTGCAGGGTGGTTCATAGCAACAAATTTTACTACACCCCACTGGCAAATAATATGCATTTCTACATACCGTATAACTCGTACATTCGGACATTCGTCAGCCCCAAGCATAAGAGGGGCATTCTTACCATAGATATTTTATAGACGACCGGCCTATCACGCACTTGTAAACCACATTTCCGTTAATGATTGCCATTATTCCACAAACGAATAAGTTTGTTTATAACACAAAACACCACTTGGGTGCGCTCTCAGCCGACCTCACCGGGCTTATAACGCGTCATGATTTGCCTCAATCCGCGCTATCCGGGGTATTATCGCTAGCCCTTCCGGTCGTTACTCCATCATTTAGCTAATCAAGCTGCCAGTTCTAAGCATAAACCTAGGCAGCACTTTTCATACTACAACGTGTCGCACAATTACCATACAAAATCCTCCTTACTACTGATACACTGAAGGCTATTCCTTCTATTATATATGTCGACCATATTCGCCGTAATCATTACCATTATTTGGTGAATTTTATATTATAACCGCAAAAAATGCCTCCATAGGCGTGTCTTCCTACAAAGGCAGTTTATAATCATCGTTTTGTTAAGTTTACCATTAATAATGTAATTGTTCTATGTCGTGTAGCTAAGTGAAAAAAATTTATTGATATGTCGTGTTGCTATGGTAAACGTAGTATCCTTTTTAATTTTTATTTTTGATTTTTATTTTAATTTATGTCTATGTGAAGATGGAGCGCCCGTTAAATATACGAGCGCATATCATCTATTGAAATAATAACCTAGCTTAATAATTGTAAAACTTGATATGGGTTTTGATTAGCCTGAGCTAGCATAGACTGCGATGCCTGAGTTAGGATGTTATACTTCGTAAGCTCCACCATCTCAGTAGCCATATCCGTGTCGCGGATTTGACTTTCAGCAGATTGCAAATTCTCGGTAGTGTTATCTACGTTTTTAACAGTATACTCAATACGATTTTGAGCAGCTCCAAGCTTAGCTCGCTGAGTAGTAATCTTATCTACTGCAGCATCAATCTTAGATAGCGATGCACTAGCCGTTTCTTTAGTTAGCATAT
>MDSQ01000460.1_pt1 | contig 10485 bp, 5 predicted proteins | sample 1008251 | NCBI WGS metagenome assembly MDSQ01 (sample SAMN05526597, study PRJNA338239) | gut metagenome | isolation source: Hindgut content | host: Naso unicornis | place: Saudi Arabia: Red Sea | collected 2016-05
GTGATATTTTTGAAAATATAGCTAACAAAAGCTGATATATATGGAGTTATCTGAACAGCCTTCATCCATATATGATGCCATGCTGCCTGAAGATAGCATTGCACTATAAGAAATAATCCGCCGTAAAAATGTCTCAAAATAATCCCCTTACAAAATCATTAATTCATAGCCTGATCAACTGAGTAAGAAGTAATTTACTATTGTAATATGGCATTTGCCCTTTGCATTAGGCCAGGAAGCTGAATCAGAGCATTACTCTACGTTGTTACAGCCTAATCCTGCTCCTCAGGGCAGAGTCCGCAAATGATGACCATTCCTGATGACTTGGCTGTGCTGCTTTTGCCAGATGTATTTCTGTTTCTTAGACCTATCATAGGGATTACTTCCATATCACTTCTGATTAAATCAGATATATGCCTGATGCTCCGTTGTTCTTTCTCCCTCATGATAGCTCTGTCACATCCTCTCAGCGTTGCCATTTTATTCACTCCAAAGCTCCAGTTCTTCATGTAGATTCTTATTTTGCAGGCACATTGTCGTCGTGCTTGGAGGGATTTGGTCAAATCTGCAATTAACTTCACAATACAATATATTCGCACACACGCACACCCTTCTGTGTCTTTTTCCTTTTCATTCTCCAGTTGGAGAAAAACAACAAGCCAATGTTCTGGAGTCACTCAGGCACGCTCTAGTGGATGGACTTCTGTGTTAGGAGTGACAACTGCATGTCAGTAAGTTCTAGCAAATCAGCAGCGGAACCAGAGAGAGCTGATCCACAGGCCTAATGGAAACCACTTGTTCTGTAGTGCCCGTCTAATGGGCCAGACACACAAGTACACACAAATCCACAGACCCACACAACACAGTAAGTCAAATGGGATCAAGTCCAAGGATGTTTGTTCTTGCTTAAAATATGTCTGGTGGTAAAATTCAACAGATAGCAGGAAATTACAGAAGCTCTCAGAGCCAAGACAAAAAAATGTAAAAGCAAAAAATTTGGGATCCATTTTCTAAATCTGATCTAAGTGGGGTTTTGTTGTTATTGTTTGTTTGTTTGTTTTTCCTGTGTTTATTAGTAAGGAAAACATGAGGAAAAATATTTGCCAGGACAGTTTGTTTGAGTTTCCTGATTATTTTTCTCACCTGTGAGATATCATTTTTATCAGTTAAATTTTTGTCATCTGTGTAAAGAGGTGATTGAAAGGTTTGCTGCAGGTTTTAAAAAAAAGGTTTCATTTTGTCATCGGTGAAAACAGGGCTTTCTTAAAAATCAGCATAATTTGTCTGACTTTGTTGTTGCAATGCACATTTTACTCACAGGAGGGCAAACTGCAGCACTACTCCCCCCACACACAGGAAAAATTTGCCGTCAGAGATTCATTCACTGTTATTTCCTCTGTTTGTTTAATTTAGGCAACAAAACTACCAGTTTCAGCTTAAAGATCATGATTTAGATTAAAATAAAATCTCTCACACTGTGAAGAAGTATTTCTGCCAGCAAAGCAAACTTCTCCCAAATGCGGGGTAGTGGTTAACATCACTGTCTTGTAATCAATATGTATATTACAATAACAAACAAGTGCAACAAACAAAATAACATTTAAAAAAAGGTTAAAAAAAAAAAATTAAAAATATCTTGGAAAACAGAATTTTTTCATCTGCTCTTTAATTATGAAAAAAGAAGAGATAACTATTTGGATCAGACTTATAAAATAAAGCATCTGATTTTTTTTCTCTCTCTTGCCTCCATGAGCTTTCATATAAAATGCCTGTGCCACGGCTCAAGGAAACTAGTGTGCTCCTTTAATAATTTATGGCCAGACAATCAGAAAAAGACAGGTTGTCAGTTACCAGATTTTTTGCCCCCTCGCAGTGTGAAAATGCAGGGTAGTTATTGCTGCAGGGGAGGGCAACTCCACTCTTCTTTTCACTTCTATTCTTTTCTCAACTTCCTCCATTTTTTTTCTTACATACCATCTGACCAAACCATTGCTCAGTTCCCCTAGGCAGACCTGGTGGCAGACAAGGGTCATTAGTAACCGTCTGGACATTCTCCCCAAACAGCATCCACTATGGGAAAACCACCTAATATTAGGCCATGCGCCTATCATATTGTATTTTCCTGCAAGCCGATGATGGCTGGCACCTCTGTTGACAAGTGTAGACTCTATGTCCCCAAATCCCCAGTCCTGACAAGATCCTGAAAATCCTGGACACCTTGTCTCCAACACCCCTTCAGTCATCCCTCAGAGGCTGACTGTGGGATGGACGGAGAGAGGCAGGGATCCAATTGAGGAAGGACTTTTCCTGCAAAAGGCTCTTAGCAGCTCCTTGTCTATGCACTTGGATACACATGAGACATCAGAAAGTGAATAGCAGGGAGCTTTGTGAAAAGTAATCAGTTGGAAAATATCTGAAAGGTCACAATACTGAGACAAGGTAAGTCCCTTTCTTTTTGCTGTCACTTTTTATTGGGGCACATCAGATCATCCTTTTGGGATTCAGATGGTTATATTTGGCCTCTGTCACTCTTGTGAAAACCGCTTTTCTGATCTGTTCTCTTGGACATCAAAACAGGCTGTGTTGATTTCTGAGACCGTTTGATACCAGATGGCTCACCCGATAAAAGGTATTTTAATAAATGATGATCTATAATGGTGGTAGATCCCAAGAACATTTAACCTGTGAGTAATGCTGTCATTTTCTCACTTGTGTGGGTGCTAAAAGGCAAGAACCTCTATTTGCACTAAATGAGTAGTGCAAATGGGTTGCAGAGGAGTGGGATTGTGGTCTCTGACTGGCTTTTGACTGAGCTAAATGGAGACGATCTGCAGGGGGAAACCACTGATCTTCTATTTATCCCCGCTAATGTCTCTCACTAAATCTAAAGGGACAGGAATCCTATCAGGAGGGAAGCATGCAGCGTAACAGTGATCTATGTGGCCACCAGTCCAACACGAGTTTCAGCTTCAATTATGATGTTCGCTTTAATCCTGAGTGTGCTGCCTTGTTTCAGGTTTTGCTTATTTGATGGCACGAAGTAACAAATTCAATTACAGCCCTCATTTAAAGCGAGATGTCTAGATGTAAACAACAATTGCCTCAAAGACGGAAAGGTAGAAAGAGCAAACAAGAAAAGTAAAAATGTTGAAAAATGTGTAACTGCTATGAGTGTTTGTGCATCAGAAATACACAAATGTGCCCATTTCAAATTCATAAATCACCATGACTCACACTGACAATATTATAGTGACTGTTTCAAAACATGGAATTCTCTCTTAAAGCTGGCCCAGCTCTGTGATGATGCTAGCTCCTCCTGTGAGCAGTTACCAACATTTAGAATTATTAATAATGCTGGAACTCGCTCATCCAACAGGTAACGTGATATCCTGCAAGAATCAAGAATTTTATCTGCTGTCTGATGACATGGTGCACACTTCCAAGGTAAGTTAAGTCACAAGGTAATAAATGTGATAACATTTATGCATTTCCATATTCAACATTACAATAATTAATAGTTAATTTCATCACTATACAGTGTAACTAAATGCATTGGAAATGAGATATATGTCATATCTCACCTCACCTCCTCTCCCTCTTTTTGCTCCGGCTCACATTTTGTTTGATTTGTTGTCACTTTCTTGTTTAAGTCCAATTTAACCTCAGAGCTGACGGTTTTAGGGCATAAAGGCACGTCACTTGTTTCAACAGCCAATCAGCTCATACCAACGTCATCTGTTGCTAAGATGCGCAGAATAGAGCAGCCAATTGGAAATCATGCTCTCTGAAATACCGTGACTGGCCGAAAGTGCCTTCACGGGCTGAATACAGAGCCAAGGAGAGGTGCAGAAGTCAAAATCCTGACATTTGTCTACAATGTTTAAGTTAAGTTCATGTCTAAGTCTAATGAGAAAGGGTCTCCTGTATCACTTCCCAAAACTATTAACGCATTGTTGTACTATTACTAGTAATAGCAGTAGTAGTGATAGTAGTAGTAGTATTGGTTTCATCATTCAGATTTTTCCTGTCTTTTGTTCCCTCTGTGCTGTACAGTGTTTTTTTTGTTGTTGTTTTTTTTATGTGTAATGCGGCCAAAATTGTCAGTAATCATTTCTGATGCATGTGCCATGACACATCTAAGTACTGTTTGACTTGTAGAGTTGGAAAACTAACAGAGAAAAGAGAGAGATGTTTCAATAAAGAGAGTAACATTCACAACAAGACAGGGCAAAATAACCTTTCACCTTAATTTATGCATAAGTTTTTCTTACAGCCGCTCCTCATTATTAATGTGAGATGAGTGTTGTTTGTACTGCAACAAAGCCTCAAACTGTTGGCAAGGCTCCATGGTAAATGTGTAACTTGGCTGGCAACATCAAGTAAACAACAAAATGACTGGAGATACGAGGAAATGGTAAATCGCTGTAATGAGACTGTTGGAGAATGTTGACAGGGTTAACGGCAAGGTGGCAGAGATTAATATAAAGATGTGATTTGCAACATTTACTAATTATCTGATGAGAAACACAATTACTAATGTCAGCCACTGAAAAGGTCAGATGGACTTGAGAAATGGAGTGTTAGCTACTGTGCAAAACAGATTTTTCAGCTAACAAAGTTATTTTCAATACAAAATGTGAAAGTGTTACTTTATCATTTTCCAAATGCATTTTCCCTTTAAGCACCTTCGTAATCATTGATTTAAAAGCATCTGTCACCTTATCATTGTAATTACTGCAGTATATCACTATTATCCGTTCATCTGATTGCATTTAATCCTATTACCTCCAAACCCCATCAAGCACCATTTTGTCTTGTTCATTTCTTTTCTCCCGTGTAAGAAATAATGAAACTCAGCAGGCTCACGCAGAGTAAACTGTGTGTCATGCAATGTACTAAGGACTAAACATGAGAGTCTGCACTGAGCACAACCATGACTGAAGTGTAAACAGAAGATTTCCTGCCCTGAGGTGTGTAAATGGTGTGTGACAGAATATTGTCGTGTGTAGAGACAGTACTGGTCTCTCACCTCTCTGTCTTTTCTCAGGCTCCTCCTTTTTCTGCAGTTTTTCTTTTGTGGGCTTGCATGACAAAGACAGAGACAAAGTCATACTTCGCAGCCCGCATATGTTTCAAAAACAGTCCCTCTCCTGCATTCCTGTATGTATCAAGACCTCAGCTTTAAGAAAGAGTACCACGGGAGTTGCCATGCCTACAGGGTCTCCTTGTTCCCTGTAATTGCTTTCACTGCCATCGGCCCAACCGGCCTCGACTGTTCTGCACAGGACATTGCCCGTCATTGTCTCAAGCACGGCGCCGACCAAAATAAACGGGCATGCTTTCGTCTCCACAGGCCCATCTCTCAGGACGCCTCACAAACAGATGTCCAGGGATTACCCCATCCCAGCGGAGAGACACGGGCTCCATTGTGTTTGCGAATTTGCATTACTCCATCGGAAATGTCAAGTATTTTTAGGCGAAACTGTGCTGAAATGCTGAATGAGTGGACTGCACAGAACATGCATCAACACACTGGCAATCTTCTGTTCTGACAGCAGGTTGAGGCTTCCTCCCACCAGGCCTCTGCTGCAGTATGGCATGGCTTCATCTGCTTCTCAGTAACTGTGCATATTGTGTGACTGGGCTGCATCATTTTCTGTAAAAAGGCCTTTTTGTTGTGCAGAATTTGTATGACTTAACAAAGGCTTCCTTATATGTAGACATACTGCAGCCTGTGGCCAGTCAAATCAAGAATTAAGAGATTAAACCACCAATATATTATATTAAACCAGAGCCTAAATTGAAATTAATTCAGCATATCATGCTGTTTGTCTGGGCTACTTATTTTAACGAACTTGTAATAACCACAAATGGTTTTTAATTTATTGTTCTGTCATGACAGCTCCCCCTACATTAGTGTAGGCCTATAATATGGCTGGTCCAGTATGATCTGTGTAAATACTGCCCACACTACAGCTACAGTTTCATTCCAAACAAGCAGCTAACCAGAAGGCTGGCGACATAGCTGTTGGTGTCAGTCCCATCTGTGATCACAGCTCTCCGTATGTTACTGTGTGACTCTGCCTGGACTCTCCATGTTAGTTCTTCCATGCAATAATTCAAAACATGGAGTAACAGACAAACTGCTGAGGTTACAGGACTACCTGTTGCCACAGTGACAGTATGGTTATTGCTATCAACTAGACCCAAAGAAAGACAGCTAATGCTAGCAAGACCTTCTTCTTCTTGAAATGTAAGAGTAACACTGCATGGAGTGTGCAGGTAGAAAATGGTGCTAATATTAGCATTTGTAGCCTACTGCTTGCTAGCAAGCCTACATGCTAGCTTCACCTGAAGGAAAATAAAAAATTTAATAGCATGATGGATCCCTCTAAATGTTTAATGTTGCAAAGTGACAGAGTTCAACTTAAATAACAGCATTCTAGGCTGTAGTGGTTTGGTATGCACCATTCAGTAACATGCTAAAAAGTGTAAAGTTAATGCCAAATGCAGAGTGATAAATAAGTTATGGACTGCTATTTTTTGTACTGAAGTTTGAGGTGAAGTTGTCTGCGTTTCCAGCAAACAGGTGGCTGTAAAGACTAAAACATAAGCTGCTATTTTGCAACAAAACACACAGAAAAATCTGTTGGAAGATGGGTGAAAACAGCCGTATGATCGCTCGTTAAGCTACAAATTCAGCAAGAACTTTTTACAAAGCCTCGTGCAAAGAAGGCCTTACAGCTATGTTTTGAAAGACATATTGACCAGCACACTTGTCAAGGTAACAGTTCTTAGACATTAAACAGTAAGACAGGGGAGGTTGTTTGTGTCCATGAAAGCATGAGCTTCCACAAGTTTAACTGTACTGCCTGGATAAAACAGTATTTTGTCAAGCTTTTTATTTAAATTCATGACCAGAGTCGGACCCTCATATTTTCACATATTAACATGTTATGTAAGAAGGAATCAGAGCTTTGAGTCTTTATTAGTAACATTCATAAGCGGCCTTTTAAAATTTTGAGTATTTAAATTAATTATTTCCTCTAATCAGCCATTCCGGTTTGGTTAACTTGCTGTACAGTAAGGTCTTTCTCACAAACTGGCATAATAAATGTATCATCAGTGAGATTAGTACGATAGTTCAGACTTTTCTGTCAAAATAATTACATTGTTTCTTAGAGAGTGCATTTGATCTCATGTCAGTAACAGAGGACTGTAAGTCTCGATTTTTAAATTTTTAAATTTAGGTTAAAATGCAATACAGTTAACATTTAGGTTACGTGCAACTGTGAACAGAGAGTGTATAAACACCAGATCGATCACAGAGCATTAACTTGGAAACTTCTTCAGAGAATCTTCATCTTCGTCTTCACTGAAACATGGAGCTAAACTACAACAGCCACAACCTTTAGTGAGTTTATTCTCCATGTTATAATAAAACCAGTGATTGTCTTTGCCAGAGGTGGAAACTTCATGACTGTTGAATTTCAGATGAAGCCCATTTTTTAACTCCTTAGTTGAATCTTTAGTGTGTCATATTTTATTGATAAGTTCGTTCATATTTTTAATCTGTAAAATGTTCACCAGCAAACTTCCGAGGAACTTCAGGTGTAAAAGAAATGTAGTGAAGAAATGTGGTGGAGTACAGCAGGATAATAAAACAGTTATAACCTGGGACAAAACGTGACATCAAATCAAATACATTAACTGATAAGAGAAACATGTTAGTGTGTATCTGATGTTTGTCTTTATTGGAATGAGTCTCTTTGCAAATAGCATTACTCGAGCAGAAACTCATTCTCACAGCAGACAGTCAAAAACAAGGCGACTTGGTTTCCTCATTATCCTTCATCCTCCTCTTCCTCTTCTGCCTGTCCCACTTCTTGTGACTCCAGCAGGGGTTTCTTCAGGGAGGGATTGGCTGCTCAGGTCTCCTTTGATTGGAGTTTTGTTTATTTGTTTTTGCAGTTGTTTATTTGTGTGTGTGTGTGTCTGTGTCTGTGTGTGTGTGTGTGTGTGTGTGTCTCAGGAGCGCTGGAGCACACTCAGCTCTACGGCTGTGCTCTTTACTTCCCGGCCACCACAGCTGGAGCCGTCATCACAACATCTGCCACTCAAAGGCAAACATAACGTTGACCACCTCGAGGCTGCGGGCGATTTCTTCCAGGATGCAGTGCTGCTGCCACAGCTGGTTCAGCTTCCTGTAGCGCTCAGGGCAAAGGTGCAGCGGATTGCCCCTCCTGAAAGTTCAAAGACAGAAACGCACAATTTACTCCAGGGTTTGTCCAAGGAAACACACGGTCTTATGATAAGAAAAAATTCTGCATAAGCTCTGCAAAACTGCAGTGTAAGGCTAATGCAAAATAGGACAGCAAGATACTGTATACTCAGATGAATATAATCTTGGTCCCAATCTGGAAATAAAGTCAGCTTGGTCTGGTATTAACCCTTTTCAAAAGGAAACGCACCAAGCTTACGCAATTATAGTCCAAATGCAGGTTTGCAAAACAAGGAATGTCGGACCTGCAGTTCTGTCTAAATGTGCAGCGGTAACACTCGCTGTTTGCAGATGGTGGAGGTGTTTTGATTGCAGCTATTACTTTTTTGCCTGTGGGAGGCAAAACCTATGTGTCTACATTTGCAATTCTAAGCAGAAGAACTAAAAATTCAGCAGACGAAAAAAAAAGCTTTTGGCTCTCACCCAAGGTGAGGATCAGTCTCCCCGTAATCGTCCAGGTAAGGAGCCGGGTACGTGCTTCCTCGAGTCTTACTGGCCATTAGTACTATTTCACACTCTCGTATCCTGTTGACGTGAAGTCATAATTCATGAAAACAGCACATCTCATGTTAAAATGACAAAAAAAGGCAGTTTTAAAGCTGGAAAATAGCTCTCTTAATTTGTTAAGGGCCTAGAATTGACCCACCTGAGGAACATCCCCACCCCAGCACCGCATGTCGCAGCATGAGCCGTGCAAGCTCCCACATCCTCCCCATCCAGCTTGCTGAGACAGCAGGGGCTCTGAGAGCACAGCATGGCCCCACAGAACAGACACAGGGTCGGGTGCTTCCTCTCGTCATCAGTGGACTTGGGACACCTGAGGACACCAGAATGGGTTAAACATCCCCGGTAGATGTTCCACTGAAAACTGACAGCTGATAGAACTTGCAATTTTCCACTTACTGGAAGTGGCTGGCCTGATTGAGGAGAGCGCTGTAATCCTCTGGAAGATCAATCAAGCGATTCCTTCTCCTGGGGTATCTGGGGGAAGAGTTAATAAACGGATAATTAGGAGATGTTTTATTCTAAAATAAAACAACACCTACGATAACAGACTGACAGACAGACATTTGCGACCCATTTGAAGATGTCAGTGTGGGTTTGGAAAAACTGTGATGAGTAATATTATTATAATAGTGAGAACAAATAGCTGTGTCTCTAATGTCTATATATGGATGCAGTTTAAACAGACTGTGAGTGTGACTCTGTGTAAGAATGCACTTTGAAATCCTGAAAGCCATGAATACATCTGTGCATTAACACTGCTGAGACAGACTTCTGTGCAGTTCATGCTGATGGTGACCAAGTGATTCTTGCTCTAAGTCCTCACCACTGCTGGACTGAGATAAAGGGCTGGCCTGCTTCTCTCTGAGTATTCCAGGGAATCAATCTGCCCACACACAATACTGTAGCTTCACTCCCTGACAGTGTTTCTTGGTGTGTTAGAGCCTGGCTTCTGGTCAATACTCCCTCGCTCCGCTGGGATCAGTTGGCCTCATCTCTATCTCACAACTACAGCTTTTCAGGCACAGGCTCAATGGAAACAGCTACACTCAGAGCTGTAGCTGTATGTTACAGTATTAAAGGGGATTCTCATTGGGTCACAAACGATAGCTCGCATGCAAAATTTACAATCATATTTGTTTTTTTTCAGTAATTACTGTCAGTAACTGGACCATCACACAGATGTTAAGGGCCTTCCAAACCACAAACTGTAACTATCAAGATTAATATAAAGATAGTGATATTAGCGTCCACACTGATGATATCACTGATGATATTGTTATGTAAACAGTACACCAAGTACACACTGCGCACTCCAGTTTTGTCAGCAGCTTAGGGAATGGATATTGATTATTGATGGATAAAATGGATACTGATGACCTGTTATTGCTGTACGTTGTGCAGAGAAAGAAAAACAGAGGGGTATGGGTTCATGTAGTTCTCTAAAGAAGAGATGAGTCAGGAGAATCCAACACTTGACAGTTACGAGTTTTGTCTTTTGAGGAGAAATTTTAAAAAACAAACTTCAGAGACTCCATCAACACCAAACCTTTTGAACCTCAATCATAAGTCTCTCCACCTTGTTGAACGTGAGTGACGTAATGAATGTGACGCTGGGTTCAAATAGATTTTGATTGGCTTTCAGTGTTTCTGTGGCTCTTCAAATCACTTTCAAAGGGATCCAAATGATATTGTCCGCC
>MDSQ01000461.1_pt1 | contig 10453 bp, 10 predicted proteins | sample 1008251 | NCBI WGS metagenome assembly MDSQ01 (sample SAMN05526597, study PRJNA338239) | gut metagenome | isolation source: Hindgut content | host: Naso unicornis | place: Saudi Arabia: Red Sea | collected 2016-05
GACAAATAGTTATTTATTAGAGTTATCCTTATAATCTGGGTGGATGGGTGAAACCCCTCCAAGGGACTTCGTCCCTTGACCCTGCTACAAAAACTATGCTTTCAGATAAAAGTAAATTTTAATAATTATAGTTCATATTTATCTAGCTAGATTTAATCGTCTACAGTGTGAAAGAAGAAGTATCTCTTCTTCTTAAGGTGTTGGCTATTTTAATTTTTTATGTGGATTGTTCTAGTAGGAAAAGCTATCTCAACATTATTTTTATCCAATATATCAAGTATATTAAGATTAATCTCTTCTTTTAATTCACAATAAGATGCAAAGTCTGTTTTTAGCGAATAACATATTATTTCAATATCTAAAGATGAATCACCATAATTATCAAAATATACTAAGGCTGTATCTTTTTCTACATATTTTTTTATATCTAACATGTTATGAATTGATTTTGTAATTACTTCTATATTTTCTTTAGGTGTATTATACGCCACTCCTATAGTAAATTTTATGCGTCTTTTTTTCATTGCTGACCAATTTATAATATTATCGTTTGCCACAGTAGTATTTGGTATAACTACAACTCCTTGAGTAAATGTTCTCACTCTTATACTTCTTAAAGTTACATCCTCAACCACTCCTTCAAACGAGCTTAACTCTATCCAATCTCCTATACCAAATGGTTTATCTATCATCAGCATTATGCCGTTTAATATATTTGTAAATATATCTTTCCCAACAAATGTTACTACTAATCCACTTAATCCTACGCCAGTTAATATCGTGTCTAAATTTTCTACAAATGTACTAAATGCTACGCCTAACCCTACTAAAATAATTAGAAATCTTACTATCTTTGTAGAAAACCTAATTAGTAGCGAATTATCTATTTCAATAAATCTTGCACTAATTTCTAATAATTTCGTCTCATAAATTTCTATTACATTATATATTCCTGCCGTAATACATAGTATAATTAAGGCCCTGTACGTTTGGCTTATTACTGTTATATTAAGTACATCTAAGTATATAGGTTCATATATTATAAGTGGGGGTTTGTCTAGATTTGGTACTTTTGTAAATGGTGATATTATAAGAGCTATGTATGCTCCTGATATTACCCAAGCATATTCTGATGGTTTTTTTAGCAACTTACTTATATGTTCTATTGTAATGGAATTTTTTTTGTGTATCGGCGTGCAAAGTCTTAATATTATTTTTAGTAATAGCTTACGTACCAGTACAAAAGCTACAAAAATTACTAATGCTATTACTGAAGTAATCAAAAATAAATACTCTTCTGGTATATTCAATATAAATCTCTCCATTTCACATCATTCTAAAAATTAATATTGCCAGTACTATCTGCGTTGCTAGTATTAATGGCATTCCTTGCACAAATTTCGGCTTTTTAGTCTTATGCCTAAAACATTGCATACCTGCTATACTCCCCACACTTCCACCGATTATTGCAACGGTAAATAAGTTTTTTTCTGATATACGATATTTTTTATTTATAGCTCGTTGTTTATCTATGTACATAAGTAAAAAGCCAAATATATTTATACCCAGTAAATATATTTGTATCATATTACACCTCCCTTATTATATAATTAAGGGGCAAGCATGCCCCTCTTTGTCTTAATATTTTATTCAATATTTTTAATAAAATTCCAACTATCTCTGCACATATCATCTATATTTTTCGTGGCTTCCCAATTTAATAATTTTTTTGCTTTACTGGCTTCTGCATAGCAAGTAGCCACGTCTCCCGCTCTTCTAGGCATCATCTTATATTCTATTTTTCTACCCGATGCTTTTTCAAACGCTTCTACAATCTGTAGCACACTAGTACCTGTACCTGTGCCTAAATTTATAGTTTCTATACCTTTATTTTTTACAGCATAATCTAATGCTTTTATATGCCCGTTTGATAGGTCAACTACATGTATATAGTCTCTAACGCCTGTACCGTCTATAGTATCATAGTCATCTCCAAATATGTTCAAATATTCTAACTTCTTCTTTGCCACCAAGGCTACATAAGGTAATAAATTATTTGGTATACCATTTGGATTTTCGCCTATTAAAGTTGATTCGTGTGCACCTATTGGATTAAAATACCGCAATAATACTATCCGCCAGTTATTATCTGCAACATAAACATCTTCTAAAATATCTTCTATCATATTCTTTGTGGCACCATATGGACTTGTTGAATCCTTTGGCATAGTTTCTACTAATGGTGATTTATTATTCATTCCATACACTGTTGCAGACGATGAAAAGATTAAGGTTTTGCAACCATATTCTTGCATAATTCTCAATAGATTTAATGTACCTGTTATGTTATTATTATAATATGTCAGCGGTATTTGTACAGACTCTCCCACAGCTTTGAGCCCTGCGAAATGGATTACTCCTTCTATTTTATGTTTCTCAAATATTTGAGATACTCCCTCATAATCTAATAAGTCAACTTTATAAAATATAGGTTTTGTGCGAGTAATTTTTTGTATTTTATCCAAAACTTCTATTTTTGAATTAAATAGGTTATCTAGTATTACAACTTCATAACCTTGTTGAATTAATTGCACTACAGTATGACTTCCTATATACCCTGTACCGCCTGTTACTAATATTTTCACAATCCTACCTCCTAGTCCCATAATTTATTGGGATAAAGTTGTACTTGTTGCATATTTTTAATTGCATCTACTACTAACTGTTTATCTTGCTTATATGTTACCCCATACCATTTATCTTTTGAGTATATAACTTTTACCGATTTCGGGTTATTTGTTATAGTTCTATCTATGACATTAGTTAACAAAAACTCACTTGTTAAGTTAGTCGAATTCTTTTCTAAGAATCTAACAAATTCTTGCTCTATCTCCTTAAATATCTGTGTCGTAAATCCCCACATATTCATAGATACTACACTATCTTCATTTACACAATTCCACTGTTCATTTTCTAAATATCTTACTTTACCCTCTGTCCATCCTACTTTAGTACGCTCATTTATACACGTTAGATAACCATCAGTCACTTCGCATACTCCTCTTGTTACACCACCGTTATCACTTAGCGTGTTTTTCAAAATATAACCTATCATGCAGTATTGATTTTGCTCTTTCAAATACTCATAACTAGTTTTAAATGCATCATATCCATAAAAATCATCTGCATTTATGGTCACAAAAGAATCTTTTATTTTTTCCTTACAACACAATATAGCCTGCCCCGTCCCCCACGGCTTTAAACGCTCTATCGGAGTTTTATATCCATTTGGTAAATTATCTAATTCTTGATAAATATAAATTACCTCTACATATTTTTGTATCCTATCTCCAATTGCAGTTCTAAATTCTTGTTCATCTTGCTTTTTAATTATAAATGCTACTTTTTTAAATCCAGCTTTTATAGCATCATATATTGAAAAATCAATTATTAATTCATCATAAGAGCCTACAGGATCAATTTGTTTAAGCCCACCGTAACGACTTCCTATGCCTGCTGCCATTATTACTAAAATAGGTTCACTCATGCACCTTTCCCCTTTCATCTTTGATATTATAGTAGATTTTGGGAATTTTTATAGGCAATTATCTACTTCTGTTCTAATTGGAATAGAAATTTGTGCCCCTCTTCTTGTTACGGATATGCTTGCTGCTTTATTAGCAAATTTCATTGCTCCCATTATACTTTTTCCTTCTGATAAAGCTACTACAAACGCTCCGTTAAAACAATCGCCAGCTGCCGTAGTATCTACAGCATCTACAGTAGAGGCTATACACATTATAGTATCTACCGCATTTACCCATAATGCTCCCTTATCACCTAATGTTACTATAACATTTTTTACACCTTTAGCTAGCAGTTTTTTTGCAGACTTAATAATTTCATTCTTGTTTTTGGCCACTGGGTCTCCGGTTAATGTTGCTAGCTCTGTTTCATTGGGAGTTAAATAATCGACATATTTATATATCTGTTCCGACATTTGTTCTGGTGCAGGTGCTGGATTTAATATAACAATTTTGTTAAGCTCTTTCGCCCTTTTAACCGCATACTCAATTGCATCATGTGGTATCTCCATTTGTAATATCACATATTCACAATTATTAATATCATCGTCATGTTCTTTTAAATATTCTACGCTACATTCTTTATTTGCACCTTGAATTACAATAATATTATTGTTTCCACTATCGTTTACACAAATAATCGCATTACCTGTTGGCTCTGTTTTAGTTCGTTTTATACTACTCACATCAACCCCATAAGCCTGTAACTGGTTTAGTTGCTCATCTCCAAAGCTATCCATGCCAACGCAGCCTAGCATCTTTATATCCGCTCCTAATTTACCAACTGCACAAGCTTGGTTAGCTCCCTTTCCCCCATGTGTATTTAACAAACTTTTTCCAATGATGGTTTCTCCGCTTTGCGGAAACTGTGCTACTCTAATTACAGTATCTATATTTAAACTACCTATTACTAATATCATTATGAAAATCTCCCTTTCAGTCTATTTTTCATACTAACTAATGATTTTTCTATCTTATTTTTATGCTAATACCCCAATTATTATTAACAGTATTATGAAAAATATCCCTCCTATTATGACAAAATCTAACACTTTTACTGAGATGTTCACTTTGTCATATAACGAAAATGGCTTTTCTCTGCTCATTCTAGTTTGTTCTTCGATTTCTTTAAGTTTTTCATACTCACTACGGCTTATTTCAATCTTATCTTCTTCTTGCAAAATTCTCTCCTATATAATCATAATGGTTTTGTTAAGTCAAGCCAGTTGATAATAATTCTATATATTCTTACTTCTTAGTTAAATATTTTCTCATATCAATCGCACACGCTACTAATATAATAGCTCCACGAACTATATAGGTTATTGAGCCTGGTACATTTAAGAATATCAAAGCAGCATTTATAATTTGCAGTAATATTACCCCGATAATAACGCCTTGTACCTTACCTACTCCACCAGTAAATGACACTCCACCTATTACACATGCTGCAATGGCATCAAGCTCATACCCATTACCAGTGGCTGCTGTATTAGAACCAACCCTTGCAGATTCTAAAAATCCTGATAATCCATACATTGCCCCAGCTAGAGTAAATACCAATATTGTCGTCCAAAATACAGATACACCAGATACTTTTGCAGCTTCTGAGTTACAACCCACAGCAAACATATTTTTACCAAATACAGTTTTATTCCAAATTATCCATATAACAAAAGAAATAATTGCTGCATAAATTATTATCCAAGGAAAATAAAAACTTGAACCCCCAAATACATTACCAATTACAAAATTTGTATATCTTTGGTCAATCCCACCAATAGGAGCACCTGCGTTTGAGCCCCACGTAGCATATATTAATGATAGTCCATATACAATTAGTTGTGTACCTAATGTAACTATAAACGGATGCAACATAAATTTTGCTGCCATAAATCCATTAAAAAATCCTATCACAGCTCCAACAAGCATTACAAGTATCATAACACATACTAATTGTCCTATAATTGCAGAGTTTGGGTCTTGTGGTAACCATGTAAGTGATTGGTACATTTTTGCTGCATAATTAGGTGCTTGTAACAAAGAAGCAGATATACAAGCGGTCAGCCCTAGCATACGCCCAGCAGATAAATCGGTCCCTGTAAGGACAACTGCTCCGGCAATCCCTAGTGCCATAACTAATCTTGTTGAACTAAGTGTTAATATATTTATAATAGAACTACCTGAGATAAATCTTGGATTATAAATTACTACACATATAATTAATACAGCTACTAAAATATAAAGTGCATTGTCTAATAATTTATCCGTTATAAATCTTTTTTTATCTTCTGCAGACAAAGTTTTATACATTTCCATTTCTTGCTTAACCATACTTTATCACTTCCTTCTAGACGTATTTAGCTGCAAGAGTCATAATCTCTTCTTGCGTAGTTGTTTTAGCATCAACAATACCTGCTAATCTTCCATTTGACATAACCAAAATTCTATCACAAATCCCCAGTAACTCTGGCATTTCTGATGAAACTACCATACAACATTTGCCGTTTTTTGCTTGCTCATTAATAAGTTGATATATCTCATATTTTGCACCCACATCTATCCCTCGGGTTGGTTCATCAAGTAACAAAATTTCGGGGTCTTTTAGCAACCATCTGCCTATAATAACTTTTTGTTGGTTTCCTCCTGAAAGAGTTCTGATGGCTACACGTGGTGAATGTGCCTTAACTTTCATAGACTGCATAACCCAATCAGTGTCTTTTTTAATTTTGCTGTTATCCAATAATCCATTTTTTAAATATCTTTTCAGCGTAACAATTGTGGCATTTTCATATAAGGTTAAAGCCGGCAATATTCCTGTTGCACGTCGTTCTTCTGTTAATAAGGCAAAACCATTTTTAATAGATTCTTTCGGATTACGATTTAATACTACTTTGCCATCTACAATAATCTCGCCACTCTTTTTTGTGGCATACCCAAATATATTCTCCAATAATTCTGTTCTGCGAGACCCCACTAATCCGGCCACTCCCAAAACTTCACCTTTTTTCAGTTCAAAAGATACATCCTTTATAGTCGACCCATACATACCAGTTAGATTTTTTACTTGCATAAAAACGTCGCCTACTATATTTTCCTTTGTCGGAAACCGATTGGTAATTTCTCGCCCTACCATTTGTTTTATAATTTCATCCATTGTAAGGTCTTTTGCAAGAGTTGTTGACACATATTTTCCGTCACGCATAATTGTAATATCGTCGGATATTCGTAATATTTCGTCCATCTTATGAGAAATGTAAATCATTCCTACTCCACGGTCTCTTAACTTATTTATAATTCTAAACAAGTGTTCTACTTCTTTATCAGAAAGAGATGAAGTCGGTTCATCTAATACTAGTATTTTTGCATTATACGAAACTGCCTTAGCAATTTCTACCATCTGGCGTTCTGACACGCTTAAAGTGCTTAAAATCTTTTTTGGGTCTACATCAATTTCTAAGTCGTCTAAAACTTTCTTTGTGTTATTATACATAACCTCTTGGGACACAAAAATTCCTTTTTTAGGATATCTTCCTAGCCATAAATTATCCATAATATCTCGCTTTGTTACTTGGTTTAACTCTTGATGAACCATAGCAACGCCGTTTTCTAGTGCTTGTTTCGGGTCAGTAAAATGCACCTTTTTTCCTTCAATTAAGATATCTCCACTATCTTCTAAATATATGCCAAATAGGCATTTCATTAAAGTTGACTTACCTGCACCGTTCTCCCCCATTAAAGCATGTACAGTACCATGTCTTAATGTGAGTTGTGCATTATTTATGGCATATACACCAGAGAATTTCTTATTCATATTTTTCATTTCAAGTAATGGAGTTTCCATCTAATATCTCCTTTCAAAAAGATCTAACTAGGTTTCCTTACTCTAGCTAGATCTTTTGTATTATTAATTGATGCACCCTTATCTTGTTAAAAATATACTTCTAGTCTAAAATATCTGCTGGGTATGGTGCATATGGGAAGAAAATATTTTTTGAATCTGGTTCAAAGTTATATCCTGTTCCTTCTAGAGGATCCTTACCATGTGCCACATTAAGAGCTACGTTAGTTACATACTCCGCAATAATCTCAGGGTCTTGACCAGCAGAACCTAACATTTGCCCCTCATCAATATATGTTTGTGCTTCTGCAGTAGCATCCACTCCTATAATTGGTACTGCTTTTGAGCCGTCATTATTCCAGCCAAATGCTTGTAAAGATTTCATCGCTCCTATAGCAATTCCATCGTTATTGCAAAATACCAATTCCACACCATCTGTATCACTTATTGGATTTGAAGAAAGGAAAGTATCCATTGCATCTTTACCTTTATTTGTTGACCAGTCATCTGCTAAGAAATCTGTACCTAATTGTACCAAGGCTGGCATACCAGCTTCTGCAAATAACTCGTTTGTACGTGTTACACTAGCTTCTGTTCTACCATTTGCCTCTGGATGAGCCAGGTCTGAACGTATCATAACATACTCAATAGTTCCATTTCCATTTCGGTCATATTTTTCAAAATCTTTTAATATAGTGCTTGCTGCAATTTCACCTTGCATCAAACCTCCTCCACGTGCATCTGAACCTACAAACCAACAGTTTTCATATGAATCAATTACATCTTTGTTTGGTTGTTGATTATAAAATAGAATTGGTAATCCTGCATTTTTTGCCTTATCTACTACAGTTTGGCCTGAAGAAATATCTGCCATACCTACAACAAGCATTGTTGCTCCTTTTTGTATAGCGTTGTCAATCTGGTCATTTTGTACACTTTGCTTACCTTCACCATCATTAAAGTTATATGACATATCTGCGGCTTTATACACTGGGTCTATTGAATTCATTACCGCATTTTGTTGTGGGTCCGAGAAATTATAGACAAAATGCTCTAGCATTATCTCGTCTCCCCCGCTCGAACACCCTACAAGTGCTGCTGTCATTACGCTCATTGCTGATAAAATCCCAAATAATTTTTCTTTTTTCATAAAAAACCCTCCCTTTTTTATTTATGTAGGTCCGTAGACCATTATAATTATTATACCCATGTTATGACATAATTACAATGGGATATCCAAAAAAATTTTTATTTTGGTTAAACACACTAAAAAAGCTATAATATTTAGAGGGGGTATCTAATATTATAGCTTATCTATTTAATTTGGTATCAACACATTTGGCAGCTTTTGCTGTTGTTGTGAAGTAGTAGTTGTCTGTTGTAATTCTGTTAGGGTTACAGATACATCTGCATTTTGATTACCTCGGGATATTCTAACTGTTACAACATCACCAACTTTTTTGTTATCAAGCAATGTTCTTAGTTCATCAATGGTGGTTACTTTTTGCGAGTCAAATTCTAGTATTATATCATTTGCTCTAATTCCTGCTATGTCTGCACTGCTACCTGGTATTACACTTGCTACTAAGACTCCTACAGGAAACTCATATTGTGCCATTTCTTGGCTCATAGTAATACCCGATATTCCAAGAGATGGTCTTATAATTCGTCCATTTTCTAGTAATTCATCAACTATTTCTTTAACATCATTAATAGGAATTGCAAATCCCATACCTTCCACTTGGCTATCAACTAATTTTATAGTGTTAATACCTATAACTTCACCAGTAGGGCCTATTAATGCTCCGCCACTATTTCCTGGATTAATTGCTGCATCTGTTTGTATTAGAGACATTTCATTTTCAGAACTTACAGGTATTGTTCTGTCTAATGCACTGATTATTCCAACAGTCACAGTATTATTATATGCCTCATCAATCGGCGTACCTATTGCAATTGCAAGGTCTCCAACCAGTAAAGAATCACTGTCTCCTAGAGGCGCAAGTTTTATTTCACCACTTATTTCTTGCGGTAAATCAATTTTATTTACTGATACAACTGCAATATCTGTTAATGTATCCATGCCTACTATATGTGCGGCAACTTTAGTGTTTCCTAAAAATGTTACAGTCAGACTTGTTGCACCTTCCACAACGTGTGCATTGGTCATTATATATATTTTTTCGTCGTCTTCTTTAAAAATTACACCAGAGCCTAAACCACTTTCTGAATATTCTCCAATAAATGTAGATATAACTTGGTTATTTACAATAGATACAATTGAAGGCCCAACATCTGATGCTATGTCACTTATTGAGTTATACCCTGACGACATAGGAACTAAGTTTTGCATATTTTCCTCAACTACTGTTATAGTTGGTGGCGTAACTTGCTCTTTTTGTGCCATAACGTTTTGGCGCGTCAGGTACTCGGCGACAAAAGCATATGAACTGCCCATTGCAGAACCGCCTACAATACTTACTATTAACATCGCTACTACAAATTTTAGCATACCTGTATTTTTCTGTTTTGGCGGCTTTTGCTTAATTACTTCATAGTAGAAGTTCTTATTTTCTGCAGAAATCATATGGTTTCTATCGTCATCGTCATTTTGCTGTTTATACCTATCATCTTGGTCATCATACATAATATTTGTGTTGCCACCACTTGCATTTATGTGGCAACTCCTCCTTTCTTTACTATACAACTGCTATACAATTTTTGCTTAATTTAAGTATACCTCTAAAATATTAATTTCCTGTTGCCATCTTTTAAAGATAATACAGTATTTTTGTATATAATTTTTAGCAAAACTGTTAAGTTTTTATGTATTTTAACATTTTTATTAATTAAAAATAGCACCCTAAGGTGCTTGCAGTTTGTTAACAAATAGTTATTTATTCGAGTTATCCTTATAATCGGGGTAGAGGGGTGAAGCCCCTCCACTGAATGTTAGTTGCCTTAATCTGAAAAGATTACTTGCTCTTTATCTCACCGCCTAAGAGGCGGGAGTATTAGAGCAAGTTAT
>MDSQ01000462.1_pt1 | contig 10450 bp, 7 predicted proteins | sample 1008251 | NCBI WGS metagenome assembly MDSQ01 (sample SAMN05526597, study PRJNA338239) | gut metagenome | isolation source: Hindgut content | host: Naso unicornis | place: Saudi Arabia: Red Sea | collected 2016-05
GTTTCCCTGTGTAAGTTGACCAAAGGCTTGTGATTCAGTAGTATAATGACGTCGGCACCGTGTGGTGTCTGAGTTGCCAGTGATCAAGATTCTCTGTGGTGATGGTTTGAAGTTCTCAGTAGGACCTTTAAATCATCCGCAGAACAACTGGATTTAACTTTTTTGTGTAACACAACTTGAACTAGTTTACATTGTGGCTCCATCAATTTATTTAAACTTAGACAGGAATATTTATTTATCTAGACTTTTACGTGCACAATTACAAAATACCACAGTCCTCTGACTCATGGTCAGGTGTGTTTAATTACTTAATTCTTGCAAGAGGGAAATGTAATGATGCATTAATCCACACTGTTTACTCCACTTATTTCATTAACAGCTTGTCGTTAAAGCAGAACCACTCAATAATGCCATGTGGCTTTTAAAACTTGTTTTGAAGTCCCTCATTTGCACAGCAGGACCAAAACAAGAGCCGAGCTTTGTCTCACCGGGCATTGTTTGAATGTAAACACGTCAGCTTTTCCTGTGGGCACCGCCGACCTCACTGCACAGCGGGCTTCCTGGTGTGCGCGCATGTTTGCCTGCGCATGCACATGCAAACAGAGAGAGCGTATAAGTGCTACTGTGTGCTTGTATGTTGTTGTTGGAAGTGTGGCTACATTCCATGCATGACAGCAGGCGTGAACAGGCAGATATCGTCAGCTCTGACCTGTTCACTTCGTGGGGAATGCAGAGTGAAGTTACAGGTGGACTCACCTTGCATAGTTAAGTCAACCAGTAACAGAAAGAGTTACCTTGACATGTTGAGCATCAGCTAGTTAATCATTTGCTCTTTTCACAAGTAGGGCATGAAATCAGTTCAATCAGTTTTTCAATTTTATTTTTTTTTTAAATAATCAGATAGATGATCTAATTAAGTGGTGGTTGAATTTTTTTTTTAAAGGATGAATAATATTTTAATAATAACAAAAAATTCACATGGCTTTCAGCAAATGCAATGACAGCTTCATGTCTGAATATGAACAAAGTGAATTGATTATCAAAAACATTGTTGACAAATTGTCAGTCCAATTATTTCTGCATTCAAAGGGATTGATACTAGAGTTCATTCAGTCCTGGCCCTTTACTATTTTGGATCTCTGTCTCTCTGGGCAGAAGTAGGCCAGGAAGCAGTCTATGTTAAAACGTGTTGCCACAGTACTCTTGTTAAAGCAGTTTTATCACCTTGCAAAACTGGTCTGGAATGTGTGTCAGAAAAAACACAGGTACGTTTAGCAGTGTGTGTGTGTGTGTGTGTGCTGTACTGATTGTGTTTGAAGTGCATTGAAGTAAAGGTTTAATTGACAAAAAGAATATCCTTGTCATAATTTTGGTGTGTGAAAGACAAAAATATGCAATTTCATGAAGTCTAATGTCATTGTTAGTATTATTATGACTTATTATTATATAATTATTGTTTAATTGTTAGCATGTCAGGAAATCACAAAAGTTTTTCCATTCCCAGTTTGATGTGTGGTGAAAATGTCAGCTGTGAGCACATTTTAAAGGAAGAGTGGAGTTGGATATACAATGATCTGTGGCTCATTAGAGCACTGACCCCACAGGAACCTGGCTAATGTCAGCAATGGCCTGAGTGAGATTTGTAGTAAATAAAGTGTAGTGTGCTGACATGTAGAAAATGTGTGCAGAAATTATTTGGAAAGAAAACTAAAACTCTCCGAGTAACTTAACATATTCAAACATTTATAAATGTTTTCCTGATTATCCTTCATTCAGCTGTGATTATATCACAAAAGGCAGAAAAAATATATGTATATCCCAAAGCAATATATGTGTAAGCTTGTCCAAACAAGAGAAAGTAACTCTTACTTTTCACTTAAAATATAAAACCTGTGTTTGTGTTGGTTTCTGGCCAAAGGAGGCCCCACTCTTACAGTAGCTTTACTTATACAAGTGATTGAAATATTCTTTTGCAGTTTTTCGTCTTTGTCCGATCCTTTTTGGTTTTAGTTAAAGCACAGAGCTGAGTGTATCTTATCCCAGATCACGCTCAAGGTCAGTGTGAGTCTGCCACCATCAAGGTTTATACGAAATACTGGAATGAACCTGTTCCACGTCCAACAATTTCTAAAAGCCACAAAATAACAGGTTACAAAAATGCAAAGAAGTGATACTCATGTGGCTTCTCATTCTGACGTTTTCAACCTTCAGTTTTTTGAAAATACTTTTGTTTGTTGCCACAGCAATAAAGCATGTTTCCTATGTGGGGAGGAAGGCAGTATGTAGGTTTCAAACATCCTGCCCTGTAAATCCCTCAGAGACTGGCCTGTAGTCAACAGCAGCAGCATTCCTCGCGGTAGCCAAGCAGTGCTGATGCACGAGGGAACGCATCCTGGAAAAAGAACTGATGTACTTTCTTATTTTAAACATGTACCTGCGTCTTTGTTTTACCCATGAAGAAACTCTCTCCAGAGGGCAGAGCTATTGACAGTGAGGCATGAGATGAATCATACTTTAGAGGACTAAAAGAGTTTAAATCTGTGTGTTTGTCTGTCTGGTCAACTTGTGTAATTTCCTCTGCATATGTGACCACTCTGTGAGCTGAATTACGCAAAGAAGTGTTACACATTGATACTGTGAGAAACTAATTTAGAGCATGTATAGCTTCGTAAGCAGTTGTTTTCTATTTTCTGTATGGTGAGTTGCCTTCACTAGTTTATAATTTGTTTTACAAATTGTTTAGGGCTGCAACTAAACGTTATTTTCATTAGCGATTAATCTGCCGATAATTTACTGTTTATTCCATTAAATGTCAAAAAAGTGTGAAAAGTGCTCATCTCAGTTTTCCAGAGCCCAGTGTGACGTCTTCACATTCCGTCTTTTGTCCAAACAACAGCCCAAAGCACAAAAACCTGCCATTTATTATCATAAATGACACTGAAAACAAGCAAACCAGCAATTTGAAAAATGACTAAAACAATTAATCGATTATCAAACTAGTTGATTCCAATTGTTGTAGCTCTAAAACCGTTTCTTGACAAAAGGGAAATGAATAATTGAGTCAGCTTTAGGATTTGTAATCCAGTGGAATAGAATAGAATCAAAATCTATTTTCCATACTGGCGCTGTCAGCTCGAGGACTTCAATACCCCTTTTATACTGGACAAAAAACTCACAACGCCAACTCTCGTCTGGCTTTGTTCTTCAGTGGTTTGGCATTTATTCCCACGTCAATTGAATCTGCTGCAGTCACAGTATTTATCGCCTCCAGCTCTGATCTGTCCGAATGGAAACACGACACCCGGGTGAACATGCAAATTTTTGCCCCTCCTCCAGGCCTCAGTGCTTTAGCAAGCTAGCACAAGCCAACCGCCGGTGTTTGGCACCTACCTGTCTGTGGGAAAGCCGGCCAACTCCAAGTCGCTCTTCATTTCCAGCTTCTCCTTCAGTGTTTGGAAGCTGGTGAAAGCAAAACTGAGATTCACTCTCGTTCTGGAACAAGCCTTATCTGCTTGCTGTTCACCTCCTTAGGGCTATATTTCCTATTCTCGGCTGCTAACATCCACATCTGTTTCTTCCGGTCTGAATGGCGTCCAGTTGCTATGTTTTATCCACTCTCAGCTTCACCTGTGTGCTGTCATTTGCCGGGGGAAATGCACCCACTCCCCTCCCAGAAACGTCCCAAGTAAACCACAACATCAAAATACAGGCAGAGGGCGAGGCTGTGCAGACACACAGGGGCCCATAAGCGATGATTGAGCAGGATTACTTTTGTACAAGTCTATTTTTGTTTTTTAAAGGGATATGTTACTGCCTCTACCTTTAAATGTAAAGATTTACTGTTTTTCTCTTTGTTATGTCATTCAGACTGGGTAAAAGTACCTTAAAAGTATTTTTGTTTAACCAGTGACCTCTTGTCTTTTCTTACAGCTGGCCCATCATCCACCATTGGCGGTTGCATCATGTCTGCTTTATCCATTCCTCCCTCGCAGACGAGAAACGTTTCTGTCGGACTGGAATCAATCCACAACTATGCTAATGTTCCAAACCCTGTTGCTTTTGTTGGAAATGACCAGTACAGAGTTGTGGCCGTCTATACTGAAGTTGAAGCGTCTGAAGTACACGAAGAAATAATGGAGTCAGATGAAGTGCAAGATCAAACTGATTTCTATAAAGAAGAAATAGTGGCTGCTAGTGTCGATAATGTGGGTCATAAGGAGGCTAACAGCCTGATGACGGAAGAAAAGAGTGAAACTGTTGATGTTGCTAAAGCTCTGGAGACCCTGACAAAAACCTTTGCACTGAGGAAGGAGACCCTCAGTCAAGATGTACTGACAGGAAAGAATAATGATTTATGCCTAAATGATGAGCTTGGGTCAGAAAATGCACCAGATGAAGGAAAAATACATGAGGGACATAAAACCAGTGACCAAACTGAAGAGAACATTGAAAACACTGTTGAAGAGGTGCAGGAGGATTTCCTGCCTGCAGACAAAGAGAGTAATTTGAACTTTTGTGTAGACCCGACAAATAACCATGAACCCCTTTCTGTCCATGATGACATGGCAGATGTCTCTGGTGAAGATCCAGTCTCTGAAACACAACAGTCTCCCTGTTCAGCGAATGTGCGACGATCCACTCGTCTACAAATGAAGACCCCACATAGTTGGCGGGAGGCATGTAAAACCACGAGGCCATCCAGTGAAATCAATGAAGAACCAAAAACGTACAAAAATCACTTACACTGTAATAATTCAAATGTTTCCTCTTTTGAGATGCTGTCAGTTTATTCCTGTTCAGTTTCAGTTGCACTTTTTGTGGTCACAAGATGTGTCAGTTTTTCCATCAAAAGATTTCTTTAACAAGTTATTGAGAAACACTGAATTACCTTGAAGCTGAAAGTCAGACAAGAATATCTATACTATTTACAAACTGTATGCTGAATGTTATGCTACAGCTAGCATCCTATTAGCCTAGTTTTACACAAAGGCTGAATCCAAACGTCTGGACTTAACTGCTCTTGCAGACTGACAGACTTTGTAGGCACATTCCCGTGAAGTCTGCAACTACTGATATCTGTCCAAATCCACAATTCATCCAGTCCACATGGGCTCTCAACCGGGAAATAGCCAAGCCAGAAATTAAAAATCTCCCAGCCAATACCAAGTTCACCAGCTAAGTTTGGTTTTGGTTCTTTTGTACCTATTGAATAAACAAAACATAAAAATTTAGTGTAAATAAATGTCGATTTGTGCCCATTAGAGTTGCTGGTAAGCAGATTTTGTTACCTTTGTGCAGAACCAGGCTAACTGTTTCCCCCTGTTTTCAGTCTTTGTGCTGAGCTAAGCTAACTGACTGCTGGCTCCAGCATGTCAAACAGTTTGTTCAGAAGTTATATTAATAGGGACCTATTGCTTTCTATTAAGATTTCTTTAGATAAGTTACAGAGATAATGTACCATGCAACCTGTTGGGATTAATTTCCTAATAGTTACTGGAACATTTTACATACCATTTACCCAAACACAGCTATTTAAAAATGAGTTTTCTTCATGTAAATAGTTAACAAATGCATTTGTTTCACCAGGAGCAGGACGGATGTCTCAGTTGCCCCCTGTGTTATAGCCATCAGAGGAATCGACAAAGGTGATATTTTAACATGTGGGAGAGAAACATATTAAACCTTTTTGACTAAATTAACATATTTACTCATAACTTTGTCTTTTTCTGTTTGTAGGTGATTCGGATGAGATGACATCGATCATCTTCACCTGCTCAAGATGTCCTTTTCATCAGTCGGATGAAAACGCCCCTCCTCACTTCCACATGCAGAGTGTTCGCACTGAAGACAACAGGACTCTCTCTAGGGCCAAATTTACACCGACTCCCACCAGCACAGATGAAATTTTTACATCTATTCAGCTTTTTCCCAAAGGAAACACACAGCAGAGCAAAGCAGAGCAGCCTGACGATCAAAGCAAAGGTGATGTGCCTCAGCCCAAAAGCAGACAGCAGGCCCTCACTTGTGAAACGTGTGGAAAGAAGTTCACCCGGACGTCAGACGTCAGGAGACATCAGCTCACTCACACAGGAGAGAGACCTTTTCATTGTTCGCAGTGTGACCGCACCTTCCAGCACTCGTGGGATCTGTCCAAACATGAGAGCAAACATCACGGCGTGGCCATTTCTTTCTCCTGCCAGCTGTGTGGGAGCTCCTTCGCCAACCTCCGTGCTCTGACTGTCCACCATAAGAACTATCACTCGCAGGAGAGCCAGCTTCCTCAAATCTGCTCCATCTGCAGCCAGAGCTTCCTCACTTCCTCTGAGCTGATCAACCACAAGAAGGCTCACATAAGCACCAAGCGCTACATCTGCCAACAGTGCGGGGATGGCTTCGACTCCCTGCTCGCACGCTCCCAGCACCGACAGCTGCATCAAATGAAGCGTCAGTTTAAATGTCCGCAATGTGAGAAGACGTTTACACGGAGATCTGATGTCAAGAGGCATCTATCCACCCACACAGGGGAAAGGCCTTTCCAGTGTGACCAGTGCAGTAAACGCTTCTCGCTCCACTTCATGCTCATCAAACACCTCCGTGTTCACACAGGCGAGCGGCCTTTCCAGTGTTCCCACTGCCCCAAGAAGTTCACTCTGGTGTCTGTCCTTGCCAGGCATGAGAGGATGCACACCGGGGAGAAACCTTTCCTCTGCTCTCAGTGTGGGAAGAGCTTTTTGTCACAGGGAGAGCTTTTAAAACATCACAGGTCACATGTGGACGACAGGCCCTACTCCTGCCCTCAGTGTGACAAACGCTTCAAGAGCAAGAAAACACAGCAGGAACATATTGTCTCCCACACCGGTGCTCGCCCGTACCCCTGCACCTACTGTGGGAAGGGCTTTACCAAACCGTACGCCCTGACCCGACACAATCTCATTCACACGGGAGAGAGGCCGTTCCCATGTGGACACTGCGAGAAGTCGTTCCTCACCCTCAGTGAGGCTCAGCTGCACGAGCGTGTTCACACGGGGGAGAGGCCGTATCCCTGCAACATCTGCGAGCTCAAGTTCAAGAGCTCGTCCGAACTGGCGCGACACAAGCGCAGCCATTCGGGACTGAAGCCACTGAGGCCGTTCTGTGAGAAGTGCACGAAGACATTCACATCCAAAGCTAAGCTGAAGAAACACATGGAGGCACACAGGAAAGAGGGAGAAGCAGGAGAGAATGTGGAATGTGTAAAGCTTGAAGAATCAAATGGTTAAATGAATCATAGGGACAGCCTTGGTGGTCAAATTGGTAAGATTGTGAAAAAGAATGTAAATAGTTTCAGAGTGCTTGAGGTCAGATAATTAGCTTTATGAAATTGAATGAGTTCTGATTAGATGAGAATATATGTTAGAAATGTGTGTTCACAGCTACATGTGTCTTTTATAGTGATTTTACTATCAAGGGTTCAGCCTGTGAGTAAATAAGGGGTGAAAAAAAGAAAAGGATTTTTATATTGTTACACAAAAATCACTGCGATGTATCATTGTTTTATTCTTGCACAAAGGACAATCATGTTCCAAACATCCAAAATAGTTTGAGATCACAAGCAAACAGGATATCTCATTAAACGCATTTTCAGTCCATGTTCTGCCTGTTTCTTTCTCCATACAGTAATACTGTGCATCAGTGGTGTGCGGAGAATATTAAAAAGAAAATAGGAAGAATACCTAACATGAGAAGTAAAATGGAAATTTTTAAGAAAGGGGAAAGTTTAAAAACAGTATTTTTATGAAGCCCAGGATATACTGGGGCATTCTGCTGACAACTCTAAATAGTCCTTAAGATTTCAGATTTAATGGCTGTGATATCAAGCTGTGGATATTGTTTAGCAAACAGCAATAAAGTCAGTAGTTACATTAGACAGGTCACTGGTGGTAGGGCACACATTCAACGGGTTGCACATAAAGCTGAAATCTGTGAAATATAATCTGATACCATGCAATAAATGCTACCTCAGTACCTCTGTGAAGTGTATAATTTCCAGTTTTTGCTGAGACAGTCATTTTGGCAGTGTTGGATTGTGGGTAATGTTTGCCAGCCTGAGGTCATTGCAACCCACTAAGGGGTCCCAAGTTCAAACCACAGGGGGTCACTGGGTAATTAAGCATGCAGATCAAAGAAAACAAAACTATGCTGCGCTATTCACTCTTTGCTTTTTTCCACCACAGCCACCATGAGGTTGACGTCGTTGGTTTAAGTTAAATGTCCGAACAGGTATTGGGTTGATTGTTGTGAACTTTGCAACCGCAGTCCATGCCCCCCAGGGATTATTATAGAATAACAGGTTTTTCTCTCACTTTTTCTCAAGCACCATCAACAAGTAAAGCCTTTTAACTTGTCCAAGATTTATTTAGTGTCAAAATACCAGCAGAACTTGATGGAATTCCCCTCAATTTAAGCTGTGCTTTGTATTTGGAGATTATCAGCAAGAAAAGTTAGCATGTTAACATGCTAAGTTATTGTACATGCTGAACATCAGCATGTTAACATGCTAACATTAGCTTTTACCTCAAAGCATCATTATATAACATACAGCATACAGGCTCAGTCTTGTTTTCAGGCATTTCAGGCCTGTTAAAAGTTTTCAAACACAAGTATAAGAAGGGAAAATTACTAGTGCGTAAAAAGTAGGCCTAATCAATTATTTGGTCAAACTGTTCACAACACATACTGAAGGTAAATGCAACCCGTTACAGGGGAGTTTCACATAGATGTTCCAAGGATCAAAATCCAAAAAAGCTTTGAAAAACTACTTAAAGGTGTTCCCTGTGTTGCTTTTACCATCTGTGTCAAATGGGCGATTCTGCAGCCACAAAAATGGAGGAGTGGTTTCCCCCACACATTCTCCTCACGGCTGTGTTTCAAGGAGCTCTTAATGGAGGTGCCTTTGAAATCTCATCCTGCATGTCAGGTGATGTATTTCCTTCATTTCTGTCCGGAGCGCACATAAAACTTGATGAGGTGATGTTTATTGAGCGATGATTAATTATAAACACCATAAACATAACCTCATTTCCTCTACAGACCCGTGCTGTGTTGTTCAAGCACAGGAGAAAGATGCTGCAGTCTTTTTTGCATAGCTAAGAGTTTAGTAATCAAAACCAAGTTAATTTAGGCGTCTAAAGCAGTGGTATAAACACCACCTCCCAACAACTGCCAAACCACCGGGTACTCCCCTCTGTCCTCATGTCACTATTATACTTGTCTAATAAAAAGAGCCATTTGACTGTGTTTAATTAACTGAGAGGCTTTAATTAGCTCAGACCAGGTGGAGGGTTGATGGGAGGGAAACAGATGCCGAGCAGGAATCACCAGAATAAAACTGGCTTCAACATTAAACAGGGGACCGACAAAGTGTCATTACAGTGCCGTCCAAAGGGAGGCTTTTCAGTGCTTTGAAATTGGTTTTCTATTTTAAACCTTGAATGTGTTTTTAAATTTATTTTAAGTAGTGTCGTGTTAAATTTAGACTACCTTATAACCTCTTAAAAGTTCCCCATAGGCACTTTAATATCCAGTGATTAAAAATCTAGAAATTTGCCCAAACTCCATGCTATACACAAAGGAAATATCACATTTACCAAACAAATTTGTGAATGTGATACTACTTTATAATAAGACAATAATAAGGGTGCGTAACAAAAATTCAAGTTCTCATCGAACTTATGTGCTATAAAAACACTGACTTTAGACTGGCATAGACTGACAATGTTCCAGAAAGTGAGTGAGACTAGCTTATATTTTCATTAGTCAATATATTATGAGTGTTTAAAATGGGGAGGGTTTGTAGATTTAAAAAGACATCACATGCACTTCATAAACCGTCGGCGACTTTTTCTCCAGTTCTTCTGTTCCACAAATGGACTGTAGTAAAACTCAAAGGGATGTCTCCTCCACACCGAGAGAGGGTGTGCATGTGTGGATTTAAGGTCTCTCGCCTGCAGACACCTCTTGTTTTGGCCAGAGTGAGGGGCAGCAGAGAGCGAGCAGATGTGTGGATATGACCATCAGCGGAGGACTTTAAAGAGCTGGTGACCATGCAGGTGGAAAGAGCGCCCAAAATAAACAAATAAATAGGGAAGACACAAGGAGGCTGCGGATGCAGATAACGGCACGACAAGACACCCATCAGTGTGATTTACTGTCCAGTTGGCGTTGGTGGTGTTGGTGGCGGATTAATAACCAGTCATAAAGTGGGGGGTTGTGTGTTGCAGGAGGACGAGGGTGAAGGAGCTGATAGAGGAAAAGAAGAGAGAGGAGGAGTGTGTGAAAGAGAGAGAGGGGAGTAGATAAAGCCGGAGGCAGGACCATGAGCTTTGCACTGCCCTACGGGTCGCTTTCAGCTCGACCGAGTCCCAGCAGACGAGCTTTGGACTGGGAGCACGAGCAGCTGGCTGTGCGACGA
>MDSQ01000463.1_pt1 | contig 10449 bp, 4 predicted proteins | sample 1008251 | NCBI WGS metagenome assembly MDSQ01 (sample SAMN05526597, study PRJNA338239) | gut metagenome | isolation source: Hindgut content | host: Naso unicornis | place: Saudi Arabia: Red Sea | collected 2016-05
TGTTATTACTTTGCATCAAAAGCAATTAGCTACATTACTCATTACTTTACTATATTAGGCTACTTTTGCAACCCAACTGACTTCCTAAAAAAGTGACGCACAACCTGTTTAGCTACTCCCAAAATTTAATAAACTTTACTGGAACAACAACTTTGTTTTGATGGCTACTAATTTAAAGACACGTTTAGGCGTAACAAAACTCTCAGTAGTTTATTAGAACTTCAACATTAGAACTGGCTCAATTAAAAACACCTCCTGCAGAAAAATCTAAATGGGCACATGCACAAATACCTCATTGTCATAACGTATCTGAGGACAAAATACACATGCCTTTCTAGTAACACAATGATGCAGCATTCCTTGGATCAGTAACTGTAATATGATTACTCTTTTGGCAGTTGTCATCCCTTGTTTTCCTAGTTACTGGAAAGGTTACTGCCCAACCCTGTATATAAGATATTAAGAGACAAAGACATTAGGGATCAAACATTATTTATATAATTTACTATTCACCTTGTGACGCCAGTGCTGTAACACCACACTTTTGTTGTTTTTTTACATGAACATCTTAGGCCTGGCAGAAGGTCTCTACAAACTGTGAGAATAATTTAACACTTGGTGCAAAGTGTTTGCCACAAAAACAACCATAATCTGACATAAACACATGTACAGAAACATGAAGTCCAACAGTGACAACAGGCGACATTTGGGTGACTCAGAATACAATTTTCCCTTAGTTTACAGGCCCAAAACCAATACACAATGTCCCAAGGCATGCTGGGATTAAAACTTCCACCCTATGGAAAATCCCCAAAGGCCAGCGCCATGTTTGCTTTGAGGCTCTGGCAGCCGAAAGAACCCTCATAACTGAAACCTATGCAATATTACTAGAAGGGAATATTCAGACGACATGGATAACAACTTTGGTGACCCGGCAAGCAGGCCTATGTTTCGTTCTTTTTCTTCTTCTGATAATTACAGGTAGGGAAGAGTAGGAGTCTTTAGTAGGAGTCCATGAACACTGTGGGTGGTGTGGTGGTGTGGACCTGAGACTCTGCTAGGCGCAGTGGGCTGTGAGAACAGAGCCGACGGAAATAAAAACACTGTATAAAAAGTTCTGTAATATAATGTTGTGGCTGTCCTCGGGTGCTCACGTAGTCTGCAGCACATCTGTCAGCATTAACATACAGATAAACGTTTTGTGTTCTCCCTCCTTTTTCTACCATGCTAAGTTACTACACTTTTGGTGCGTTGAGCTGGGAGGAGGGGCCAAATTTAAATGTTGTGTTTTGCTGCTGACTCCACCTTTAAAGTAAACAAACAAAGTTTGTCCACATATTTAGTTTCAGTGTCTGTACTCACATGTTCTCCTCTGCCAGCGTCTCGTTCTCGATTGAAAACTCTCCAGGCGTCGAGTCTCTGTCCTCCCAGCGTGAAGCCTCTCGAGCTCTTCGTCGACGCTCCCTCTCCACCTCCTCAGCATCCTCGATGCTCCTCTGAGCCGTCAGCCTGGAGACGAGAAAGGACACAGAGTGGTGAGGAAAGCTGAGAATTTAGCGGCGAATGGTGTCATTTTTCAACCACTATTACACTGATTAATCAGGTTGTACATCATAATCATGGGGCCCACTCATTGTTCCGATGGCTCACTGTTCCGACCACATGTGTGAGATGCACCAACTTCCCGGTGTTCTGACTATTTTTGTTACCTATCAAAATGTGCTACTTTGTGGTTCTGCGCATGCGCAGTGGAAACTGGTTTAGGCAAGGTGTCCAAATGGTTAATGTCAAGGCAAAATTACTGGGTGGGGCGTATAAATCCAACACAGAGGTTAGATAGGCAAGCAGTCACTAACAGTTATGATTAGGCATGTGACCCGAAAATAATCATGTCTAAGAAAATTGGTTACGTTTCTCAGTAGCATTTTTCGACAAAGCAGCAGAAATCAACAGAATGTCTCTCTGTTTATGTTCATCTTGAAAGGAACGGATAATGCAGTGAGCAATTGGATGTCTGTAATAATGGTGCATCTCACAACATGCAGGCGGAACAGTGAGCTGTCGGAACAGCGTCGCGGCTCCATAATGATGAAGTTTAGCCAAAATAGTTGTCTAGTTTCACTTTAAACAGCTCGACAGGCTTCACCTGTCAAGCTGTACATGCCATGTAGCAATCCACCCCCGGGCCTGATTATAAAACACAATATCAGCTCACACTCATTCAATTTATTAACAAAATCGCAACGAGAGAGCAAAGATACTGTCCCTGTGATGATGCTTTTTAACAGTCAGAGAATTAAAAATGACTCTTGGACAGTATTTTCTGTCCTGTCTCTGGGACGTCCTCTCTTGTTTTAGGTTTGTCTCTAATCCAAAAGATCAGCTCGTTATGAAGCTCTGCTCAAGTCTGAGAATGAACGGATCATTTGAATCAGGTGTGTTGGAGCAAGTTGAAAAACACTGCTCCAGCTTTACAATAATAATGTTAAAAAATGTAACCCTTATTCATTTCTATGTCGTTTCTGTCAAAGCCACAGAGAGCAGCTGCAGAGGGGCAGAAGAAGAGAGAGGGGCAACATCTGTCTGATGAGAAATGAAGGCAGATGTTTATCTGCAGCATAAACTCACCTGCTCTTCACCTCGTGTCAGCGTGACATCATAACATTTGTTACAAACACTGTCAACCCTTATATTTCCAGAGACGACGCGGAAACACAAATACTCAAATACACACTCACACACACTCCCTCAGACTGACGGTGAGAGCTTTAACTCTGCGGTGGAAGAAATATTCCAAAGATTTTGCTCTTTTTTTCAGTGATGTATTACCTAATTTCTCTGTTAGGGATCCAAACCTGCAGAGTAACTCACAATTTAAATTACTTAAAAAATGCTGCATTGTGTTTGTTTTTATGTTGATGTCTCAGCCGAGGTGGTCTGAGGACTAACAGGTCAATAAGCTCCATGCGGTCGATCTGGTGTCCAGTTACTGAACCCCCATTTGGCCTCTTTGTCACTCATGATCCCTGATGGCTCCATCTGTTCCTCCACCCTCCATTTTCTCTAACAGACGGCTCCATGCAGGTGGGACACACATGCTGTGACCTCTGACCTTCAGCATCATCACAGACTAAACCTTCACATGCAGTAACAAGCTGCAGCGTCGCCTCCTCTGTCACAGCTCATCCTTCCTGAGTTCAGCAGAGATTTACATCCTCAGAATGAACAGGAACCAACTGAAGCTCAGCTCTGTTCTCCGCTCTGGTTTGTTTTTGCAGTTTGGGAGATCCAGGGATAGAAACTCAAAGTCACAAATGGAACAAAATCATCATGTGGAATCGATCGTCTTCAGTGTGATCATGAAAGATAATTTTTCATGTAAAGAAAGCCAAATTTTGTCGTCAAACAGAAAGTAAAACAATGTTTTTTGTGAGGTTGTTCAGTGAACTACGTGTCTCGTCTCAGACAATATACGTCATCAATGCAAACATGGCCGTCAGCTTAGATTTCACAGCATTTTTGCAGGACAAGGGGAAAAGTATTAAAAGAGGTAAAAACCATTACAAATCAGGTCATGTTGAGAGCTGCAGCTACTCGAAGAGGGAGGGGAAATAATGTTATGACTTCAGTTACGCGACTGGTGTTGTCTTTATAATTACATATTTTCACAAGCTAATATGTTGACCGTTTGATGACAGACTTTCTTCCCATTAAAAATTGTCATTTAAATTGACAGACATCATATGTGTAATTCAGGGCACAAGTCAAACAGGATCAAAAAATAAATTTCCTTGCACTGTTGACTACCGTTAATATTTTTTTCTGTGGGGGGGCTGGGGGGTACGCACTCCATCCGGACATTCAGATGCTCAAACTGCACAGAAAAAACGATCACCAACATGACTGAATAAACACATAACACAGCGAGTCATGAAAGAGTTATAAAATTTGTTATAGAATTTGTGTACATGGTCATGAATTGCCATTTAATTGACAGAGTTCCTTTTCATTAACTGTGTTTAATTGTTGTGATTTCACTTAAACTCTGTGACTTTTTGATGAACTGAAAAGATGTTTTCCAAACCTTCCAACCAGAATTCTTTTTGTCTTTAAACCAAACCAAAGCCTGAATGCAAAGTTCGGATTCAAGTGACAGAGTCCTGCATGTTGCACGCCCGTCATCCGCTCTACTACCTTTGACGTCAACATTACTCATAAATGTTGCATTTCATTCTGTCATGCAAACATGGTGAAGCACTACTGTGGATTAAAATTCATGACTTCTTGAACTGCAGTGATAGTATGTTGGTATGTGTGGTTTAACAAAACACACTCTGGAATTAAATGAATGAAGTTAAAACCTTAGAGAGAGCAATGAAAAGCTAAATGTTTACACATTCACTTTAAAATAATGAATGAGAAAACAATAAATATTGGACTCTGAAGAAAATAACTTGAGTAAATAAAACTCAGGTTGAAAAATGGACGGGTAAGACTGGTTTTTGGGATATCAGACTTTTTAGGAAAGATTTGGACCTGAAGTTTTAAAGATGTTGCTGCTGCAGGTACAAAAGAAAAGTATTTTCCGAGAAGATTTCTTAGGATGACAAAAGTTTGATGGGACAACGCAATGTCAAAATAGTTTCCACTGTGTGCTTCCTTAAATTGCCTTTTTTTTTTGGTTTGTCTTTTGAGCAGTAAAAGGATGACTCAAACAGTTTGGCTGTCAGATTGAAGCTGCAACTAAAGTTGGAAGGAGTCTGTTCTTTCCAAATCCTCCCATTGACAAAAGCTACAATATCCTCTCTGGACTAAAAAAGTAAACAGTCCTCCAGAACAGAAAACAAAAGCAGAGCAGGAGTATATTGATGAAACCTTCCACAGTTTGAGGGTATTGCAGTCCTTAAATAGATCGTTTCTCCTCCTCTTCTCCCTAATTTCATCCTTTGCTCTGCTCCTCTTGCAGCATCACTCGCTGCTCTTATGCAATCGGGTGAACCACATGTGTCGAGCCGAGCTTGCTGACCTCCCCAGTGGCCCACCTCTTTGAAATACATACACACAAAAATGCATAAATGCAAATTTGCTTTTACTGAAACTCAGACACAACGATTCACACACAATTGCTCGAATGTCATATATGCACGCACACGCACACACCGGAGCAGCCAGCTGTCCCACGTCTTTACACCCGAGTCCTCCTGCCATGAGCTGTCAGGTCACATGACCAGGGGCCATGGCTTAGAGACATAAAACACAGCATCCTTCATGAATTAATTATGGTTAAAAATAGCAGAAAGAGCAGAAGTCTCTGTTTGGACGGACGGGCGTGTGTGTCGGTGTGAGTGTGCATGTGAGAGAGAAAAACAGAGAAAGTGAAAGAGATTTTGGGTCAATGAGGATAATTATTAAGATCTGACTTCAGGGTTTTTGGGAGCGAATGAGTCTGCTGTATGCAAATGTCCTTGTGATTACTACAGCACATGAATAGAGCGTCTGATGAGTGTGAGAGTGTGTGTGTGTGTGTGTGTGGGTGTGGGGGTGTGGGATCACTCTCCATCATACTGAATCTCTTGTTGTGTTAGGCATGACAGGGAGGGCGTTCCCTCATGTTTACAAGAATAAAAACACACATACACACACTCTTATACCACAAAACACCAGCTTTCAACCACTACAAAGTTTTTCATTTGTGGCATTTACTGCACTGAATATCTAATTTCAGTGGGGTGCATTTGCTAGAGCAGGACTAAATGAAACCGTTTCACCCACTTTCTGCTTGTATGTCATTTGAATGTGCACATCCATCATACCGCCACATACAGACTGTTGAACCACCCTGGGTAAAGTGACTGTAGTCTTGCAAATGGAGATAGCTCAATTTTATGACTTCTGTTTAGTAATGCTCTCATTTTCATCTGTTCAGTTTCAAAACTGGAGCAAAGATGCACAAATTGCAACACTGAAGATTTGTAGACAAAGAAATCAGTTGTTTTTGTTTTTTTTACTGTATAAGAGAGCAGATGTTATTGAGCATGTATTTTGAGCTCAAATTGATTACCTTCTCGACCTAAACCTTTTGGAACGGCTCGATGGCTTCATGGGGCACTAAATCGGTTAAAGGTACCTGCAAATCATACTGACAAACAGTGTTTAATGCTCTCTCCAACTGAAAGTTACAAGTGTACAGCAACTCTATATGCACCAAACAATGATGTCATGCTGTACAGACACCACCCTAAATGCACTAAAGCAAGGTGAGAAATGAGACCAAGAGAGGTCAGTAAAAACAGATTGTCAGCTGGTCTTTAAAGAGAACATAGATTTTTCATATCAGATTGTGTTTCCAGGTGTTGGGGAGTGTCACTGCATACTTATGTGAAAAAAATTGAAAATGCCTAAAGTGTCTCCAGAGGACAGTGTACTCAAGTAATGTCACTTGAGTCAGTCTCAGTTGGGCTGAAGACTGCATTTCCCATTTCCTGACTTGTACTATTTCACCAACTTTGTTGTGTTCATTAGCTTTAAAGTCATGATGTCAAAACGACATGGACACTACAAAGAAGATATGTTGTAAATAGATTTTTGAACTGGTTAGTGACACTTCATGTGAGCAACAACTAACAGTTGCAACCTAATACCATGCCAAAAACTTCTCTGTATGTGAGCAAAACTTTAATATGCAATAACCTATCTAAATTAACAAATGGTGTCTTGCAATTAACCAGAGATTTACTTCAGTCCACCATGTTTCTGCAAGTGTGATGTAGAGAGTCAGCAAGTTGTGTACCAAGATTTTAATGCATTTTCTGTTTTTTGTTTTTTGTTTTTTTCTACTTAAAGGTTCCTGTGAATATTCCCAGTTGGGAACTCATTTTTGGACTATGCTGTCATCACGTGAATGCTGGATCAATTCATTGAATAAGAGGCTATCCTACATTACAACTGAGTCTTAGGGCCAGACTAAAAAATAAATAAATAAATCGAAAACTTTAAGAATAAAGTCAACAATTTACAAGAAAAAAGATGTAAATTTCCGAGAGTCATGTCATAAATTTAATATAACAAGAATAAAGTTGTAAATTTATTAGAATAAAGTTGTTATATTACAAAAATAAAGTTGTAAATTTCTGAAATTAAAATTATTAGTTATTTTAGAGTAAAAATATCAGAAGACCAGTCTCCTGCATCAAAATGAGGAAAACGGAGCTCTTTGTTAAGTTGTACTCCAGTGTAGGCTTCACATATAAGGAAATACGACTTTATTCTTGTAATATTACGACTTTTTTCCCAAAATTTCTGACTTTATTCTCATATTATTACAACAAATTTTTAGAAAAACGACTTTATTCGCATAAATTTACGGCTTTTAAAATTAAGGATACTCTTTCTCCAGGGCTCCCTTGTGTTTAATCCTACCCTGCACTGCAAGTAGTGAATGGCCAAGTGTATGACAGTTCAATCTTTAAACAACTTCTGTCACTTCTCCTGTCGCCATAAATGCCTTTCAGGAGACCAAAAGAGTGTCACAGTTATGCCCAATTTTATAATTAATTTCAAGAAAGCAAAGACAAGGGGCAGTAGCAACAAAAAGAGTATGCAGCACTAAACTAAGGGGTTAAAGTCTTTTAGGCGCGTCAAAATAACAGGAGGTTGTTCTTGAAATGTCGGCTGCAAGAGGTAACTACGGTTGGCCACTCTTGCCAAGGTACACCACAAACTGCTGTTGCCATCCACCTACTCTAATCTCAACCTGCTGCAAAATAAAACCGGCTATAGCTTTAAACAGAACAACATGAAACACTAAATATAGCAATTGTTAAATTCAAACATCATAAACAGTCTTCACTGTGTGAAAACAGCTGTAGACAATACTTGATTTTAGTCACAGTGGTGCTTTAACTCTGAAGCATGTGTCAGACCGTTACGTAAGAAAGCCTCTCTACACCTTCTCTGTAGAAGAACAGCAAACAGAAAATCACAGCCTGAAATCTTTAGGAAGGATCAGTACACAAGAACTCTCAGTTTGAGCACTGCATCAAAATTACTCTTCTAACAAAGACAGATGACATCACCGATTTTTCATTTTCACACACTAGAGAAGGACATCAGGATGGATAGGCCTTTTAAGAACTACTGCTACATGACCATATTTAAAAGCTAAGCTAGAAAATCTAAATCCCTCTGAGTCAGCTCTCGATTCAAATGACTCATTTTCTCATTCTTTCTCCATTATTGACTCCTGAATAAGGTAATATGTCCATGAAGTGAGTGAAGCTCTGTGTTCCACAGTCTTCACCAAAATGAATCTGTCTACAGCCTTGAACTTTCCGATGACGTTGGCAGCTCTGTTGTTGTTCCACACATCAACAATCTGAGTAAGAGTCTTACCTGCGCAAATACTTTATCCAAGACCAACGTCTGCATTGTGACTGCTCACAGTAGGCTGGGCTGTCATTGGCTGTGTGCTTTCTGCTTCTGACCTGCCATAGGCTGGCCTGTCGCTCTCATCTGACGTATATTAGCCTTCACTCCCTCCTCTCATCAGTCACTCTGCTGCATTGATGTCTGCTCTCCCTCCTGGTTTCTCCTCAGCCTGCACACCTATTGTGACCACCAACTCAAGAGGACCTGAAGTTTCAACAGCTATCACTGTAAAGAATGAGACACAATCAGGTAAGTTTGTGCACATACCGACAATAACTTTTAGTTGTATTATGTAAATACATTTTTTTCCATTTCATGTTACAGTTGCACAGCTGTATCCCCTAAATTTATAAGGTGAGAACTGTTTTTTAATAATGACTGTGAACATTTTTAAATTTTTAAATTAAGCGGACACAGAGAACACTCAAGTTGGAAGTATACTATACAACAGTTATTATTTTTTACATCATGGTGCATCAACAATATCGACGTAATCAATCAGAATTTATCAGTAGGAATGTTTCACTCTGTTTGTGATATATGAAATAATTTGCTCTCTATAACAGCCATATGTGGGCATCATTTTGAATATGTTTACTTACTGTAAGATACGGAATAGAAGACTTTGATTAAATATGACCTTGGAAAGTTTTTTCTGTGCAGCAAACATTTTTTATTCTTTTCAAGTCACATTTTGAGCTCTGATTCAGAGATGAATAAACAGCATATTCCAGTATTACCTGTGACTATACATGGAGCCTTCCACTTGACTACACTAGTAACACTGAACTTTAAGCATGAATCTATAATGCATTACGAACATTATTATAATGTGTTATGATACACTTATAGTGCTGTGTAATCATAATTATAAGCAGGGTTAGGGTTAACCCTAACATAACCATAACCATAATCATAACCACCTATGCATTACAAGTGTGTTCATAATGTGTTTTGTGTTTTATATGTTTATAATATGTTATCATGCATTATAGATTTATGCTTTAAGTAAAGTCTTACCACTAGATCTGTAAGTAACTCCGAACACATTCATAAATACATTAATGCACAAACTGTATAAAGCACCAGCCATTTGGATCATTAAGTGAACTGGTGTTTCTCGAGCATTACTTGGGAGCATTGAATAAAGATAAAAATATGGGCTGCCCTGTACATGTGGAATGATAAAATGATTGGAATGACATTTTCTCTGCTGCCTCACTGATTAGCTATTCTGTCTGTGTTGGTTCTGGTTGAAGGCCAGGCCTGACCCCTCAAAGAAGCACAGATGGGGACTTGAATGTCATCCTGCCAAAAAAGCAGCTAACAGAGGTTAAAACCTTCTGCTCCTTACACATACATGGCAGTCCTCCTAACTGAATTGTTACAGCATCATACAAAGTAAAAAAAAACAAAAGTACTCCAGTGATTTAGCATTGCACATTCAAAAAAGAAAATATAGCTGCAAGCATCATGAGGGGGCCAAGGGGTCAAAAAGCAATATAGATATAATGATCCTCGACCACTCTGCAAAATTTCGTAAAAACTGATCAGTGAGTTATAGATGCTACCGTAGACTTCCATTTCAGAATAAGAGCACAGTTTTAAGCATTGTTTGAAATTTTGCCACATACAGCAACAACTGTGTGTGGCAATATGTAAGGTTGTCGCCTTCAATTTCACCACTAGATGGCACCAAAAACTACACACTGCTGCTTTAAGCATTATTCATAAAAGTGTAATTTGCAAGTCAAGTCAATTTTATTTATATAGCGCCAAATCACAACAAAGTTGTCTCAAAACATTTTACAATATAGAGTAGGTCTAGACCGCACTCAATCTAGAAAACACTCTATAATGAAAAAACAAACTTATTAGAATCCAAGGCAGCACAGTGGCTAAGTCATTAGCACTGGTGCCTCACAGCAAGAAGGTCCTGGGTTCCAATCCAGGTCCACTCGTCTAATATCAAGAAGGTCCTGGGTTTGATACCTGGTTGGGGTAGGACCTTTCGATGAGGAG
>MDSQ01000464.1_pt1 | contig 10440 bp, 6 predicted proteins | sample 1008251 | NCBI WGS metagenome assembly MDSQ01 (sample SAMN05526597, study PRJNA338239) | gut metagenome | isolation source: Hindgut content | host: Naso unicornis | place: Saudi Arabia: Red Sea | collected 2016-05
ATCCAAGGCAGTCAAAGTTCAGCTGTTCAGCGTAGAAGATTTTCAACACCAGTACTTGGTCATTTTTTAGTTTACAGTGGTCCCACACCAAACTTCACCTTGCCCTCTTCATGTTTACATATCTGTGGCAGCCATGACAGCAGCTCGTAGGCAGCGGAGTATTTCCATTTCCTCTGTCTCCAAAACTAGTGAAATATCGCCCCCTGTTGGTAAGATGTCTCATTGCTGCCACATTGTGAAATTCACTGCATTACTTTTGAAACTCACACTACACAACCACGATTTAAAACCAATGTCGGATCAATAAAACTGCATGTAATCAACAAAATTTTTAACAATTATCGATCATTGATTGAAAATGCCCATCCGTAACCAGTGCTGGGCAAGTGACTCTGAAACAGTAATAAGGTACTTATTACTGATTACTCCTTATAAAAGTACTATATTTACTTTACTTAGTACTTTGTATCAAAAGTAATTACTTACATTATTAGTTACATCACTATATTACTTTTGCGACCCAACTAATTTCTTAAAAAAGTGTTGCACGACCTGTTTTGTCAGCTCTGAAAACTTATTGAACTGTTTCAAGACATGATGTTTTTAAGAAATTATATTTTTCAGGATTTTTTTTTTTAAATGGATTGAAGGCAAGACAACCCCCTGCCTGCTTGGAGCACAAACACTCTCTCCTCAAGCGTGTCCATAGATTCTGTGAGTTGGGGTTTTACAAAAGTAAGACAAAAGACTCTCGCCATCCCTGCAAGAAAACAGTCACATAGTTACCGCAGTCAAACTGTATTTGCAGCTCAGAGGAGCTTCCTGGAGGTTTTGTCCAATCAGATTATGACTCATTCATGAACAGGACCAATCAGCTATCTCACCCATCCTCCGGGTTGATCAGGATTATATTAGTTAATGGAGTAGTTCTAGATGCCCTACCTGTTACTGGTACGCCTGGAGATTTTTGTGTCCAGGTGTAGCTGCTTGAAATCTTAGAGCGGTACATAAAAATCAAAAGCCATGAATGATTTTCAGGAATTTAAACTGTAGCACACTTATAATAACATGTCATTGTGGGAGTTAAGGATCGCAAACTAATTATTACCAATTATCTTGCGCACAATGACAGGTACAGTTCAGGATTTAGGGAGGTCAGCGTGGGGGCCAGCACTGGTATCAGGGTGGCCGTGAACCCCATCCCCCCATCAAACTGCCCACCCACCACCCATCCCTTGGTGGTGCCACTGAGTCCTGCGTGTGTGCATGTTTGTATTTGGGGTCTATGTGTGTAATGAACAATAACAACCAAGTGTAAAAATGTATGTCCTCAATAGAATCTTAATAAGGTTCCTCCTTATTATTAGGTTTAAGCGAAAAACAATCCTAAGACTACCCCTGTTATTTACAAAAAGTTGCAGCCCTAGATGTCAATTTGCTCCTAATATTGCTCTTCTATTTTTTTTAAATCCAAAAAGTCTCCAAACTCCTATTACAACATAGTCCATTCGTCGTGCTGCACAGACTCCTGGTGTTTGTCAGCAGCTACATCTTCTCATGTATCTGTAGTAGGTGTCCTGTTTCCTCGGACCCCCTGTAAGGTATCAATGGCTAACTTTCTCCCTTGTGTCACGGTGGTCTCAGCCTGTCCGTCGACATAATCCGAAGGCAGACACCACAACATTAACCTCCACCTGAGTCCCCACAGACATTGTCTGGTGGAGAACACAGAGTCCATAGAGTAACTATGGCTATCCATTACCATCTGATGCTGAATGAGTAACAATGTGAAAAGGAGAGGGGAGGTCAAAGGGGACAAGGGCTGTTTGGCCCTACTGTCCCTCAACAGGCACCCACGGGGGAAAAGGTGATCACGGCACCAGAAAATGAAGAATAATGGACACATTAACTCTAAATTCTCTGAATTCTTTGGTGCTGAAAGGCAAACACGATACCTTGGCTAACTGGGTTCTGGACCGCAAGGTTAGCCACGACAATGCAAATCTTTAAGCTCAACGATATATTACAAAACATTTTCCTTGACAGAAATGAGTGATTCATTCACTGTTTCTCCTCTGCTCTCACACAAAGGGAGTCATCTGTCCTGGTCAAGGCCGGCCGTTAAGTCCGAGCGAGCGGAGTTTTAATGAGTTGTCATGAGGACAGTGGAGGAAGCGATGGGTCAGTCCGTTCACGGAGGTCACAGGGCTGTCAAAAAGCCAAGTGTCTCTGTCCTGATTTCATGCCAACTAAATAAAGAGCTATGTCTGTGTGTCCTGCCAGGGCTGCTGTAAATATACCATTATGTAAGGGGAATCAATTTCAACAAACAAGGCTCAGACTTGACTTAAAGTTCAGAGCTCATGTTGGAACACAAGCTGACACAATAATTATAAACACTACAAACTAAACCTCGTACCTGCCTTTTTGTGCGTGTAGCCCATTTACTACGAACAGTGTCTTTCTAACAATGCGGTCTTCTTCTTCCACTGTAAATCTGACAAGAGAAGAATATAGTACATCATCTTGTGATGGATTATACGCTGTGTCTTAAGATAGTTTCAAGTTTCCTGAAGTCGGTGTTCATGCTTCACTGAAATAGAAACCAGTGGCAGCCTTCAGGGCAAGAAATTTGAATCAAACACTCCAAAATAAACTAGGTTTTGTTTTGGAAAGGGGCTGTGAGGAATGCAGCCTGTTTATGATTTCCCAACGTGATTACATAAAAAAAACAAAACAAAACAAACAAACACAGCAATAGAATGATTCCTTAGTATTTGACTGAGTTTTTAGGTTTTAGAGCCAAAACTGACGATCATAAATACAAATCTCAAATGACATTCATGGACGCTCTCAGCCGTCGGTATGAAACCACAAACATTCTTTTGCATCTGTTTATTTCAGTGTTGACTTGGAGTATAGCGTGAGATTAATTCTCGACTAATTCCAAACATCTTTAAACTATGCATGACAACACTTCGAGGTTTGTTAAAATACCCAAATCCTTACAAGTTAGACTGCTGACAGCTTGAGCAACTACTGACTGGGGGATTAATATCCCATTAAAATGTTAGGAGTGTTGAGTTTTGGTGAGGGCTGGCAGCTGTTGTCACTTGAACACTTGCACGCAATGCCGGGAGGCTAAAACGTTACATCAGTGATACAAGCAGACTGATACTTCAGAAGAGGCTTCTGGAAAGGTGCAAGTAACAGATCCAAGAGTTAAACTTCAGGTATGTTGGCGTCATCACCACCAGAGAATTCATGACTCATGTGTAGCCATATGCACTTAAAGATGCTATATGTAACATTATTGAACCAATTACAGTTCAATTCCAAAAATTATTTATTGGCTTTGTTTGAGTGTGACTTAAAAATTGCGGTCAAATCTGCTTTAATTTGAAATCTTTGATAGGTCACATAATAAGTAGCAGTTTTTATGATGTAAAGGTCACCCTAGCAGTTAGCATTTCTCGCTTTCTCCTGGTTAGCTTGTATGGGAACAGTTTCATGTCTGTCAATCAATATTCATTACACCGCCGTAACTCTTTTACTTCAACTCTTTTACCAGACATCAGCTGTGTGCATATATCACACTACAGTAATTTGATCTTTATATATGACTTGTAGGGCCTGACTGATACATTGGTTTGCAGATACTATAGATCAGTGGTTCCCAAAGTGGGGACTGGGGCCCCCCAGAGGGTCACAAGACACAGAGAGGGGGGCCATGAGATGCCTTCCAAAAAACAATAAAAGAAATCAAAATAAAATAATAATTTATAATTGCATATTTAACCCATTATTGTGCAAATTCTGGTTATAATCTTAATTAAATTACTTAAAAATGATATTATAGCCGTTAGGCTGCTGTTCTTTTGTGTTGCATTGATGTCCGCGTAGGCCTAAGAGAGCATTAGCGTGGCTCTGCACAGTGTTGTATACCACCTTCAGGGTCGATGGGGTCCCCAGTCTCTTTCACCGTTTTTTTGCAGGTTGAGGGCTGAAAAGTTTGTAACCCCGTGCTGAAGATATTGGTCTATCTCAGATATACTGGTAACAGTGTTTATGTTCTCTGATATGCACAGATATTAAAACTGATTTCTGAGGCCACAAAAAAAGGTTTGGACTAGTGATTTAAAATGGTGTAATCATGCAGTTTGTCCAACAGGGGGCAGTTTTAGCCCCATTTTGTAGCAAATAAGTGAAGTATTTACTGTTCAGCGCTCTGATGTTTGAAGTAAAATTTGTTAAAATATAAGATAGCCTGCCTTCATTACATATCTTTGTCACAAGTATTTCGTAACCACATACAGCTGATATTATGTTTTTATATCAGCTGATATATTAGATATTGGAATTTTCTTGCCCTCTGATATTGGTAACTGCATCCCATCCCAAAAATCCTATTTCTGTTGTGCTCCACTGTTTATGTATTAGCAGCATTTAAATGTGGATTTAAGGTGCACACAGGATAAACATGGAGAATCTGGATATATCTAACATGCCCCTATTAGCTGAACGCCAGATATTATTGTGACTGTTACATGAGCAGTTTTTACATAGTCCTCTCATTTAGCCAGTAGCCGTGGGCAGTACACACCATCTGGAACTTTGGCCCTCTCCCACAGTCTGACACAGACGGTGAAACAAAGCCTGTACTCTTCCTGTCTTACACTTCACTGCAGGCAGAAGAAATTAGTGCCCGTTAACAAACCGTCATCTTGCCATCGATCCATCAGCCATCAGCCATTTTCTTTTACGGTGCTAAAAATCTGCAGTGCTTCTCCATGTATCCCAGCCATTCTTCATTATTCTTTCCTTATTGTGCTCAGTTAAGTCCTGTGCCTCCTCCTCTGCCAGCAGTAGGAATAAAATCAAGTTGTTTGGGCTTTGAGAAGCCTAAATACAGCAGCCACTGCACCACTCTCCACTGGTCTAATCTTGCAGAAAATAATGTCGTGAATTACCTCCCTCTCTCATCTAGTAGTGGTTTGTTCTTTGTAAAACGATAAAATATATTGTCATTTTTCTTCAGAATTCAGCAAACTGCAGATTGGCGATAAAACTCCAGCAAACCAATGTGCCACTCACAGCCTCTGTCCTTTCTCCTACAATCTAAGAAAAAAAAAAACAATCCAGCAGTCTCTTGTATTGGTTGCAGATGGTAACCGTGGATTGAGTCTTTTCATTCGGCGGTTTTATAGCTCCTAACAAATGTATGTTCAGCTTTACAAAGGATCACTGTAAATGTCAGTCCAGTGCAGTTAATAGGCACTCAACCAGCTCTATTAACTGCACTCATCTTTACATCCACACATTTTCAATAGTTTTCTACGGCAAGGATGATGTGTAAAAGAACTACCAGTTGTGTAAATATAACACCATGGTTGTAAAGAGTAAACTCTGTAAGCAGCTTATGTTTGTGCATCATAATTAACTGAAAGTGCTTAGTGAATTCAAATCCCTAATCAAATAATAATGATAATAATAATTAAGTTTTGCTTTCAGCATTTGTAAGAGACCTAAGTTATAAATAACTAAAACTCAAAAATGCAGTCTATAGGCAAAAAAACTCCATATATTTTTAAATTACATTATATAACTAGAACAACGATGACAACGACAACAATAATGATAATAATAATAATAAAAGATTTATTTGTATAGCACAGTTCTAAACAAAATTACAAGGTGCCGCGCAATTATTAATGATAATAAATACGACCAAATACAATAATAATAATGAATGAAATTGAGCACCAGTCACTATTTACCATTCAGTCTGCAACAAGAACTAGCTTATGATGATAGGACACAGAGAAAAACAGCAAATAGTCATAAATGAGAAGCTGGAATCACCACGATTGGAATTTCTTCTGTATGAATGATTTTTACCCTTTCAAAATGTTAGTAAATTTCCTTTTCAATTGATTATTTAGCTATTGTTTTAAGCTCTGAGTGTTTTGTACACTGCACTGTGGTCAGAAAACACCTGAGACATAAAAGAAATCAATGATTAACTTGCTTAAGAGGTTAAAATTCGAGTCTTTGCCACCTTGATCCAGAACATAAAAGTACTCAACAACCCTACTGAACGATTATAAAAGAAAACTGACTTTATGTAATCCTAATGAAGTTCTGAATGTACATTTCATGACATAAACAGCTTCTGTTCATCTTGAGATACACTTACCTTTGCCACTTACCCCTTGAGATCCTTTCGAAAGTTGTATCATGAACAGTGTTGATTTTATTTTCGGGCTCTTAGCTCTATTAGTCAAATCCAGGCAGTGCGTGTGGTGAGAACAGTCAGAGAAGCTCCAGCTTCCAAACCCTGTCGTCCTCTTCATGTTTGTTTCATTAAATCCCTCATTGCTAATCATTAAAGGAAGAGATGTGATGGACGCTGCATCTAAGATGGCAGGATAAATGTGCTTTCAGAGTGGTACCTTATTTAGATAAGTTGTTTTGTACAAGATGCAGAGTCTGACTCAAATTATGTGCAGAAAACTCAAATCTGGTCCAAGGTTTAAGCCACACTGTCTCATCTATTTACCTGCCTTTCAGCTCTTGGGCAACCAGAAAAATGCTTGATCAGCTTTGAGGTCAATATAAGAAAAACACTGTTTAAAGGTAGTTTTATAAAATGTATCAGTGCATTTTACTGGAGGATGTTTTGTAACTTATTGTGGGTGCCTGCACAGTAGCACAGCATATGGTCCCTTTTGTCAATAAATGGCTGCTGTGATAGTTTGCTGGCAGTTTATCATGGCAGTGTCAATGTATATTTGTACTTTTTCAACATTAAATAGAGGCTTACAGATGAAACTGTGAGGGAATGTGGTCACCATGGAAACCAGGCAACTCTACAACCTCGTCTTTCATTACCATGAGTGTCACAGTGTCAGTCGGGTTGTTTGGAGGCCAGTGGAGGTAGTTGATTGAGTTGATGAGAAGGCAGCTAACCGCTGACCCACTGCAGACCTCTGTGTCAGAGTCGATGGACTCTTGAGCTGTCTGAACTGCGAGGTCTCGCAATACTCACTCACACACTGAACTCACTGTAAGAGGTTATACTGGTTATGTGATCTTCACTGGAAATACACTGTAAGTTCTTTAGCAGTCTGAAGCACTTATTAGTTTTGGACAAAAGATGGTCAGATAACAGGGTAAGCTACCTGAATATCAAAGTGATTCCAGCTGTGTCTTAAGTATAAGAAAAACTTTATGATATGACTGTGAAAACCAAAATTACACTCAGGCCATCCTCACATCAGTTAGCAGGATTTCTTGCACAAGCGAGCTGTTGTTTTCTTGTGAGGGAGACCAAGGTGCTAAGTTGACCTTGGGTGTTTTCGTTGGCTTGCACTTAACACCATGCTCGAGCATTCAATCTTTAGTTTCTACCTGTCTTATATATTTGTAAGTTTGTTCTTTTGTGTAAAAACTAATACAAGATTCCTAAAATGTCTTTGCTTGAATTGATGTTGTATTGCTCAAATTTCACAGCGCTTGCTTGCTGCACTCATCCTCTGGAACCAACCTTGCTGTAAGAATACAGCTACAGATGTGTTTGGTAGAAAAAAGCAAAAACTTCGGATTTTTATTGGTAATGTGACTGTACTCATCAAATTAATTGCTGTGATGTGGGAACAAAGTAACATCTCTGAAGAGTCAAAATGGGCAAGAAAACAAGTTATCAGACACTTTTAAAACAAATCTTCAGGGCAAAGTTTTTCTGAAAAAAGGGACAAACTGTGATTGCTTGAGACCATGTGACTGCCTCACCAGCTGGTCCAAAATTGTAACTTGCACCAACAATTTTGTACATGGACACTTTTGGTTTTACCTCGAGACAGAGCAATTTAGGCAATGTAGCTTAACAATTGACATTTTTTATTTGTAGTTTTCTTTAAGTTCTCTTGTTTCTCTGATTTCTGCAATAAATAACTTTAACAAGAGGAAAACACTAGCCCCTCAGGCTCTGGCTCACTTACAGTCTGTTTAATGGTGTGCACTGTCCCTGAAAAATAAACCAATAAATAAATAAATAAACAATAACCATTCCACATCACAACCGAAACTACAGAAACTAGACAAGTTGTAAAAAATTTGAATAATCTTTTAAACTTACCCAGATTCCCATAAAAGTGCTGACAAAAAAAGAAGTAACTCACAAACTCTATCTCAAGGATAAATAATGGTTTTACAAGTCATATTTTATTCCATGTGCTTTACAAGGATATAAATAATGGCCAAAATTACAAAAATCAGTGTGCTGGAAGCCCAAGCCTATGTACATGAGTTGGTCAGCAGTGACGTCACCAAATAACCCATTTCAGTTTTCACTCAAAATACAATCTACCACTTTTAAATTTTCAGCCTTTTATTTTGGTACCTTGTTTCCAGTGCCATGTACTGTAAATCCTTTATTCTTTTCTCTTTTACATTACATGTATGAACAATGAGTTGGCAAAATATCTATATACATTTTATAATTGGATAATGTCTCATCCAAATAATACAGTAATACTGCGTTTAAAATAGTACATCTGCTAGATAAGAGTAGAGCCCCATGAGAAAAACAATGGAGGGTTTGACCTGACCATAGTTAGCTAGCCACCTGCAACATTCACTCTATAAGTATGATCATCTAGTTTCAGATTCTTTTTTTTTTTAGGATGGCCATCATTCTCAAGCGTAAGGTTTTCATCTCAACATATCATAGAAAAATAATGTAACATTAAGACAACAGTAGACAAGAATTGCACAAGAATAATCATAATCATCATGGTAATATAATACTCTCATATTAAACATTAAAATGTCGGGCAATACGAATAGAATACTTTTTTTAAACGCCAGATGCAGTTTTGTTCACATAGGTTTGTCACCCGTTGCATCTTGAGCGTGTTGCAGCTAGTCCAATCACATTTACACGGTTGTGCATATATCTCTGTATTATTTTCTGACTACAAAGAAAATTTAAAAAAACAACAAAAGAGCCAGCCAGACATCTTTAAACTTAACCCTATTCCAACACTGACACATACCCAGTGGTGCCTTCAGCGAGCCCATCGTCTCTTACCAACACATGCCCTGTAACCATACTCACAGTCTCCGTGGAGACCATGTGACCATCCCAAAAGTTCATAGGTCATGCCTCCCAGTTGGGCACATGAAACAGATCCTGCTGTAGTTGCAGAAAGTTGAGGCTGCTTTCAAATAAGTGTACATTCAGAGCAGACCATCGTCTGTCAAGATGCAGTCCTGTTAGTGTGTGAGTGTAAGTGTCTGTCGTATATTTACTGTGTCAAGCGTCTTGTGGATGAATGGTGTTAAAATTTTGTAGTCAACCGTAAACACTGGCGTAGCGTCCATGTTTGGAGTCCTTTGAAAAGTGAGCAAGAGGGTCCTTTGTAGTCCATTTTGCATTGTATGTGTGACAAGCTCCGTGTTTAGGGCTGGCTACATTCTTTGCATTCCACAGTAATAGACATGAGCGTCCGGCATTGCCCTGCAAAATGAGATGACATCACTTATCGAGAGAGCCCTCACACCCCGCCTCTCCACCGGCCCCCCTGCTCAGCAAAATCCAAAATGGCCACCATGCGTCTCACAAGCCACATGCTAAACCTTTTACATACAAGATCATTTTCCCCAAAATAAAATAAGGTTCACTGCCAGGGAAAAAAACACGTGGTTAAAAAGAATTCTGAACATATACACACACGTGTGCTTAAAAGGGTGTAAAAGAAAAATTACCTACTTTTTCCTGCTTTAAGTTGTTTGTCGAAGAAATTAACAAGTTTGTTAGTAAATCCAAAAAATAATCTGATAGAAAGAATCAAAAAGTTTAAATACATTCTAGTAGCCTGCTGGATGAACCAGTTTGAACCAAAGTTAGACTGTGCTACATCACCTCTCCTGTGATTCAGTTCTCCTCTTTGAATAAAAAATGTCTAAAAAGTCTTAACCTTCCTCCAGTTGTCATGTTTTGACAACAGCCCCCATCACTGTCAGCTCCCACTCTGGTCTCCACAGACAGCTAAAACACTGTCATGGCGCTTAGCAGTATTTAGGTAACAACTCTCATTCAAAACTACTGAGGCAGTTTGACAAAGGGGCTGACATGTAGAGAAAATCGAGAGATGGAGGCAGTCGAGAAAAATAAGGAGAGACGAAGCCAAACGGTTGCACCCATCAACAGGAAGCAAAAAAACAAAAAATCACTGACTGACCGACAAACAGGAAGTGGAAAAATGGACCATTTCCCCCCTACAGGTGGAGACAGAGAAGTGCACCACAGCCCTGGGTTCAAAGGTCATGCGCCAGCCCTGCAGGCAGGAGGTGGGGCCCGGGGCCAAAGAGGGGGGAGAGCAGAAACAAAAGAGAGAAGAGGAGACAAGGAGAAAGAAGAGAGAGACAGCGCAGCGC
>MDSQ01000465.1_pt1 | contig 10433 bp, 7 predicted proteins | sample 1008251 | NCBI WGS metagenome assembly MDSQ01 (sample SAMN05526597, study PRJNA338239) | gut metagenome | isolation source: Hindgut content | host: Naso unicornis | place: Saudi Arabia: Red Sea | collected 2016-05
TGTGGTGGCACCACATGAGAAAACACTGGAGTTAAAAACTAAAAACTAAAAACAAAAGATAGAGTAAAAGGCATGAGATAAAATAAAAGATAATAAATAAACAAATAAATAAATGAATGACTTAAATAAAATAGGTAAAGGAATACCTAAGATTAAGATAATCTAAAACAAGATAAAAGTCATCGAAATGCTGACATATAGAGAGAAATGTTGGGTGGGGGAGAGAGTCTGTTACAAATGATGGGACAAAGAGAAACCACATATGGCCTCCCTCTGCTATGGAACAGGATCAAGACTCCAGAGCTTTTGCGGGTCTCTTGAGAATTGTTATTTATGGAAAGTGGGACAGTTTTAGACAAATCTAAGATGGAAAAAAGGAGAAGTGGATATTAAGGGACAATAAACATAAGCCTAACTAACAAACATTAAGTAGTCCAGGCTGTGAATACCCACTGAAACAAGACCAAGATGAAGGATGTTTTACAACCCGTCAGTTTTCCCCAAACCTGATTATTTGCAAAACATGAGCGTGTATCAGAAGTTGGAGCTCTGTTAGCTGGTGTTGCTCTTGGCTAATCCCACACAAAACGAAGCCTTTGTTAACTTTCCTAAAAGTGCTGAAGGGTTAAACAGTCATTCTTTCAAATAAGCCAATTGCTGTGGACAAAATTGATACCCTGAGCTTATTGTGGCCTAATGCAGTAGTTAGAGAAAGAAAAGGCTATTTACAGAGAAGTTTGAGTGCCTTCATTGTTTGGATAATGATTTAATTAATTGACTGAGACTAAAGGACCATTTTCTCTGCATTTTGAGCATGACATTTTTATCATACTATCTCCAATGGTGGTGATTTTACAACCAAACTTGCATTTGCCACATGTAAGCATAATATTTCAAATGTCATCCCCCAGAACTTTCCAGTGCATTTGCAATAGGATTCAGTTTCAACATTTGCAATAAAGGAGATCAGGCTTAAAACCAACAATTCTTGGTACTTTTAAACAAAACCTCTGTGACTCAGTACTTGGACACTGATAATCAGTGGTATACACATAAAACATACATAGGTTGATCTGACTAAGTAGTGTGAGCTGATATCATTTTTGATGTTTATCAGTTTAAATTGCATTTTCTATGTGGATTAAAATTAAAATGGTTAAAAGAGACCAAAAATGCACAAGCCTGTTGAGTGCTACCAAAAAGATTTACACCTGGTGTGGGGAAAAACCACCCAAAAACGCTGGAATACATTGAATGTTATGAATTGATTTTAACAGTACAATTATTAGAGAAGACAGTATGGTCCTCCAGGTTGAGTGCAGTGATTCAGAAGAATCGTTTAGATGCTCTGCTGTTTTCCAGTGCAGCTGTTGTGCCTGGACAAGCCCAAATGCTGCTGTGCTGTTGTTCCTCAGTGCAGGGATTCACAGTAAGCAGAAAAGTGTTTAGTGTTGATGCAGTGAGGCGATTAAAGAACTGGAGGATGAATGAATGCGTTGCTAATGAATGGAAACTGATTGCTTGCAATTCTGCACCAAAGCAGTCCCATAAACAGCTATTGTGTCTGACTTTTATTACTCGTTTTTTTATGTAGCTCCTATTTCTTGTTGCTCAGCTTTTTTGTTAAATGGTATTACTTTTATACTTTGTATTTCAAGATGTAGTATGTTACTATATTACCTTAAAATAAGATACTGTAAGAAAAAAAACATGTTTATGTATCCGTACAAATAAACTGTAATTCTGTTCTTGGTAATTATATGATGTTGACTCTTATTGGTTTCTATATCAAATAAAAAGAAGTGTAAATGTCATTTTGTGCTTTACTTTTCTGTTTTCCTCCATGAAGCTGGATGGACGTGCAGATGGTGCTGTGGATTCGAGGGAGAAGCTTCTGGAGTTTTGTTTTGACTACTGCTACTGGTCGGTGGATCCTGCAGACCCTCACTATGCCTCACAGGAGGAGGTAAAGACTGACTGTGTTCATATAAACCTAAATGTCCAGCCATTGACCATGACTCTAAATGTTCAGTGTTCTATTGAATGGTATTCAACACATGTTGCTCACTGAACTATGACGATATTCCAATAATTTACCTATTTACATGATTTAAGAGGCTCTTCTGAAGTACCGTACAACATCACAGTTTACGTACAACATTTAGCCTCAAACCCACAAATTCTCTCATGTTGTTGCTGTGGTTCAGGCTTGTGGTTACTTTGATGGAAATAAGGCAAAATAAACCAGGGCCAGAAAGATGTGGGATTTTTGGTGCTGATGCTGATACAGATATCAGGGGGCAAGATAATTCTGATGTCAGGTATTACTATTATTACTTAATATTGAATCTGTCTTTCAATATCCATGTGCCTTCGTCCTCCCTCCTCCGTGATGTGCCAGACTGCCAGCTGGTCCACGCCCCTCTCCTAATGTAAACCGACCCAGCTGGCATCGTGGCAGTGAGGGCTCAAGTCGGGGGAAAGCGGCAAAGACTAAAACTAACACTAAAACCAGTAAAAACTCAACTAAGGGTTTTTGAAAAATAAAAGCTAAACCGCAAAACTTGCTTTAAAAACTATTTAAAATTAAACTGAAATGGAAAAATAAACGCCAAAACGAAATAAAAATAAAAATAAAAACTGATTAAAAACCCCAAACTATTGTAACCTTTTTGGCACTTTGCACAACCTAAAGATTTCCATGTTGCCATGCCACGTTTTATGCCCTCACGTGAGTAGAGAGCAAGCGTGTGTCGTTCCAGACGTTGGCCACCAGTTGACCCTGGACAAACACAAGCTTTGTACCAAGCAAAGAGCCCAGAGGAAACGGTGTCCTTGTAGACAAACCACAACAAGATGGGTGTGTGTCTGTGTTGTGTTGTATGTTTTTACACAGATGGCCACTCGGGGGATATGATATCAGCTCCATCTGTTACCCAGAAGTCTCTTTGCCTCAGACCTGGCATGGCTAGAGTCAGTTTGCTTTTCATGTCCTGGCTTTGATTGAACGATTAGATATCTTTGTGTTGCTTTGATTGGAGGGTGTTGCTGGAACCTGAGACGGCCTCCAGATCAAGAGGAAATGGTGCCCAATTCCATTATAGGAAATCTCTCTTCAAAATCTATTCATACAGAGGGTTCTTTTTTTAGATTAGTTGTCTTGTTGTTAATTTGTATTTTTTTCAAGGTTTCATTGCTCAGCACATTAGCTGCACTCGTAGTTTTAAAGTTAAATCTTCTATCCTCGTTTCCACAATGGTTTCTCACTGCCACTCCCTCACTGCCTGTCTCTACACTTGTCAGAGCTGCCTTTGTATGTGTTAGAGAAAGACTGAGCTGTCATGACTGCCTACACATGCAGAGCAATAAACAACACAACACTTCTTCTTCTCTCCTTTTTTTCCCCCTCTGGCTTTGGCTTTGGCTGCCGTTATCATCAGCAGAATTGTGTCCAGTTACAGTGGCCTGGTTGCCACAAGACGTTCCTCTGTTCACCCATGGTGGGCGAAAGGACACCAGTGAAGAACAAGAGCTGCTGGATTTAAATCTGACCCCTTTTCCTGTGACAGCATCCAAAGACTCGTATCTTTAACAAAGAATCTTGCAGATGACCACGTCTGACGTTTACTGATCATATCACAGTTGAAAATATTTGAGTTTGGGACTTCTAGAATCTTAAGTCACTGATGTCAAAAACAGAAAATACTGTGTTTGTGTTGTGGAGATTCTAGAATTCAAGAGCCAGTAACTATTTTGACAGAACGGTGAAAAGGCTGTATGAGAGGCCAGTTCATTTGGCTGATTTGTTATCCAGAACCAAAATTTGTCAACAGCATTTGGACTTGGTGTTGATTTCTCACACTGTTGTGTCGCCTCATTTCACTTGCATTTAGATGATTGCTTTCAAATGAGGTTATGGATTTAGATCCTTTCTTTTCTGGCATCCAACCACATGTATTTTTAGCACATTAATGAGCTGACACAGTTATGCCAGCTTTGGATTTTCTCATGGTCTCAACTTAATATGTTAAAGCATGCTTTTCTTTTTTCAGGGCAGGAAGTGAAGGACTTGCTCTGAATTCATCTTACCCCGTAGTCCCCATGAGACTGAGACAAACTAAGCTTTTTGTGGAATGAGACAAGGACAAATTGGATTTTAATTCCTTCTTTTCCAGTTTAGCACTATTCCACCACACCCATGGCCCCTCATGCCTCTTTTCTGCCAAGGCAGTTCTTGGGCTGGTTGGGATTCAGTATCTAAGTTGGAACCAGTTTTTCTTGGTTCAACAGACAAAGAACTGGACCTTGGCTGGGAAACCTGGTTTAAGGCTTGCTAGCCCTACTTGTGCAGCAGCAGTGGCGAGTCCAGCAGCAGAGAGTTGCTGAAGACACAAAGCCCCTTTTCACCAACATGGAACTGGTTCTGTTCTGGCTCATGCTCCCAATTTTGAACCATTCTGAGCATTTCCACCAAAATTAAGTAGGTTCAGAACACAGAAGGTTGGTTCCCAAGTGGGAATCTAATAAAAGCAGGTTTTCCTTGGGAACCGAAGTGGGCGTGTCAAGTTCTACAGGTCCTTGTGTGCTGTGCAAGGCCCTCTGTTGATGACGTATCTTTGATCCCCATAATTCTGCTCAAAACTGATGGAAATGCATTAGTTCATTAGAAAGCACCAAGGTTCTAAGAATCCAGGACAGAACCAGTTTAAACACTGGAGCCAGTTTGGTGGAAAAACACCCACAGTTACATTGCACATATAATATGACCAGAGATTTGACCAGCAGGACCATGGCAGAGGATTAGCTGTCAGAGTAAACCACAAGAACACCTACTTCAAAATATTTTGGATGCTATTGGAGGACTTGAATGAAATTGAAGGAGTTTGTTAGCTTACCTTTCGCCTGCAACTCTTCATCTAACAGCTCCTTCTTTTTTCATTACTTTCACAGACTGCTGCTTTTAAATCGAAGCTGCAGCTGTAGGAAATGTTCAGAGTGCATGAGTAGTAACTTCACACTGTTCTCTACAGAGTGTTTTTCGGGTAGAAAGCCTGTGTACCTGGACTTACCAGTGGTATCACAACCTTATCGTTTGGTGGAAAAATTTCTTAAACCCTAGTTTAGTTGTTATTGGGCTTAAGGATGGCACGAGCATATCAGGGGAGGTGGAGGTTGAAGAAGTGACATCATGACGTGGCTCTAGTGTGGCTCTGTAGCCTGTCAAAAAAAGCAAACTAGTTCTGAGAAGATTTGCAAATTGAACCAATTACTACCCAGCTCTAGCCCTAGCACAGAACTAGCACTAGGTTCATCTTGGTGGAAAAGTGTTATCAGAGACTGGCAGCCCAGCCCTGTGCTTCTCATCCCACTCCTTCACCGTGCTGTCTGCTGCATATATCTATGCATCCAAACTTTCCAGTAGATGCTCATGCTGGTTTCTGTCCTTATACTCTTCCTGCAGACAGACTAGCCTGACATGTGGTGTCTTAAACTATATGTTAGGGTGCAGACGTGGTTGCATTCTTGTTGCTGAGGTCTTCCCACAAGAAAAAAGCTTGTCTTGGATGGGAGGCTCAGTTTTGAAGTTGTATCTTTGGGCAAAAAAGTTTCTAGAAAAAGATTAACTCTAGAGGAAGGAAAAGGGCTCTGCCAGGTGAAAAGAAGTAGGTTTTTGAAAGAAAACAGTAATCCTTAATGAGAGCAACTTGTTGAGTTAATGCAAGAGAGAGCTGGGACTATTTGTTTGAATGCTGCCTTTGTTTTGGGCCTACATATTGAGTTAATAAATAGATTTTTTCCACAATTTAATAAAAGAAACACATGTGCTTGTTTATTGCTTCTGACAGCGAGAAACATAGGCAGAGGGAGGTGAAAGAAAGCAATGGATTGAGACTGGGAATGGCCAGAGAAACTGATTAGAGACGGAGAAAGTGGGGATTTGAATTCCTCGGGTAGAGGAGGAGAAGGAGGAGGGGAAATGGGCAGGGGGTCCACTGTGCCTCTGCAGCCCCCAGCTCTCGCCTGCCAAACTCACAGCTGCCTCGCTAAGTGATTTTTCGCTGTTAAATTTCAGGGCAAAGACGTCACTGCTGAGGATTTGTCTCAGAGAACAATGCCGTTTTTTTACTGCCAGAAGGAGTTGGCTTGCTGGGGTTTTCCTTCTTCTTCTCCTCCTCCTCCTCCTCTTCTTCTCTCTCTGCCTCTGTCGATGCAGTTTGTGATTCGATTATGCTCGCAGTGTTTCTAGGTCTGTGTGTCAGTGGTGCTGCAGGCTCGGGAAAGAATAGCTTCTCTGTGTGAGAAGAATCCTCCACACACACACGTGAGCTTCTACTCCCCCCTCGACACAGTCCAGCCCAGCTCGGCCTGGTTTGAATTAACTACAAACGGGACACCTTATAAACCACACGCTGTCAACAAAGACATATTAGATCCATGCCATATGGGAAGAGGAAAAGCAGCTGTGATTTACGCCCAGACTTACTGCTTTCTGTCAGTAAAGGAAGATAACAAGAGTAGTTGAAACAAGAGAGACTGAAAGTGGTTCTGCACACAACAATTGACAATCCAAGTGTTAAAGTTGAGTTTTTTATTAAGTGGCTGATGAAGATCAAATTTTTTAATTAGGAGCATTTTATACCTAAATGCCAAACACATTTTCCAAAGTATAATATATTGAAATGTCTTGTTTTATCTTACAGCTTTGCTTCACCAAAATATAGTTAAGTCAGCAGAGGAATAGACCTTTTGTCACAAACATGCATGGGTGGCATCAGGGCAGAGCATGCACAGTGTGCAGCCACATAAAACCAGACTACAAATTGGGGGGGTGATCTTATCAGCTTATCTCTATTAATAAATATTTTTAAATTTCCTCCACATATTTCCTAGCATTCAGTCAGTAGGATTTTACTACAAAATAAAATACAGACGTATACAAATGTAATACTGCTCAATCATAACTTCCGGTCCTCAATATATGTGTGATGGTGACTGTGTTTGTAGACTGTGTATAGAGACGCCCTCTGCCTGTATTTTGTTGTTTTGATTTCTTTGGGACGTTTCAAGGTGGATAGGGGGTGCGTTTCCCCCAGCAAATGACAGTGTGCAGGTGAGGTTGAGAGCACCGCGAAGCGCAGCGACTGGATGCCGTTCAGACAGGAGAAAGTTATGGGTGCGGACGTTGCGCAAAGAAAAGGAAATAGCCCTAGTGAGGTGAAACAGCAAGCAGATAAAACTTGTTCTAGAGCGAGACTGAGTCTCGTTGCGGCTTTCAGACGCTTTGGAGCTGAGGAGAGGCTGGGGATGAAAAGCAGTGCAGGAGTTAGCCTGGTTTGTGATGGACAGGTAGGTTCTAAACACTAGCGGTTAGCTTGTTAGCCTGCTAAATTACCAACTTCTACATTAAACAAGTGTAATATTGTAATGTAACTTGCTGTGTCATGTTTGGTAAGTGTTGAAACAGTATATGTAGTACAAGCTAACTTCTGATACTTTGGTGCGTTAAGCCGGGAGGAGTGGCCCAATTTGAATATTGTGTTTACAAACGGCAACAAACAAATGCTACTGTCTCTACATGTAAATGTGGATTAGGGTGCGGCAGTCTGCAGGCGATACTGACAAATACACAGCAGCCTTGCGGCCTAAAGTTAAAACAGCATCAACTTTTGGAAAAACACAACTGGACATCACACTATGGTAGCCAGTGGTAAGCCACGAATTGGGCAGAAAACACCTGCAGGAAGAGGAACTCTTACCATGTGCCATTGTAACATTTCAGTCACTTCCATGATGAGCTTTCCAGAGCTGTAAAATAAAGGTGTTAATTGTCACACAGTTGCTTGCTGTTGTATCGTATGTAACGTCAGACAAATGGGCCGTGTAATGACTCTCCTGCAACGCTGCCCTTACTGCCGCAACTCCTGATTTTGATTAAATACAGCCGTAACACTACACTTTTTTCGTTTTACCTAGTTTTAAGTCACGAACTAACAGATGGGTGTGCATACTCAAAAAGACACTGAAAAGATAACAAACAGTGATTTTGCACCAGTTCATTTCCAGAAGGGAAGAAAGCAGTCCTGTACCGTCCTCCATCAGTCTGAAAGCTGGAGAAGTAATTTCCAGCGTGCCATAAAGCATGTGACATGCAGCTCTGCTCTGCAGGGCTGTGCTTTTGAGAGGAGCAGCAAATCTCCAAACTCTCTCCAGATATGGTTGTATTTATTTGTTTTAAGTCTAGCCTTTGCCCCAGTGTCCGTTACAACAGGAGTGTGCGCTGAAAAATGGAATGCACTGCCAGAAAGCCCCCTGCCTTCATTATTTGTTCACTTCACTGTCCTGTTTTCCTCCTTTTCCCACTGTCCTTCATTCCCATGCGTAGGGAGGCTCATATAATGAAGAGCAGCCTGTCTGTTTGGCCTGCACATCTCTGTCTCCCCCTCCTCCCTCTCATGCAGCCTCTCTGGCCCTCGATGCTAATTTGACCTACAAATTCTGTCCAAGTGTGACAAACGAGAGCGTTGTTGAACTCCGGCCAAACAGCTTCCTCTCTGTCTCTTCTTGCTGTATGCGAGTCTGTCCTCCCGTCTGTGTCCCGCTTCCCTGCCTCACTGTGGTCTTCCCTTCACATATCTCCCTCTTTTACCTCTGATTCTCTCGCTCAGATTCCTAGCAGGAAGTCGGGGCAAGGATCTCCAGTGCCGTTTTTTTCTTGTATTGAATGAAAAGCGCTTAGCTTTTGCTTAGGGCCCAGCTGTTGTGTTTGTGTAACCCAGTTGTAAAGCGTGAGACAAGAACTGAGGGACCCTCGCCTCTCCTGCAGCTGTTTAGTCCTGGACATGGAGAGTTATGGAGAGAGTTGCATCTCCTTTTGCACTCCTTTCTCTCTTGCACTGAGCTCAGATACATCCTCCCAGTGTGAGCGGTTGTGGAGGGAAAATTTATCTTAGTCTTGTTGCGTCAAACCTGGCAAAAGCACTGAAAAGCTGAAGTTTTGAATGTGGCTAAGCGCTTACTTTGCTTGTCTGGACTTTTGCCATCACCCTTGACGACATCTTACACACACACACACACACACACACGCACACGCACATTACACATAAATACTTCTGCAGAGTTTAGTGTAGAGCAGGCCACATAAAACAGGACCAGAAATTGGCATTTTCCACAGCCAGCGATTAAAAGCCTTAACTCATTACAGAGGCATTACACCATTACGTTTTCACTCTTGTCAGCCAGTCTTTATTACTCTCTTGCTCTTTCACTGTCGCCACTCTTTCTATACATTTCTCCCAAACTTTGCTTCCTTCCTCCACTTTTTTTGCTCTAAAAGAAGGCCACCTACTAGACTATTGCTTTTGAAAAAGCGTTTTCCTTCAAACCGACATGGTACACTGTTTTTATCTTGGTTCAGATCTCTTGTATGAGTCCAGCTGGTTTCTTGTTTTTCTGGAGACCTTGTTTTCATCAGAGAGATCTGGTCCAACTTAGTTAGACCCACACAACTTTTCTTTTGAGATCTGCAGCCAAAGTAGGTTTTCAGAAGACGACATCTTCCTGTATGTCAGAATCAGAACCAAGTTTATTACCATTTGTGGAAAACCGCATTGGAAAATGTTTGCAAGAGCTACAACACAGGACCAAAAGATATACGACAAAGCAAATCAGTAACCACTCTGTATAAATATGGCTGTCATTCATATCATGTGCTGTTATTGAGTTAAAGCAGTACACTAACTTACCCTCTCATTTAATCTCCTGACATTGTATGGCTTGAAATTTAAATCTTAGGATGAGAATGGCAATGCATTTTGTTGGAACGTAGTGGTGTTTGCGGATGAGAGTATTGTGAAGGCAAATCTCTTTGTTAATGCCTGTCTGCTTCACTGGATTATAGAAAAAGAAAAGAGAGAGAGATAGAAAATACTTGTGAGATATGTGATGGAAACAGGATATCTTACAATTTTACAAACTTTATTTCGAACATCAGCACCGAACAGTCAACACTTTACCTTTTAGTTATTGAGTAACAGACTGCCCTCTGCTGGACAAATTATGGAATTTTAGTATGTAAATCACTCATCCAAGCATTTTCCCTGGCCTTCAAAACAATTTTAAAAGAGGTGCATATCAGAGAACTTAGTGTAAAATCTGGTGACTTACTTTCAATACCTTATTTAAATACCTTAAAGTGGGGCGCGACCAATATGCCAGTGTCGCAAGAGAAGTGTGGCTCCTTTAAGAGTGTGTGGCGTGAGTGGGAGATGGAGAGCATGTGTGGAGCAAGTGGAAGAGAGCAGGCGATTAGCAGTTAGTTTACTAATTGTTTCGATCTACTGTGCCGACTGAAGTTGTCAGTAAATAACGACTGCAGCTTCTCAAGACCAAGGTGGAGTCTCCCATGTCCTGTTTGACTACTGCTGAGGCAGAAA
>MDSQ01000466.1_pt1 | contig 10425 bp, 9 predicted proteins | sample 1008251 | NCBI WGS metagenome assembly MDSQ01 (sample SAMN05526597, study PRJNA338239) | gut metagenome | isolation source: Hindgut content | host: Naso unicornis | place: Saudi Arabia: Red Sea | collected 2016-05
AATTCCAAAATTCCACAAAACATGAACACAGCCCTCCTCTCATTGCTATTGAAGCCAGACAAAGATCCAACTCAACGCTCCAGCTACCGCCCCCTATTCCTCATCAACACAGACATTAAAATAATCAGTAAAGCTCTATCCAATCGCATTGAAAAGCTTATCTCACTCATAATACATCCTGATCAAACCAGGTTCATTAAAGGAAGACATTCATCTAACAGTATGCGACGGCTATTCAACCTGATAAACACCTCTAAATTAAACAATGTGAAAACCATAATTGCCTCCCTTGACGCAGAAAAAGCCTTTGACAGAGTAAACTGGACATTTGCATCATTACATAAATTTGGTTTTTGAGACTATACACATCACCCATGGCAACTGTCACAACTAACGGAGTAACATCACAACCATTCGCATTAGACAGAGGGACAAGACAAGGATGCCCGCTCTCCCCATCACTATTTGCCATATTTACTGAACCTCTTGCAGCTGCAATCCACCAAAATGACAACATCCAAGGCATCCATGTATCCAACACTCATCACAAAATCACTTTTTATGCAGATGATATACTACTTTACCTCCAGGCCACATCCAACTCATTGCAACAATGCATTTCACTCATTAACCAATTTTCTAAGATATCAGACTGCTCAATAAACTAGACCAAATCCACAATTTTGTCCTTATGTGAGGGGGATTGGAATGCTGCATCCCCAAATGAACCCCCTCCTATGTCTGTTGGCAATATTAAATATTCAGGTATAAATATCTCTGCCGAGCTGTCAGAGTTGTTAAAATTAAATTTCACCCACTATTAAAAAATATCCAGGATGACCTAAACCGCTAGATGAACCTCCCCCTCTCTATTACAGGCAGAACAGCATCAGTTAAAATGATAATATTACCAAAAATCAACTATCTCTTCACAGTGATCCCAACTCAACCCACCACCAACTGGTTTCAATCACAAGCCTCCATAACAAACAAATTCTACAGGAAGAATAAAAAACCAAGGATTAAACCAGCAACATTACAAAAAAATAAAATCGCTGGCGGACTAGAAGCACCAAAGTTTCACCCTTACCTTTTTAACTCTACCCCTCCCCCCCTCGCTCCTCTTCCATCCCCTTCCACACTGCAACCCTGCCCCCCTCCTTGAAGATGGCTGACACAAATGATACACTCAGATTTGTCTCATGGAAGTGAAAGGAGTAGGGGATGCCACAAAAACTAGTAGAATTATGACACACATGCAACAGCTCAAGCGGGACATATTTTTTATTCAGGAGACCCACTTGCGCAACAGAGAGGTGCCACAGCTCAAAAAACCATGGATCAGCCATCTGTTCCACTCTGAATTTAATCAGAAGGCCAGGGGCACAGCTATTCTGATTCACAAGAACACCCAATTTGAACCTCACAAAACGGTGACAGATCCTGCAGGCCGCTTTGTTATTGTTTCTGGCAAACTACACAACACCCAGGTTATTCTGGCTAGTGTCTATTTCCCTAACTGGGATGACAGTTCATTTGTGACCAAACTTTTTACATCCTTCCCAAACATAGACAATTATAATATCATTCTAGAAGGAGATTTTAACTTCGTCCAAGATCCGTCACTCGATAGATCTTCTAACAAGATAGTGCCTCTAACCAAATCAGTGAAGACTTTAGATACCTTTGCTAAACAACTTGGGCTCTCAAGACCCATGGCGACATAAATACTCCTACTACCAAACTTTTTTCTTTTTTCTCACACGTGCATCGCACTTATTCTCGCATAGACTTTTTCCTCTTGGACAACAGACTTCTCCCCAACATCAACTCCTGTGACTATCACAGTATTGTCATTTCAGACCATGCCCCGACTTCCCTCGATCTCAATTTCCGCATGTGAGTAAGGCCTCTTGGACAATGGAGTTTTCATTCTGCGTTACTAGCTGAGGACCAGTATAGACAATTTCTGCGCTCCCAAATCATACTGTTCTTTGAATTGAACGACTTGCCAGAAACCAGAAACGCAATATTACGGGAGGCTTCGAATGCCTATATCAGAGGTCAGCTAATTTCTTTTGTTTCAAACTTGAACAAAACTGAAACATCCCATATTATAGAATTGACACAACAGATAAAAGACGTTGATGTTAAATATGCATCCAATCCAGATCCTAACCTTTATAAAGAATGTCTCAAGCTACAAACAGAGTTTGATCAAGCATCCACTAACAGAGCAAAACTACAAATACTTAAGTCTAGACAGCGCTTTTTCGAGTCTGGGGATAAGGCTGGAAAGCTTCTGGCTCATCAGGCCAGGGCTGAAGCATCTTCAAGATCAATCTCGGCCATCAGCTCTGACTCAGGAGAGACTTACACTGACCCTTAACCAGTCAATTAATGAAACGTTTGCAAAATTTTATAGTCACTTCTGACCACCAACCAATTGCACATGAAACATTCAATAGCATTACCTTTCCCCAGATAAATGCTGAGGCTGCCAGAGACCTGGGAGGACCCATAACTGTTGTCGAGGTTCAAGATGCCATTAAATCATTACAAAGCAATAAATCGCCTGGCCCGGATGGCCTCACTACGGAATACTATAAAACCTTTTCAGATATTTTAGCTCCAGTACTTAGAGATATGTATAATGAGGCATTCCTATGTGGTCGGTTACCAGACACCCTGTCAAGGGCCACCATCTCCTTAATTCTAAAGAAAGGAAAGGACCCTTTGCTATGCAGTAGTTATAGACCAATCTCACTTCTTAACGTTGACCGTAAAAACCTTTCTCAAGTTCTCGCCCTACACCTTCAACTGTGTTGCCCGCAATTATCTCTATGGACCAAACGGGTTTCATGCCTGACCGACAGTCCTCTCACAACACCAGACACCATTCATTCACAGAGCTCTAAGACCCCTGAAATAGTGGTATCTCTCGATGCTGAAAAAGCATTTGACAGGGTGGAGTGGAGCTACCTCTATGAAGTGATGGATAAATTTGGCCTTGATAGTGATTTTATTCTCTGGGTCAAGCTTTTATATTCCTCTCCCATGGCCTCAGTACAAACAAATGACACACTGTCGCCACCCTTCCCTCTTAAGAGAGGCATGAGACAGGGCTGTCCCCTATCACCTCTCCTATTTGCCATTGCGATAGAGCCCCTGGCACTTTGGCTGCGCTCGGAGAAGGGTTTCGAGGGTATTACCCGTTCAGACACAATACATAAAGTCTCGTTATATGCGGACGAATTGCTTCTATACATTTCAAATCCTGTTATGTCTTTACCTGTGATTTTCAACATTTTAGATCGATTTGGTGCACACTCTGGTTACAAGCTAAATTACCAAAAGAGTGAGCTCTTTCCTATAAATTTATAGATAGGATTATATCCAAATTTTTATGGGGGATCAAGCCGGCCCGAATCCGAAAGACAATCTTACAGTCTCCTAAAAAGGATGGAGGTCTTGCACTCCCTAATCTCAGACGATATTATTGGGTGGCTAATGTGCAGAAAATCCTACACTGGATGACTGCTGATCAAGACTGCCCTCCCGCCTGGATACAATTGGAAAAGGCAACCTTGCACCTTTCTTTGCGCTCTGCCTTATGCTCCCAGCTCCCCCTCCCTGTAACTTCCCTGAGGGCGAATCCAGTTATATCAGCCTCTCTAAAAATATGGAACCAACTCAGGAAGACCCTTGGTTTGCAGGGTCCTTCCGTCCTCTCTCCACTTTATAAAAACCACGCCTTTAAACCATCAAATTCAGACCCAACATTCAAAACTTGGCACGATAAGGGGATCATCAGCATCAAGGATCTATACATAGACAGGGTTTTTTCATCTTATGCAGACCTCTCCTCCAAATTTCATTTACCGAGCTCACACCTTTTTCATTTTTTCCGAATTAGAGACTTTGTTAAAAACAATTTTCCCCATTTCCCTAATCGCCCCCCTGAAACTCTGATTGACACCCTGCTAGCTGTGGACCCCAAACGTAAGAAATGTATTTCGGTGTTATACAACTCCCTATGCTCGTCCACTCCGCAACCTTTTAATTTGATCAGGTCTGCATGGGAGAATGAGCTGTCCATGGAGTTGACGGATCAACAATGGACTGCTGCTTTAATCTTGGTTCACACCTCCTCCATCCGTCACGGCCTGATTCAATGCAAAATTATGTACAGAATCCACTACACGAATGCAAAACTTGCCAGGATCTACCCCACGGTTAGTGACACCTGTTATGTAATCAGTCCCCTGCCAATCATGTTCATATGTTTTGGTCCTGTCCTAAGTTGACGACCTTTTGACAAAGCATTTTTAATACCCTAGGCGGAGCTTATGGTCAAACTATTCCCCCTAATCCAATATCAGCCATTTTTGGCTCCCCACCTGGCCTCTCTGCTGCGGCCAAGAGGACTCTGGCTTTTTCGACCTTGCTGGCTTGCCGGCTGATTCTGCTCGATTGGAAGCTCACCCATCCCCCATCATACAACCGTTGGGTCAAAGGAGTTCTTTACAACCTGAAACTTGAAAAACTCAGGTTCTCACTTAACGGCTCCATCAGGAGATTTCAAGACACATGGCACCCCTTCCTAGAATTTGTTAACTCCCCTGACCTTATTCTAGATACGGAGGAGGACTAAACTATTGCCCCTTTAATTCCACCCCCACCTCCCCCTTTTAAAAATTTATTTATTATTATTATTTATCTATTTTGTTGTTCTTTCCACATTTCTCATTATGTGTGTGTGTGAGTGTGTGTCTGTCCATATGTGGGTAGGTGTCTGGGTGTATGTACGTGTCACTTGTCCCAGTCTGGTTTGGACCTGATGTGGGTGGGCTTGTGGGTGGGGGGGATTGGGTTTAGAGTAGTAGGTGACATGCTACTGTACAGCCATGTTTGTTTCTGTACTACTTGATGGTGATATGTCATTTTGTTTTTCTGAAAAATTTCAATAAAAAGAGTTGAAAAAAAATTAGCCTAATCACCTTCGACAATCTTGTCCGCCTTGTATGGCATTGGGACTGATCAATACCTCAAATACCTCCAACTGAAATGTGTTCTTAAAACCAAAATCAATATCACAAGTAATAACTTACACCCTCTCGCACTTACAGAAGACTTATTCAAGATCAAAGACGCAAAGAAAATGTTCTCTAAATTGTATAAACTCCTGCTAAACATAGACATAACAATATCACTTCCAATAAAAAAAAATGGAAAATGTCTTACTGATGAGTCCTAATGCCAAATTCTGGATGCGAATCTGTCATAACACCTTCACAATGACTAAAAATACTGACATACAACTTATACAATACAATGTAATCAACAGAGCCCATCTCACCCACACAAAATATACAAAGACTCAGACATGTTCATTTTGCACACTCAATACACCCAATAACTACTTTCATGCCATGTGGATCTGCCCCCCTGTACATAACTTCTGGGAGGGGGTCATCAACAAAATGTCCAATTTCTTTGGATGCAGCCTTCCATTATCCCCTCTCTGTGTTTGCTTAGTGATCTGTCAGTAGTGATGACAGTCAGACGCCAAGGTCCGATATGAGCTTCAAACTCAAAACTACATTTCTGCTGAACCACTGTTTCGATGTCTGCTTCGGTGCGGAAAAAATCTTGTGACAAATGACATCTGAAGCAGTAACTGGTTAATTCCCTTCATGAATCAGCCTACTGGTTTGCATCCCTACGTATCGATTTTGACAGGTCGAGAAAGGTCTGAATTTTGAGCAGGCTTTTTGCTATATATGCACTCATAACAATGCGCAATTTGATGCAGCCTCCATCCAGAGTCGTGGCTTAGCAGCAACAATGTCTACAGAGACCAGGGAGACCCACAGCTCCCATTCACTCTTACACCAGAGCACTGCACATGCTCAGTAGTAGTCGGAGTGTGTTGTTGTCGTGTTGGAGATCATGGAGTCAGCTAGAAAGAGGAGCCATTCTTAAATGTTGGAACATTTTGATCTGATCTGTCCTCATAAAGTACGTGGACACTGCTTTCTTGATAATTTCTTGATTGTTTGATAGTTGTGCGATAGATACTGGTTGTTTATGTAACTTACAAAAAGGTAAATAAACAGCCAGTAACTGCCAGTACAGTACTTTTTGTTTTTATTTCTGATTTATTTCCTTTTTATTATTTTTGGACTGGGTTGGCATGAATAGTTTCTTTTGTTGAGTTTATTCTAACAGGTTTGCTTTTGTGTTTTTATTAATATGTTTTTCGTATTAATGTGTTTGCTGCTTTCTTTTTTTATGTTAAGCATTTTGTGCATTCTGAGTTTAAGTGTGTTTGTTTGATTGTTGTTCTGTTTTTTTCTTGGGTCCACCACTTGACAACCTCAGAGGAAAAGAGTATATTTGATCGAAGTGTTATAGCATCTAGGAGTTCGATATCACTGGCTGTACTGATTAAATTGTGTTTTTAATAATTGAGTATTAATAAAATATATATATATTTTTATATTATAATTCACGTCTGTTGGGTGCTTTCGGACTTGTATCCTTGGAGTTAATTTCCTGGAGTTGAAATCCCCCCCAGGCAGCGTTGTTGTGCAACATTCACTTAACATTATTAGCAGGCCTATTTACTATTTACCTGCCTCACACTAGGTAGGCTATATTTACTGTGATTAAATAAGCACACTACAGCAACACAATATGGTATGACTATATAATACGCCTACATTTAATGAAATCCGAATCTATTTCTCTGCGTCTTAGCGAACCGGAATATTGTTAATGTTACGAGATATTGTAAGATATTGTGTTGACAATGGGGTCTCTCTGGAAAGTATCCCCACATCAAAGAAGAATGGAAAACAAATAAACGTGTAATTTTTTAAAAACAAAAACACAGAAGACCAAAATGACAATAAGGATCTGAGGGTGAGGGTTGCCCTGGATGGGTACACCCATTTTTACTGATCCTCTGACCTGCCCCCCACCTCCCCACCCTCCGGTCCTTCACTCTCTCCACTGCTAGTGCTTGGGTGTTCCATCTTCTTCTGAGCAACTTCCTCATCTTGTTGGGAATGCTTCTTCCTCCGCTTGCCTTGTATTCGGTGAAGCCTTGTTCATTCAGATGTAGGACATGACACAGAGCCCTCACCTCATCTTCTCCATATCAAGCCTGTGCCTGTGCTCTGTCTGCTGTGGTGGTAAAGAGTCTTTCTTTCATGCTCTCTGCCACTGCTTGGATGAACTGAGCATGGCTTGCCTGGCTTGCTTCAGCTGCATGTTGTCCTGGGTACGTACTGAGGCTTTTGATGTGTTTGATATATATCTTTATGATTTCATGGGCCTTTAGGAGTGTGGTCTTTTGGTTTTGAAGAATTTCTGACAAGTTCTTCAGTTCACTCAGAACATCTGCCATCGGTGCAAGACTTTTCAGGAAGTTAACAGAGCACAACTTAGACAGTAGACCGTTGAATTTGGCCCTCTGTCTGCTGTCCCCTGTATGTCCCTCTGATGCCTCTCAGAAATGTTGTGCTAAGGCTGGACAAGAGTGCCAAAATGCAGAGACTGTCTTGCATGAAGAAGCCACCCAGTAGACACTGAACACTCTTCCAATCCCTCTGAGAGTGATGTGTAGGTTGTGAGCACATTCGCTCAGCTCCTGCATGTGTTTTGATGACTGACTACATAATAAATATAGGCTGTCAAGGAAAGTCTGAAAGTCTTTTGTTCCCCCTGTCACATCTAGTGTGTGGTCCACAGCAGCTCCAGTCTGTGATTAAGGCAGTGCCACAGTACAATGCCTGGGAAGTCATCCTGGAGCAACTTCACAACACCTGACTTCTCTCCCCGCATTACACTGGCTCCACCACTGCAAGATCCAATGAAGACTTCCTGCAGCAACTTGCTGTGCAAAACTGTGTGTTGCTGTTCATCAATCGCTGATTGATAAACAGCTGATCTTGCTGATGCCCTTTGGTTCAGAGATTCAGCCTGGTCTAAGGCCGGACCCACTGGTAAACCAGCAGACTGGTTGCATTTCAGAAAACAGGAATAAATGTATTAGCATTATCAGAGAAGCCTCGACTGAGTATTACGTGTCCTCTCTTTCTGCCACCAATGGAAACGCAACAAGCCTCTGGAGAGCTGTCAAATCCCTGAAAAACTAGGCCCACCTGTTCTTTTCTGCCACAGATTAGCTACAAGAACAAGTTTACCACAGACAAAATAAATATTTGTAATGCCATCAGGGCATCTACTGTATTTGGCAGTCTCTCAGCCAACACTAGTCATGTCCATGACCCATTGCCCCAAAATTTACTTCAACCACCCTCTTAACAAGTTTAGTTAGAGCTGTGAGTGACACTGAAGTCCTCAACACACTGCTACAATGAAACACAAAAAAGTCAAAGGGTGAGGATGAACTTGATCCATCGCTCCTGTGTATTAGTGCTTATTCAATTTCCTCCCCTCTTTCACATATAGTCATCCTGCCATTTACTTCAGGTGAAATACCCTCGTCATAAATAACATATTAAATGGTCTGGACAACTGTCAATATTGTGCCGCTCTCCTGGTCGAGCTCTGAAAGACTTTTGATACTGTGGATGTTGTGTCCTTAAACAGAGGAAATAATGACAGAAGAAGGATAAGGAAAAGACACACAGCCTTGCCTTCACTCATCTGTATTGAATATAGACAGAGTGCGCAGATCCCCCTAGTCGATCAATGCACGATTGATACGGACACATCTCTGCACTACCGATCTGTTGACATTCAAGCTGCATAATCACAGCACTAACATTGAAAACTAGCTGAAATAACAATGAAATTCTATTTTATAAAACAGAATGCAATTAATATAATGCTGCATGACTCCAAACAGTATGAAACTCAGTTTTCTGACAAACTGAATTGCTTAAATCATCCTGAAATTCTTATTTACTACATGGACCATGATATACTACTGCACAGACTAGCCTCCATTGGCTAAGATGATCCCTCTGTTGGCTGGTTTTCTACTTATTTGTCTGGGAGAAGGCAGGCTGTTGTGGCTGATGGTGTCAGATCCTTACAATTGCAATTGGTAAGGGTGTTCCACAGGGGTCCATCTTGGGTCCAATTCTCTGTATTAATGATATTTTTCTCCCACTCCCTACGTTGTAATGTTCATTATTATGCTGATGTCGCCGTATTTTATAGTTTTGGCTTCACTCCTGCACAGGCCTCTGCAAACATTCAGACTGCCTTTAATTTAAGCAGTGTCTTATCAGTCACAAACTCGTCTTACAAGACCAAGTGGATGCTGTTCTCAAGGTTCACCAGGTCTGAAAATTATCCTTGAATCCACACACTCCAAGGCGAACAAATTGAAATGGTCATTTCTTATAAATACTTCGGCATTTGGCTAGACTCTCCTTTTACAATGTGGAACATCAAAAAGCTGAGAAGTAAAATTGGCTTCCTGCATAGGAATAGTTCTTGTTTTTCTCTCCTCAGTAGAAAAAGAGTACTTAAAACTATCAAAGATGCTGGAATGAAGTTCAGTAAGGAAAAATGGAAACTAAGACAAACACAGATCCAGTTCCTGGGCCACATTGTGGACAAGCATGGTGTGAGACCTGACACTGAAAATGTATAAGCCATAAGAAACATCCTGGCACCAAAGAACAACACAAGAGCTCAAGTATGTCATGGGCATGGTTCATTACCTGGGACGCTACCTACCCAACCTAGTGGACACCCACGGAAAAACCCGCTCAAGGCTGACACGGGGGGGGGACCAAGCACAAACACTAGCATTTACAAAAGTCAAACAGATGCTAACAGAGGCGCCCATACTAGTCTTCTATGATGTCATTAAATCAGCAATCATAAGTACAGCTGGACACAACTACAATGGACAACAGTGCTGATACCACACAAAAACTTAATAGAATGGAATAAACGGATATCGAGATTCATAATGGGGTGGCAAGAAAGCGAGAATTCCCTAAAGACAGAAGGAGGTATGGCTTTACCAAACCTTAAGAAATATTTCTATGCAGCACAAATTAGGCCTTTGATCTGGTGTAATGACGACTATATTGAGATGGAAGGATATAGAAATGAACGCAGTAGGTTACAAGATTCAAAATTTAATAACACACAAATATAAAGAGGTGTGAAAACATTTAGATCCGATCAATTTACAGTAGAAATGTGGAACATGATAGTCAAGCAACATAAACTGGAAAGAGAATCTAAGATTTTGAGTTGGTTTGCTTGTGACCCCAGCTTTGAAACCCGACGTAATGACCAACTGAGCAATGTGTGCAAATAGCAAATAGATACCATTATAATTATAGAAGAGATACAGACAAAGAGATACTTTGTCACTCCGACAAAGTACAAAAGAAGCGTCAGTAAAGAGCGTAAGGGGTTTGGACC
>MDSQ01000467.1_pt1 | contig 10419 bp, 13 predicted proteins | sample 1008251 | NCBI WGS metagenome assembly MDSQ01 (sample SAMN05526597, study PRJNA338239) | gut metagenome | isolation source: Hindgut content | host: Naso unicornis | place: Saudi Arabia: Red Sea | collected 2016-05
TAAAAGTTTATCACCAATCATAATCTTTCCGCTACCTTGTTTCATAGCACCAAATAAGGTTTTACAAAACTCTGTTTTACCTGCACCAACTAGGCCACCTATTCCAACTATTTCTCCCTTTTTCACATTTAGTGAAATTGATTTTATAATTTGTTCTTTATCTGTTAACCCATCAACTGATAGTAAAATCTCGCCTATCTCTATCTGTTTTTTCGGATAGGATTCATCAAATTTTCGTCCTAGCATAAGTTCCACAACTTGTTTTTGGGTTAATTCTTCATCAATAATTTTTTCTGCAACAACCATACCGTCTTTCATTATTGTAATACTTTCACAAATTTCAAATAATTCATTTAATCTATGTGATATAAATATTACTCCTACATTTTGATTTTGTGAGAGTTCTCTTACAATTCTAAATAACTCTAATGTTTCTCTATTACTAAGAGGTGCCGTTGGCTCATCTAGTATTAAAAATTTGCAGTCTTCTACTACAGCTCTTGCAATCAATACCATTTGTTTTTTTGCTAATGATAATTCGCTAACCAACATTTTAACATCTATTTCTATATTTAGCTTCTTTAATATAGCCTTTGCCCTTGTATTTATCTCTTTCCAGTTAACAAAATGTTTTTTATCCATATTATTTACAATGCTATTTAACATAATGTTCTCTGCAACGGATAAGTATGGTACTAAGGCAGTATCCACTTCTTGATAAACTATTTCAATCCCATGAGATTTTGCCATTTTTGGGTTACGCAACTCTATCTCTTTGCTATCCATATAAACTTTACCTGTATAATGACTATTTACACCAGATAAAACTTTCATTAACGTAGATTTTCCAGCTCCGTTTGCACCTATTAAGGCGTGTATTTTTCCACTTTTCATTTCAAAATCTACATTAGATAACGCCTTAACTCCAGGGAATTCAATTGATATATCTTTCATTTCAAGGAATACTTCACTCATATCTGATGCTCCTCTCTTATTATACAAAAAGGAGGCTTACCCTCCTTTTTACTATCAATAATTAAAATTTCTCAGTGATATAATTATCTTAATCCTGCTAACGTATCACTAAATGCATCTGACGCTCCCCATCCTTCTACTACTTCAGATAGCGTACTCATAGTAGTATCGTCATTTAATTGAGATTTTCTAATAATCTGAGCTTCAAAATTATAAGTTTCTGGAGTTGGTTCACCAATTAATTTATTTACTAATATTCTTGCACTAACTGTACCAATCATATGAGGGTCTACAGCTGCTGTTGCAGTCCATACACTTCCTTCTTCCATCATAAGGTTTATGTCTTGGTTTGAAACGTCTATAGAAACTAGGTTAATATCAGTACGACCAGCTTCTTTTAGTGCACTATATCCTCCTTTAGCCATCTCATCCCATGAGCCCCACATAGCATCTACTGTACCTGCTGGATACTTTGGTAATACAGCGGCAACCCTATCCGCAACTTCTCCTTGAACGTTATCAAGCGTTGAAGGTCCTATCCATTCTAGCGTTTCAATTAATCCTGCATCCTCATATTCTTTATAAATTACTTGTCTTGAATCAAGTGGCGGAACACCAGGTCCGTACCAAATTTTTAGAATACGTGCTGGAGAATTTTCGGTATTTGCAATTATCTCATCTAACGATAATTTTGCAAGTGCCTCATCGTCTTGAGCAGTCGAAGTAATTCCATCAGGTATAATATTATCTGCGAATGCTGTATCAAATGCCACAATCTCCATACCTTTAGCTAATGCAGGTTCTAACATTTGAGTAGAGTATTCCGCTTTTCCATGAGATATGATAAGTCCATCATACCCTTTTTCAATCTGTTGTGCCACAAGCTCTTGAAATCTTGCATCATCTCCGTTTGAGATAAACGTATCTACAGTATAACCTAATGCATTACCTTCTGATACCGCACCAGCTAGAAATTGTGTAGTATGGTCATCGGATGGTAAATTTCTTATTACGGCAATACTTCCCCTGTTTTCAGATGCTGTACTTTGCGGAGCCTGCTCAGCTTGTTCATTAGTACTAGGGCTCGGCGTTTCACTAGGTGCTGGGGTATCTGATGAAGATGACGAGCACCCTGCCATAAGTGATAGCGTTGCTACTGCTAGAAAAAATTTTCTCATAATAAAATCCTCCTTTAATTAAAACATAGTTTTACTTTTCCCATAAATATTATTAATATGTACGGGTTGTGGACAATTAATTCCTAAATACTTCTAAAATTAGGACTAACTATTCAAAAATTGTTTAGTTTCTACTGGTTTACTAGTAAACTTTGTACGAAAATATAAGTTATATTATAACATACTTTACAAATAATTACAAAGATAATTTAATCTAGGCTATAAGTTTCAATAATATTTCATTTCAATCTCTTCGGCCTAATCTTAAAATTGTTTTCGTAATTTCTCTATTAATAATTTATTATATCATCTATAAATACTTTCCTCGAATAATTCTTTTGTATATTTTCTATTTGTGATTGTATAGCTAAATCATATAATTCTGTTCCACGGATTGTGTTCCAATAATAGTGTGCACATGGATTATATTGCGGGTAGTGCCAAGGCTTAAATTCACCTATATAATGAACTATTTTGGGATTTTCCCTCGCCTCTATATATTGATTATACCTATCAATCGGAGCATATTTTGATATTAAATCTAGGTCATTGGAATGCATAATATTATAAGTAGGATGAATTAAATATATTTCACCTTGATAGTATTTATTTAATACGTGTTCATCATGATTATAAATAGTACACTCTTCTAGTAATAGTTCATACGAAATATATTTGTTTATATTTTCTAAGTCAAACACTAAAACTCCACTACCGAAAAAATTATATAAATTTTTAATACCTAGTTTTTTAACTAGATAATTTTTTTCAGTTATATTTCTAATACTATCTATAGTGAAAAATATAGCTCGTCCTGCTCCTAATAAAAACCCTTTTAAATCAATTCACAATATCATACTTATTTTCTACCCTTGAACTATTAATTATAGATAATATAGTAGCTGCACAGTATGGTGCATAGTCATCATTACATGATAGTACTATTACTTTATCACAATCTTCAAATGCGGGAGCAATTAAATCTATCTCACTCATTATCTCACTCTTTTCTAAATTTATTTATTGGAATAATAGTATATGATGTAAATTTTAATGTCAAGTCTTACAATATATTGATAATTTTCCTAGTAAATTAATTTAACTGCTCCAATCTGCAGGATAAGTCACATATATAAATCTTGCATAATTAGGCACACTAAACTGTATCTTAGAATTTTTAGGTATTAATATCAGCTCCCCTGCTTTTGCAGTTACTACCTTATCTTCGCTAATAATACTTAACTCGCCTTCAATAACATAATCTATTTCATCATACCCTAATTCCCACGCAAAAGTAGTTTCTTTCATTTCCATGATACCACAACCTAAACGTGGACTTTCTTCTAATGTAAACAAGTCTTTTGTATATACAATATCATCTTTATTTCCCGTATCTAGTCTATTTTCTTCCCCAACTTTTACAGTATCTAACTTAACAGACATTACACCTTGCGGTGCAATATCCCTTATAAAATCAGCCTTACCTGCTAATTGTTGAACTACTATTTCTCTAATTAGTTTCTCTAACATTCCTACATTTATATCCATAATTACCTACGTCCTCTTTTTAATGTGTTATTTGCGATAACTATAGCAAGCATTACAGCAGTAATTCCTCCTACTAACTTACCTACTATCATCGGAAAAATCATATCTGGGTTAAATCCAGCGGTAAACCCTAGATGGTCTCCAAATACAAATGCTGCCGATACAGCAAACGCAACATTTAGAATTTTCCCTCTATCATCCATATCTTTCATAATACCAAACATAGGTATACTATTTGCAAGACTCGCCACAAAGCCAGCTGCCGCTGCATCATTTACACCTAAAACTTTTCCTAGTGCCATTAGAGGTTTACTGAACACTTTTGTAATCACCGCAACCAATGGAAATGCCCCTGCTAATACTATGGCAATACTAGCAACTACTTCAAAGCCTTCAAAAATCGAATCCATACCTGGAATTACTACAAATCCTGTTAATTCCTCTATTATACCCGCTGCAAGTCCTACTGTAATTACAGCTACTACAAATTTACCAAAGTACGTAAACCCTACAACCATAGCCGACTCAAATTTCCATAATCCTATAGCAATTATTATTGCAATTATAATAATTGGTATCAAGTTACTGACTACCATCATTAACGGAAACCCTGCAACCAACCCTCCTACAAATGAACCTATAGGTATAGTGATTACACCAGCTAATACTCCAGTTGCAAGGAACTTACGGTCTTTTTCTTCTATAATACCCAGAGCTACTGGTATAGTAAATACAATAGTAGGTCCTAACATAGCCCCTACTATTAATCCACCAAATTCACCAGCTTGCGGGTCTATAGCAAGAGCTGCTGCAAGAGGAGCTCCACCCATATCATTTGCAAGTATTGACCCCGCAAACATAGCAGGGTCAGCTCCCAATACGCCAAATAACGGTACTATAATCGGCTCTAAAAGATTTGAAAGAACTGGAGCTAATGCGATAATCCCTACCATTGACATAGATAAGGCTCCTATCGCCATAATCCCTTCTTCAAATTTTTCACCTAATCCAAATCTTCCGCCAATTATATAATCAAGTGCACCCAACACCGCAAAAGCTACCATAATATAAATAATTATCTCATTAATACTCATACGTTACCTCCATTTACATTTTCGTTAATTTCTATAGAATCAACTATACCTATAACCGCCATATCTACTGGAGCATTTTCGTTTCCTGTTGCATGTCTTGCTCCCGTGCCTCTAGAGACCAAAACTAAATCATCTACTCCAGCTCCTATAATATCAGTTGCCACTACTATATCATCTTTTTCCTTATACTTATCTTGCAAGATTTTTAAAACTACAAGTTTTTGTCCTCTTAAGTTCTCATCTTTTTTTGTAGCCCAAACACTGCCTATAACTCTACCTATTTCCAAAATATTTCTCCCTATATTCTTATGATTTTTAAATTATTACTGCGTATTGTATCTTTTGCTAATGGTGTAATAATACATGTTCTTTTAATATTGATACTTGCTCCTCTTGATATACTAATAACATCGCTATCTCTTAATAATTTAATGTTTGTTAAGTCAACAGCATTAGACGATAATACTGGAGTAGCAGTTTTTTCGCTATTTATATGTGTATTTTCAGTCATATTATAAATTTGGTCTACAGAACTAATCACGTTAACTCCAAATTGTTTTAGTTTTTCCTCACAGCTTAGATAGTGTGAGTATAGTAATGTATTATTAGTATACTTTCTATATTCAAATGCACTCTCTAAAATAAATACTTGCTTAGAGTTTAATAATGTTTCTAGTATAAATCTATCTTGCTCTGTACTAGCACTGCCTATTGCAAGTTGTGCAAGGCTTGATATATCTAAGTTTGTGACCAAAACTCGCTCTGCTTGCATCTGAGCCGAATACTCTACAAAGCTTATATTTCCAATATTATTTAGGCCATCCATTTTTCCTATTACTACAATATCATCTTGTTTAGTAATGCGTTTCATTACTTCTTTTAATATAGCTTGAACTAATTCTTCCACTTGCAATATCCTCCTCTAGTATTGTTTTGCCACACATTTAACCATCATGATCCAAAATGCAGAAGATAATCTATTTAGAGCTTTTATTATATCTGCCCTTTCTACTGTATTATATTGATCACTAAATGCCTTATACGCAATAAGTTCTACCTCTCGTACCTTAGTCCTTAACTTATTTAAACCTATAACCATAGCTCCTTGTGTATAATCTGGTAAAAAATGAGCTATGCCATAATATTTATTCGTATGGTGTGAATGTTCTCTAATTTCTGCTGAGTTTAAACCTAATAACGTAAATTCGCCTACTGGTTTGCCTCCAACTTCACATTTTAGTAATTTTCTTGTAAATAGTAATATTTCTTGTAAATCTTCTACTAGTTTGGATTTATCTAAAACGTTAACTTGCATAGACAGTATATCAGCTTCTAAACTGTCTATTGCACCTCTAAAGGCTATACGAGGATGGTCTTTAAATACTAGTGTATCTCCTCTAAGATGGGTCATATACTCTGGTTTTTCATCTAATATTGCTCCAAATAGAGTTTTAAATTGAGTGGGCACTTCAATAGGTGTGGTTTCTACTTCATTTGAGTTTATATATTTTATAGTTATATTCTTATCGGATAAATACGTTTTAGCAGATGGAGTTATAATTTGCTCTTTGTCTAAGTATAGTATATCTGTTATTTTGTTGTCTCGTACCATGTTACGTACACTAACTTCTGTTAAAACCGACATAGTCTCCTCCTTTAAAATTAACAAAAAGGGTTAGCTTTTAGCTAACCGTTTTAGTGTGGTAAGATTACATCTACTTCTTGATGAGGACGAGGTATTACATGAACTGATACAAGCTCTCCAACTCTGTCAGCGGCTGCTGCCCCCGCATCTGTTGCAGCTTTTACTGCTCCCACATCTCCTCTTACCATTACCGTAACTAGCCCAGAACCTATTTGTTCTTTACCTACTAAAGTTACATTAGCTGCCTTTACCATAGCATCTGCTGCCTCTATTGCTCCTATTAATCCTCTTGTTTCAATCATACCTAATGCATTTGTATTTGCCATTTTAATTATCTCCTTCGTTTATTGTAGTTTGATTTATAATTAATTCAATTAATTCCTCTTTATTTGCAGATTTTAATTTGTTTGCTGATATTAAGAGTTTTTTGTTCTTAATATATCCTCTTATTTTATTTAGTGTAAATTTACGTAACTGGTCTTTTAGCTCAGCGTATGGTAACGACTTATTATTTACTACATCAGATATTTCACGAGGTAATACTACCATAACTTCAGGGGCCATTTCTTCAACAATTTCTATCTCATTTATCGGAATCTCATCTACTATAGTTATTATTGTTTCTATAACCTCATCTGTATCTATAACATCATCAACTGTCATTTCCTCGCCCTTATATTTTTCTGCAGATACTAAGGCTTCATCATCTGTGCTAGGATTTTCAAACATCATTGATATACCGTTACTTGCTCTAGCAATTACTGTCTTATCCCGTAACACTCCTACTCTTTCTGCCGTTTCTGCTGCTGATTCTACCGCCGCATTTATTGCTCCAACATCTCCTGTTAATATTATAGTAACTATACCGCTGCCTACTTTAGTTACTCCAACCAAGCGTACATCTGCACTTTTTAGTGCTGCATCTGTCGCACACACTGCTGTCACAAAACCAATTACTTCAACAAGACCTAATGCCTGCATCTGCTATATATCTTTCGGATTGTCAGCTACCGCACGTACTGCCTCTGCAAAAGCAGTACACGCCGCCTGACAAGCAGATTGTGACCCTGTTAATAAACCTCCGCCAAAGTTCGTTTCAGATGGTGGACCGAAAAATTCTGTCAGTTCAACATCTGCAGCTTTCATTGCTGCATCTAGTGCATATATAGCCTCAAGGGGTGGTGCAATTAAATATGCTAGTGCATCACCTTCTTTAATTCCTGCTACTTGCGATAAGTAGCTACCTGTTCTCGATACGGTATGTGCATAATATACAATAGAATCATCTTCATTTGCACTTACAAAGTATGAACCATTTTCCATAAAGTTTAGTATAGAATGCAGTCCACTCTTTACTTCTGCTGGACTTGGTCCTCCTATTATTCCTATAACTTCACCAGCCAATTTTGTTGATGCATTTCCTGCACCTGCATACATAGATTTTGCATATACTACGTCTACATCTGCATCTTTTGTCGCCTCGTCTAATGCAGTATATGTTACATCATCCATATCAGCTGTAATTATTCCTAAACTTTTATGCCTCTCATTTAGCTCTAATTTCGCTGCAAGTGTTGGACTTACATTTGATATAACACGTACACCCAATACGTTAGGGCGTATCTTATCGTTTTTCATCGACATTTCTCCTTTACTTTAAATCTATTCCAGAAGCTTTTTTCTCAAGCATTTTCTTTATAAGCTCTGCTGTATGAGCACCTGCTTCAACTGCTGTAGTTCCACCTTTGTGAATATTAGAAATTACAGTCCTTTTAGCTTCTGCTATACCAAGCTTTGGTTTATATGCGATATATGCTGACATAGATTCTGCAGTAACAAGCCCAGGCCGCTCTCCAACCAACATGCATATTACATCTGCATCTGTTATCTCTCCTACATCATCCATTGCTCCAACTCTAGCATATTTTACAAACAAAACCTCTCCTGTTTCAATGCCATATCCTTGTAAACCTTGTTTAATCGCTGGTAACATATTTTCTACATTCGCCTCTATTGCCGAAGAAGATAAACCGTCTCCTACCATCAATATAACTTTTGGACTATTTGGATATACACTTTTAATTACTTTTGCTGTATCTGCTGCAAATCTTCTACCCAAGTCAGGTCTTGTTAAATATTCATCTTTATCTTTGCAAAGAGTTTGTACAAATACAAAATTATTTTTCTTAATAAATTCTTCTGACACATCTGTAAATACCGCATCTTGTGCCGCCGCATGGTCTGCACGCACTCGCAACATACTAATTGTGTTATATCTTGCTCCAGCTTTCCCTAGGCCTAATCTTGCTGGAGTTTTTGATTTCATATCCAGATATGCTTCTTTGTTACGAGCGTCTTTTACTAAAAATTGTTTTTGTAAATCAGTTTGTGTTATATCCTCTATATATTGCCCATCATCAACATTAGTCGGTTGATAATTTACTTGTTGTTCTACATAATTTGTTACTTGAGGTATAGTGTCTACTGGTGTACTCTCACCTGTTACCATTTTTGATACCAATTGTTCAATCATCTTTTTTAAGTCTTGTTCATTCACAGGTTTGTTCCTCCTATCTTAAAATAATAATGACGCATCTCCTGCCCTATTAGTTAATCTTCCGTATTCATCCACAAATCCCATTTTTACTAACCATTTATGAAATGGCTCTATTGATGTTAAATTAAACATTTCTCTAAGAGCTGCTGTTTCATGATAACCTGTACTTTGGTAATTTAACATTACATCATCCCCATGAGGTATCCCCATAAAATAATTACACCCTGCAGCAGTCAATAATACAGATAAATCTTCAATACTATTTTGATCCGCTTTCATATGATTTGTATAACATGCGTCAACTCCCATTGAAATTCCTGTTAATTTACCCATAAAATGATCTTCTAGCCCTGCTCTACTTACTTGTCGACCATCATATAAATACTCTGGCCCAATAAACCCAACTACCGTATTTACTATAAACGGGTCAAATCTTTTCGCAAAGCCGTAACATCTTGCCTCCATGGTCAGCTGATCTGTATCCGCATGGGCTTCTGAAGATAATTCGCTACCTTGTCCTGTTTCAAAATACATTACATTCGGCCCTTCTGCAGTCCCTTCTTTTAACACCAGTTGCCTAGCTTCTTCTAGCGTTTTCGCATCAAAACCAAAGGCTGTATTACCTTTTTCAGAACCTGCAATAGACTGGAATATTAAATCTGTTGGTGCACCTTTTTTAATGGCATCCACTTGAGTATTAACATGTGCTAATACACAAATTTGAGTCGGAATTTCAAACTTTTGTTTAATTTCTTCAAATCTTTTTAACACCCTCACCACGCTATCTGTAGTGTCATCAACTGGGTTAAGCCCAATTAATGCATCTCCGATACCAAACGTAAGCCCTTCTAATACAGATGCTAAAATTCCATCTGGGTCATCTGTCGGGTGGTTTGGTTGTAATCTCGCCGATAAAGTACCTGCTTTACCAATTGTAGTATTACAATGTTTTATAACTCGAATTTTTCTTGCCCCATAAATTAAATCCATATTTGACATAAGCTTAGTTACTGCAGCTACAATCTCTGATGTAATGCCTCGTGATGCACGTGAAATCATCGCACCTGTTGTATCTTCGGATAATATCCATTCTCTAAATTCCGCAACGGTGAAATTTTTAAATTCGTCAAAAATACGCTCGTTTACGTCATCTTGGATTATTCTTGTAACTTCATCTTGCATTCCAACTTCGTCGCCCCAACTGGATCTGCAGCCTTTTCGATATCAAAAATGACTATTGTTGAACATGGATCAATCGCTAATGTGACTTCTTGCTCGGATTCTTCATCGACAACAACTGATGGTTCGTCTGTCATTGACTCTAGCATAATCTCTAGTTCTCGTGCTTCTTCTACGAGAGTCTCTCCTTCCATCTTCATTTCCAATGTTTTTGCACGAGTCGCCTCGATTTCCCATTTCATG
>MDSQ01000468.1_pt1 | contig 10418 bp, 6 predicted proteins | sample 1008251 | NCBI WGS metagenome assembly MDSQ01 (sample SAMN05526597, study PRJNA338239) | gut metagenome | isolation source: Hindgut content | host: Naso unicornis | place: Saudi Arabia: Red Sea | collected 2016-05
GGAGCCAGAGACAGCACACTCAAAACAAAAGTAGTCAGCACACCTACAAACTGAAATTCATACTTCACCTCATACTCTTTTATCGAGCCTGTCCAACTGCAGCCCTGGTTCAAACATCTGGCAGGCAGACTTGCTATTTCTCGACCTGCGGCATTGTCTGGAAACACCTGGCGAGACAAAGACCACAGCAGTAAACCCAAAAAGCCCCTGACTATATCAGCAAACAGACATAATAGGCTTCATTGTGTGAGAATGTGAAGGAGCCTCCACTCAGACTGTAGTCATATATTTTTCTCGCAACAGAGGGCGGGAGATCAGTGCCACTTAGACTGAAGACGTCTCATCTAATAACAATGTTGGCTGAAGCACACACACAGACCACCACATACTTCATAACTTACCTCATTACTGTTTAGAATGGACATAGGTTCTTCGTATATTTCCTCTTGTCGGCAGGCTTCACATGGTTTTGGCCCAGAACTAACAAACAAAACAGGTTTTATTTCAGAAAAACAAACGAAAAAACCCCCCCAAAACACCTAGTTGCTGCTGTCAGTAAGTAAAAAATATTCTGCTGACTAGCATGGACCAAAAGCTGAGCAACTAAATGAATCATTGACCAATACAGCTGCGGGTAAAGAAGCTTGTAGCCCTTTTAAAATGCCGTAATTCACAACCTAGTTAGGCTGTGGGAAATTCATGAGACAAACGTCAAGTAGGGCAAATAAAAGAAAACCCGCAACCAAAAAGTACATGTGAAATTATCAGTATCATGATGAATTCTCATGTGTAGGCAGCAGTGGTTTTCGACCAGGTCACGTAAAACCACCTTTCAGATCATCACGTGGTTTTGTTTGACGTTTTAAGTTAACTACATGTAAAACACATTTCACATGTAATGAAACAGAAAAGCGTGGTTTACAGACCATGTTAATGTTACATGGGAAAAAACAAACTTGTCAAGTGCTTTTTGTTGTTGTGTCGACGGTGGAGGATTAGCGAAATGAGACTCCAGAACAAACATGTGAAACAGACTTGGTTTAATATTTGTTGTAAAGTTATTAAAAGGCTTAATCTATTCTATTGTCACTTTATATTTAATGATAGTACTAAATTATAATTAAATATAAAGCGACACTAACGTATTCGTGAAGCATTCACTGTGTATTAATAAAAAAAAAAAAGAAGAACCAGTGAATCAGCCAGGGCAAAGAAGTGCAGAGGAAAACGGTTGACACCTTTAGAGTGAGTCAGCATGATCAGATCCTTGTGATTCACTTCAGTAAGAGTCCAGTCATGTGAGGGATGAGTTTGCACAACATAATGGATGTTGGAAGCAAAATATTCCCAGAGGAGAGCAGGGTAAAGAACACAGGATGTGCTGAAGCATGTCCACTAAGAGGGTAAGCATTAGAGGGGTGAAGGGTTTTTGCATTTCACACGGTTGTAGGTGGTCTGAGGAACTCCGGTCTACCTGGTGAGCTGCTTGAAGCAGTGAACGCAGAAGCGATGACCGCACTGAGCCTGGACAGGCTTCCTCAGGACCTGGAGACACTGCTGACATTTGTATTTATTCTCCATTGGCACTGACAAAACACTGAGTGGAATCCCTGGTAAAGAGTTGGTAGAGTTCAACGAAATTCGGGCCATTCTTCTCCATCAATCTGGTGCTGTATCCTGTGAAAAAAATACCACACATAGCAGCTGTCAACAACCACACAACTTGTGCAAGTAAACAAAAAGCAACACTTGTGCAAAAGACAGACAGCACATTGAACAAAATGTTCTGGGCTTCCTCAGACATACCACAGTCACACTCACTCTGTCACCACACCTACATGAAATGTCAGGAAATTATTGCAACAGCTGTACTGAAAGTCCAACTGTGAGCAACACATAAGCCATTAAGTACACTATGACTCAATCAATGTAATACTGAACCATCATGGTGAAACTGCAAGTTGGCCATCTTTACCTTGTTGACCTTGGCAGCTGCAACCTGAGGCATGTATATAACGTCAGAGCCAAATGATGTTGGCAGACTAAAATAATATGCAACTTGTAATACCATCATGGCTTTGCATGAAGTTTGCAACTATGCAAAACCTTTGAGGATTCAATGGAACCAGTGTGCTGGTGTTATAAGAGGTCAAATGGCGTGCCTTCCTAAGCGCCTTATCTGAGAAGCCCATATGCAATGGGTGCACATTTTTCTGTCCTATCAGCAGTGTTTTGTACAACGGAAAAAATATGAGAAAAATGCAGAGGAGCAGAAAGCAGACATCGTGATGACAGATTTGCTGAATTAGTTCCTCTAGAGTATAAGAATGGCATACAGAGCTGAACTATAAAAACATAACACTGACACTAAAAGCTTTCCCAGTAACATTTTCATACACTAGTAATTTGTCCGTGAACATTACAAAAACTTCCTAAATCCCAATCTGGGTATGGTTTAACTTAACTGCTGATTTTGAGTCTGACAAAAAAGTGCGATCTGGTAGAGATAACAACAACATTCTAGTCGGGACAACAGAAAACTCCCGTTTAGGGAAAAAAAAACTGAAAATTACCAAAAGCAAAATGGATCAACGTGGCCCTTGTTAAAATTCAAAGGACAGTGGCCAAACATAAAGCTAATAGTAACAGCACCACCTTGTGTCCAATCTGCAATAAAAGAGTAATGACTGAGATTTTAACAACGCCCAATGCTTCAAAAGTTGTCTGGCTAAGTATTATACACGGCCCATTACTTCAAGCTACATGCTACATTTGCTGCACTTTATGTTGACATGGGTGTGCTTTAATTCTCAAAAAGATGTCTTTAATTAATGAGTTACTACTGGAAGCTAATAAACCTGCTTATGCTGACACCTTGTGGTTGCGGCATGCTCTGCCCAAAATGTATGGCGTACAACACAATGCAAAATGAATCAAGGTTTGCGTAAGGTTACAATATTTTTCATGTTAACCATTGTGTGTGTGGTATCAGTGCTAAAAAGCAACCATTTAAAGTCATTATGTTTACTATTTACTGCTTTGATACCATTTCATGGATGGCACCGAGAATGACATGATGGCAAACTGACAGCGGTGCTGGCACAATGTTTTTCACCTGCGGGCGCGGGTGTGGATTCTGTTGGCAAATTAAACTTGTTTCCAGGAGTCTGCAGTTTTTTTTCCTTCCAAATACACAATATGTTGCCTCAGTATGCTAACTGCTGGGAGAAACTCTTCTATTACTTCCTTTAAGGGTCAAAAAGCATTGATGTGCTGACCTCTATAGGTATAAAATGACAAACGTTTGACAACTGGTGAAAAAAAGGGAGCGCTGTTGTGTGTTACACTTTGGACCAAACCAGTCAGTCTGATATTCCGCAATGTGAAAAGCAGGAACAACAGCTGGAGTTTCTCCCTCTTTGGCTGATGATGTTATTTACGGCCCATCAGTGTAATTGTTTTCCCCTGATCAACAACTAGAGAGCTGTGGGGAGGCAACTTCCTGCTCACAGACAACGCCTCAGTGTTCATGGATTATTTGTCCTTCTAGTCCACTGCACTGTGCGTATTACAGGCTGTGGTGGAACATTTGTTATTTTCACCTCTTCACACAAAAAAAGTCTGTCCCATAAACGTTTAACCTGTTCATAGTGCATGACGTATTACTGAAAAATCTCTTATGGGAAAATGAATGAGTGGGAAATGTTTTCCAGTCATCATTTACTGTCATATTTCCCACACAACCACAGCAAATTCTCCAGCAGTGAACACATACATAGCTGTTTACTGCATATAGGGCTGAGCAATACATTAGTATTGTATCAATATAGCAACATGAGACAAGATATCATTTTAGATCCTTACAGTATTGTGGTAATGCTAATATAAAGGTCTTTGGCCTAAAATACTGAGATACTTGTTTTTGTCCATGTTGCTCAGCCCTGCACAGAGCTCTGCTTTTCACAGAATTATACAAAATTTTACATTTACATGTTTAGAATTGCATATTTTAAACAGGAAAGGTATATGTTCTCCAATATGTGTCAATATTAAGACAGTTTTTTTAAGGATGGAAAAAAAATGCTTGGACTGGAGATTTAAACTGGTGTAATTACATAGTTTGTCCAGCAGAGGGCTGTCTGTTACAGTTAAATAACTAATGATAGTAATAATATTAAGTGAAGTGTTTACTGTTTAGTACATTGATGTTTGTAGTAAAGTTGTTAAAATATAAGACATCCTGCCCCCATTCAACATCTTTGTCGCAAGTATTTGATAACCACATTCCAATATATTGGCCAATATATTGAATATCAGAATCTTACTGCTCCCCAGTATCGGTATTGGCACTGACCCCAAAAAGCCAATACTGGTCAGGGCCTAATCTCATGTGGCTTTAACTTACATCTCGACTTTTAGCCCACTATGTAGAAAATACCAAGTTATATATTTTGAATCATCATTCAGCCTGTAAATACAGAAAAATGACTTTCAGCCCATATTGCTGAACTCTACTGCATAACTACATTAAGTTTTACACACAGCTGCAGGAATGGTGTTTGCAGGCGAGTACTGTGCCTCAGTAGATAATGTATGTTTAGTTTCACATGAAATTGCAAAGAATGTGAACAGACTGCAGCTCTGCATGCAATGACATGAATGTTTACAACTTTTAAGATCTCTCTGCTTGTCTCCAAACAGCTTGAGGTTGTGCACTGTTATGCAGTTCATCTGGTTTGAACTTTAAACACAGTACAAGAGCTAAAGAACTTCAAGCTTTTGCTTTGAGCCAAATGCCTCCACCTATAAATTTGCTTGAGTCAGAGCATGCCTTAAAACAAGCCTCTTACTAATTACATTTCAGAGTAACCGAAAGTGCCACAGAGAGAAACGACCAAATACAAGTTAAATACGATCAGTTTCATAAAGCTACATGTTTACACTAGGTGGGAGTAAATACCGTATTTTCAACCCACACTGGCAGAGTGCTGAAATTGTGCTCCACTGTAAAAAGAAAGAAATGCAAACTTTAAGAGTTTAATGCTGAGAAGGCTTTTTAAGTGTGTTTTTGCTGATCGTGGCAACATGAATTTTTGTTGACGTGGCTAAGATACCAGAATCCTCTATTTTGGTGTTCACTATTTTAGCCAAAGGAAATCTGAAACGTCTATGTGGAAGAAGTGAGATTAGAAGGGACTGTTCTGTTTATCTTCAAAACATAAATGAACTGAACAAACTGAAATCTTACTGTGTCCATAAGTCATGAGCTCCTTTAAATCCTATTTTCATAATGATCTTCAGTGAACGAATCGTCATGAAGATCTCATAGTTGGAGGACTAATTGCTGGAGCATATGAAAACAATTCCTCATGCTCATCATGAGACTTCATTCGTCACAAGAGTGACCATATGACCGGTTATGTATTTACAGCCTTTACTAACACATTCAAGGTACAACCACTGTAGTAGCAGTAGTAGTACTCTTTGCAGTAACATTCAAATGACCAGGCATACTTTCTATGTAACCAAACTACCATTTATTAAGAAAAGCATTTTTAGCACTTTTTTGACAGTTAATGGAGTCAATGATTAATCGATTATTTGTAAAAAAAATAATCTGCAGATTACTCTACAATGAAAATAATCGTTAGTTGCAGCCCTTGTTCTCTCACAGTAAATTTTCCAAAGTAATGCTGAGTAATCCTGTAGTTGTTCTAGTTCACTCTTGAATCTTCTGCATATCAACTTCAAGATGAACTTGTTATAGGCGGGAAAATTTTGATATTTCACTTCTGAGAAAAACCCAAGGCTGCTTATCACACTTTTTCTGTGAAGCATATCTTCCACATCAATACATACTTTCTGCATGACTGTCACTTCCTCAGTTACGAAATGTGTATTAGTAAACCTAGTTCGTTATTTCACATGAATTTTTATCATGGTTTCATTTGTTCAAACAAGTCCAAAAGAAATGGTAGCCTAGTACAACTGATTAGTCACAAAACACTTAAAAGACACATGACAAACTATAAGCCAAGCTCAGTGCATGAGAGCATAAAAACTGACATAGTGTTTACTATATGTATCCATGGAAACCCCAAGAGATGCCAATATAAATACAGAAAAAACAGTAATTATCTGTCAATCTAATGTAGAAGGCATATACTTCTTTTTTACATTCCACCAAAAAAAAAAACAAAAAAACATGATAAACAAGAACTTCCATAACATGAAAGCAGCAATAAACTAAACACAAGCATAATTAAAGCTTCAATACAGAGCTGTGCTTAAAGATGCCCTTTGGACCACAAAAGTATCCACGCAGTCATCTCAAGTAAAAGTTCATAATCATTCCTGTAAACGAAATATTATCAACACAAAAGGCAGCATGCTCAATAAAAACCATGTATTTAAAATAAAAACTGCAAAAACAAACTATCCCTTCATTCTCCATTACTTCTCGCTAAAATAAAACTGCCCCTAACTGTTTTTTTTTTAAAACAAACAAACAAAACAACAGAAGAGCAAAAGTGTAGTCAAAAAAACAACAGCTGCTCTTCCTGTGCTCTTTTCGATCGCCATGTTCTCTGTCTGAGTTACTCTCATACTCCAACTCACTGAGGGTTGCTAGACTCGGAGTCTCTTCTACAGTGCACTCAAACTGAGCCGAAATTTCTACTCACCAAGGTTGCAAAACTGCGCATGAAAGTTAGAATTAACCAGACAACATAGGTAGAAAATATGAATACCGGGGTATAGATACTAGTACCTCCCTAACGTGACGTGACAACTGCAACGTCACGATACAATCGTTATACAAAACTGTGATCGATGAGTGATTCAGTCCTTTGACAATTCGCTCTGCGTAAGGCTGCCCGTGCGTACATGCAAATCATCAACTTTTCAAATTTTACTAACATTTTTATGTGTCATCGACTAAAAACAATCGTGTGACCGAGCACCGGTTAACCACTTCTTTCCTTCTTGGTAGCCAGTGTTACACAACTTAAACAGCTAGATAAATTATATTTTAGACAGGGTTTTAACTATAAACCTATTGCAACGAGTTTAGCTAACTAACTGCTAACTTGGTTAACGTTAGCTAACGTTAACGGCGAAGGTCGTCAGAAACGCCAGCTCAGCCAACTAACCTTGGCGTCTCGATTGTGCCACTGCAGACAGACAAACCGAAACTATTTCCCCGCTTTCATATGAAAAGGAAACTCAGCCGTTAGTTAGCTGTGCTTTCAGGTTTCGTTGCTGCACGCACTTATTGTTACTATTTTATTTCACGTTAACTCAGCTTCTCGTTCACTCTGCATCACTGCGGTCTGTAACGGACAAGCCCCACCCCCTTTAGCAGACACGAAACTTGTCCGATAGGGTGCGCATGCGTGTTAACCTTCAAAATGTCGCCGCTCCTAGGTAAAGCTTTTCTCCATTTAAACCAGCGACATTGCAGTTTGATCTCCAAAGGTATGTTTGAACCATGTGTGTCCTCAGCTAAAGCAAAAAAGGTACCACATATTTTTAAATAAATTCAGCTAACTGCTAACTGACTAACGTTAAGATAACGTCACTTGTTATATGTAAAAATAAGAAAAGTCCAAAAAAACTAGCTGCAGGCGTAACTTAGCAGCCAAAGAAAACAAACGGTAACGTCACATAGTTACAGTTAACGTTACAACCTTTAGCGTTAGCTAGCGTGGCGAGCTAAAATCTGAAAAATCTCAATGAGCAGGCTGTAAGGCCAGGTTACATCTATAACTAGTCAGATGAAGATCAAACACAATGTTTTATAATATATGACTTTATAATAATTGCAGGAACAGGACGGAAAAGGTGGATGTTGACGTGTTGCTTGCACGTCATTATGGCTCAATACGTAGTTGTAGGCTACATTAATCTAAAATAAAATGGATTACATTAATTTTTTGTGCAAGACAGCGTGTGAATGATGCGCTTTGGCACTTTTTTAACATGTAAACACTATAATCGATATAAATCAGGCGAAAGGCAGACAAAAATTGACCTGTCCAACAGTCTGTTGTGTCTTATGTAGTTACTCTACGCTTAGCTGGTAATACACCATTCAGACCATCTAAAATAGATACGTACCCAGTTTGGGACCCTGGTCTGTGATTGAGTCTAATTGAAGGGAAACTGATGTGCCTGTGCTTTCTCAGAGATGAAAACGTATGACGCACATCTTAACAGGCATCAATCTCATTTTTGTGTCACTTATTGCTCACACAGCTTAATGACCTCGCCACCTTTGATTAGATGCAGCTCACAGGTTCACTTAATCAAAGGTGGTGAAGTCCCAAAAGTCAAAGTAGGGAAAGTTCCAAACAATACAAAGGTGTCTTTGAGTGAAAGTGAGACAAAGAACAATGTCACTGCAGCCCAAACAATACGTTCTTTATTACAAGGCAAGATAAAGGGATTCTACAGGAGCCTACACTGTCAGAAAATGTTGAAATGTGTATGTAAACAAATATAACCTATGACTCAAAGAAACCTATATTATGATGATAGGGTTTTTTTTTGTTGTTGTTGTTGTTTTTTATGGAAAAACAACATCTTTGTCCAGTTGTATTAAAGTTTTTAATGTTGCTCCGTCTTTGCTTCAGCAGTTGGTTTCCAGCAGCTGCACAGTAGTAGCCCTGGAGTTGCAGGCAGCTGCTATAATGGCCTGTATCCAGGACACATTCACACCACCACTGTTCAGAAAGCCCTGTTGGCTGTCGGGTCAGGTGTGGCTGCCCTTCAAAATCCCTACAGACATGGTGAGACTCACACACACTGACTTTTTTTCTCTCTCATTTTCTTGTCTTCTTTTTTGTAAAGAAATTAAATATGCCCTCTCACAGGGCACCTGGTAGCTGAGTAGCTTAAATGCCCTGGTTGGTGTCTGGAGACATTTGTTACATGTCTGCATCCCATCACCCCTGTCCATGTATTTCCTGCCTGTTGAAATAAAGAAAAATGCCAAAACAGATCTTAAAAAAGACCAAGAAATTCTTCCCACGAACAGAAAAGTCCCACAGTAGAACCCAGTCACAGATAACGGACTCTATTCAAATATGGAGATTGGTCTCCTGAGGGTGCGATAGAAAACCCCTGATGTTCCAAGCATTTGAATTTCATCAAAAAAACAGCACTACCTGCTTGACTGCTTTGAGGAGAATTTATTATTCATTGCAGCCAAGTGGAAATGATCATTTTTAATCTTCAAAGTTAATGAGGAATGAGAAAATATTAACTAAACGGCAGACTTTTATCTGCTTTGTAGCTTCTTCAAACAAAGAAAAACAACTAAATTTCTAAAAACTTGTTTCACAAGGTTCACTTTGAGATGATGTTTGCTATTGAGGATACAGCATGCAGCTTAAAGCTCAAAAAAGGTGTAAAACATGGAGCAGATCTTGTGGTGAGAATATCTGACCAAACTGTTATTTTCATGCTCAAGAACCCTCGAAGCCAAATTCCACCAAATTTTCTCCAAACTTTTTCAGACCTGGATCTGTTAATCAGTTATTACGGTTTCTGATTTGACTGTGAGAATTAATAGTGACAAATGTAATCTCCCTAGCATCTTTTAAAAGACTCTCCAAATACAAAATAGCACAGCAACATTTTTTTGAGCATGTTGCTGCATTACAACATTCAGCAAGTATGTAAAATGATGAAACCTCAGTCAGTCAGGCTGCAACTGATGATGTGATTTAGCAGACCAGCATCATTGACGTGCCTTCAGATTTTGTTTTATGGGAACTTGAAAGTATGTGTCATCCAGTTGTTTTTCAGCCAAGCAATACCAACCCTTGGGGACTGTACCTGAGTTGCTTGTTCCCTGGAGACCTCTGTTGCTGTTTTTACCTCAAAAATGTCTTGGAAACAAATGAAAGCAAATACCCTGAAACTTTCAGTGAGGAAGAGAGCACTGACACCTGTCATGTGACATCTTAGAGACCACAGGTGTCTGTGAAGGGCAAGTCCTGACTTTTTTGCCTGAGTTCTGGTTGAAAATGCTGGAAGCTTGACTGAATCATAATTACAGCAATCATTTCTTCCACGTAGACGCCCACTTCATTTCATCTCCACACTCCCTTGTTTGTAATTCAGGCTTTCTGGTAAAAACCTGCTATCTCCAAACCCGAGATCATGATAACTGATGATTTAACCAGACATGACCATTCAACCAGACATTTTCTCAGACTTAGAAAATCTCCCTCAAAGCCACAGATGACAATCCAGCTGTTTCTTCAGGCTGAGTAGTCCTCCCTGTAATGAATAAACCGGTGTTTAAAAATACTGGTGTCAGGGAAATTTCTCTCTCCGGGCTTCTCTTCTGTAATGAGTGTGTAGTCACCCTTTCGGCCCTCTCCTTTATATTAAAGGAAAACTGAACTTGG
>MDSQ01000469.1_pt1 | contig 10415 bp, 7 predicted proteins | sample 1008251 | NCBI WGS metagenome assembly MDSQ01 (sample SAMN05526597, study PRJNA338239) | gut metagenome | isolation source: Hindgut content | host: Naso unicornis | place: Saudi Arabia: Red Sea | collected 2016-05
ATAATAATCAGCAACGTGACCCACTGTAATATTAGGAATCAGTAGAACTGTAGAGTTTTTTTGCAGTGACTCTTCCTTCTATGTGCAGTTTTTGTTTTGTTTTCAAGAAACTTAAATTGCCCATTTTTGAGATTGTATATTTTTCTGTAATTATTTATTATTGATACAATGTTTTAAAAAGAAGACTAACAGACAATTTTCTGAGTTTTAGGAAAGCTAATTGGACTTGAAAAAAGATAAAGGGAAAATATCCTCCCTGTCTTTTTAGCCTACATTTACTCAGTTTTTATATTAGTTTTGTTTTATGCCTCAGTTGTGCTGCAGGTGGTGGAAACAGACAGGATTATTGGACACAAAACAGTAGATGCGAGCTGAGGCTTAGTGAGTGACTATGGCTTTGAAAACTAGCATAAGGACAGTCACATGCTATCTCCAGTCAGGGGTATGTTGGCACAGGCTTGTTGCTGGTTGTTGAGAATATTTGGATGACTTCAGCACATACACACACATACTCACACAGGCGCATCTACTTGCACAGTCATGGGGTTCAGCCATACTTGCCTCTACCAGCCTACAGTTGCAGAATTTTGCAGATTTGCTCAAAGTAGACAATTCTTACTTCTCACTTAGAAAAAATATAAGTATTTTAGGTGTTTTGGTACATCGTTGGGTGATAATAGTACCTTGCAAAACAAATTCAAATGGTATTTCCAGATCTTGGCAAGAAATCACACCCACAGTTTTGGTGCAGCAACCAGGCACACATGCAGTGCAAACACTTACAACGCTCCTATAGTGGAGATTTTTAATGAAAGTACACACATACTCACACATACACATCACAGCACACAGGCTCTCAGCATCAGTGGCCTGACCATAGGGAGTTTGTGCTGAGCTGGTTGGGACGTCAGGATGAATCAATGCGAGGACAGCTGACTGGACATGCCTATTCATCTGCCAAAGAAAAGAGAGAGAAAATGGGAGCGAGGGATTCTGAAAGACATGAGTTAAGCCCCGAAGCAACATGTTTGGCTATCTGCATTACTTTACAGATCTTATAAAGGGCCCTCATTATTTATGGGATAAAAGAAGAAGAGGTGGAGAGAAAAGATAGTGTCGTACAGAGATTTAAAAAAAGGAAATTATTGTCTTAGATTGATTGTTACAGAAAATTCAGTAATCAAATAGCTTATTAAATATGAACATCACAAATTTCTCTATGATTAAGCAAAAAAAGGCAATTGCAGGCAAAATATATAACACACACAATGCATTTAGGCTGCTTTGACAAAGACATAAGCTCATACTGTAGAGGCGACTAACTCCATACTGATGGCCCGTTTACTCCCATCTGTTGCCCTCAGCTCTCTGACTTTATCCCCATTGTGTTAACTCATTACATTCGCCTTAACCTTAACCCCTTAATTGCCAACCTCCAGTTTCTCTTGCACATCCTCCCCCGTTGGAGACAGTGTGCCACATTGCCCATGCATTAATCTGACGGCGTCTGCCGAACCAAACACCTGCCATGTCCAAATAACCCCCCCCTAAACTCATCACATACTCCAGATACAACACCCATTCCAGCGTGAGCGGATCAGCACACATGACCGCAAGCAGGCAGGCAGGCAGGCGGGCAGGCAGATGCGACCGTGGATGCAGAGACAGATAATTGGACAGACAACCTCATCCCCTGAAAATCATACTGGAGTCAGTCTCTTTTTCTGGCCTTTATGTGTATGTGCACCTAGTTTTTCCTCACATTAATAGACTGACAAGACAAACCAGAGTTGTCTTTTGTCCTGCCTCTTTGCCCAGACATGTATTGAAGACAGTGACGTGTAGGCCCAGGCCTCTCTGCTTTAACAATACCTCTCTCGACCCCCCAGTGAGGGGTGGAGGGCCAGACATGAGGCGATGTGACAGTTCTGGTGCGACCGACACAATAGCAGGTTTTTCTTTTTACTGCCTGGCTGGCTGTATGCCACAGAGGACTTTCCTTTGCTATTAACAATCTAACATATACTCAGATATGCCTGAGGAACATGTTTCATCACATCAGACCATGCCTGGACTGTTTTTCCATGTATACTACAACAAACGGCGGTTTTGTTCCTGGATGGCTTTGCTCTAGTTTAATCAGATATCTAAAAATATAACAGCCTTACATTTATCTTCCTGGCTGCTGAGAGCATTGACCTCACATTTATGAACACTTAATTCTGTCATAGGTCTTTTTATTATTGTAACAGGAATATTTAGAAATGTGCTTTTTACCTTTACCCACAGTCTTACATCAGTACTTAACCCAGAATCCAGGCTGCGTGTGTGTGTCTGTATGTGAGCTTCTAAAAATGAAGTTTGTTGATAATGGATTATTGATCGTGAATTAGAGTGGACTGCCCCTCCGGGTTCATCCTGGTTGGCCAGGAATGAATACATCTCTTCATGCTTCACCTAACCCACTCAATTTAGGCATAGGAAACCAAAGGACCAACACACACACACATGTTGAGACACTGACCCACGCTCTAATACGCACAGACAGGCGTCGCTCATCCACTAAAAGGACAAAGGTTACTCTAAAATCTGTGTGATGCAAATTGCCTCGGTGGTGTCTCTTAGTCTGTGGTTTGGAACTATTACATGTAATTACTGAGACTAGCTTACATGTTAAGCAACGTGTGCTTTCTTTGTTAGTGTATTAAATGCCAGCCAGTCTCAGCATCTGTAATTGTTCGTCTACTTATTTACAAACAAAAGTAAACAAAGAAATGTTTTTTTTGTTTGCTTGTTTGTTTGTTATTGGACAGCTGAAATGTGTTTGAAAACAAAGTAGTTTAAGTAAGATTGTTACCATTAAGTAATTTAAATATAACCTAAAATCTGTCGATTTTAGTTTAGAACCAGATATCAGGGGTATCAAGATCCACTGAAATCACTTAATTTAACTGAAATGAATCTAAATCCTTCATTCATTAAATGAACAAAGCACTGACAATCACTGTATGTTCAATTCTAAACCTTTTAGTTTATTTTCTCAAATCTTTATTCTGAAGTTGACTTTAAACATTATAGGCATGGCAGCCGTGTGTGATAAAAGCACCACATATATTTCATACTCCTTATATGCATGATCACTTCGTCCGCAACTAAATATAACAGTTTGATGCTCGTTGCACAGCTCCAGCTTTTACGAGTATTTCCATATTGTGGCACGTTAATGGTTTTATGGATTGTTTTTTATTGGTCTTATGTGTTTTTAATGTTTAAACTTCTCTTATTTGACACTGTGCTTTGATAATAAATACTTTTGAATTAATAGATATGAAAAAAATATATATCAGCCACATTATCTTCTGCTCCTCTTAAGAATGATTGTATTATCAGTAATAAAATTTGTTTAACCTGTTTTAACTTGTGAGTTTTGATCATAAGTGTATTTGTCATAAGGCTAATTCTTAATTTCTTCTTCTATTTTCAGGTATTCTTCAAAAACCAGTGAGCAACTTCACAAAAGAACATTTCATCAGAATGGATACTATGGTTATGACGTTTTACAAGTTTTTGATGCCCATTTTGAGAACTCATTAACTTTTGGACGATAAACTTTGCAAATACAGGGGATTTATTACACTGCTGTGTTTTTTTTAAGTGCTGGAGCTAAAGGAAAAAGAATGGAGACAGAAAATAGAGGGGATGTGTCACAAAAACCCACAGCTAATATAAAGGAAGAGACAGACGAAAATGTGACATCTGGCCACACCTGTGGGGTGTGTGGTCGCAGCTTTCCCCTCCTCAGCTCTCTGTCGCAGCACATGAGAAGACACACACGGGAGAAGCCGTACAAGTGTCCATACTGTGAGCACAGGACGGCTCAGAAGGGCAGTCTGAAGGTTCACATACGAAGCCACAAACTGGGCCTGTTCAGTCAAAACCTCACTGACAAGGACAGCAGTGGAGATCAAGAGCAGAAAGACTGCACTGAGACTTCTGTCAGTCCTGAAACCGTCAGCACACCTGACAAAGCCCATAATGTCAATGGGAAGGTGAAGAAGAAAGGAAACAAGAAAAAAGTGAAGGGTAAAGGAGGTGCTGAGGTGGGTGATGAGGTCAGTGGTGGATCCTGCACCTGCAGCATTTGTGGCCAGGTTTTCCCTCAGGTACTTCTCCTTAAATCCCACATGAAAAGGCACCGAAGCACCCAGGATCACGGATGCCGGCTTTGTGGACGGCGCTTCCGCCAGGCATGGTTTCTCCAAAGTCATATGCGTATTCACCGAGTCAAAGCCCAGCTAAGAGGTGGTAAAAACAATGAGCCACCTGCTACCATCAACGGAGTTCCTCAGGATCCAGCATCACTGACAAATGAAGTGTGCCTCTATGAGCTCTGCGCTGGCTGTGGTAACTTTTTCTCAGACCGTAAGACATTGCGAATACATGAAAAGCTACATAAACTGAACAACAGCCGCACTCAGGCACAAAATCCACCACAGGAAGACACTGAAGCCTCTGAGCAGCTAACTGCTAAGAGGCATTTTTTGGAATGCTTAAACCTCACATGTGTTGGACTGCAGGAAGCCTCTGAGGAAAAGAGCCTGGGCATGCGAATTCCAGAGCTGGATCCAGTTTGTAGCTACCAAGCGTGGCAGTTGGCCACAAGAGGACGACTGGTGGAGGCCACAGAGAAATGTCTGGGATGGGAGGAAAGGTTAGCAGATGCTGAGGTGGCCTATGACACAGAAAAAGGAGAATATATACCCCTCAAGCAAGAGAAGAAGAGGAAACAAACCGAGACCTCCAGCTCCAACGTCAAGAAGACAAAGGGTGATGCAAGTCTTGACCAGCCATCAAACAGCTTGACTCAGAACAAAGGCAGTGACAAAAGGATTTGCCATAAGGATCGAGTTTTGTTGAACGGACTTGGTCATGCGTTTTATGAGGCACTGCAGACTAAGAAAGTCAAAGATGTTCAGTTTACACCTAAACAGACAAACAGCATCAGGAGCCAAGATAAGGAGGGTAAGTCATATGCACCACACCACACTACAATGTCTCTGCTACAGTTTAGACAAGGTGATCGTTCAGATTTCTTGAAAAAAGAGAATCAATTATCAGGCCAACTTTGTGCTGAGGACAGTTCCTTTGTACTGAATATTCTAACATTTCTGTTAAAAGTATCAAAGGTTGTGTTTGTTGACATGCAGATGATAAAAACTGGTTTCTTCAGTATAGACAGACCAAAAGTCTTTTAAGTGCTGTAAGGTAAGCGAAATCTACCAGGGCATCAGTTTGGATATACTATCAATACTCAGGCAGGTCTGTAATGGCTGTAAAACTAAGTGAAATTTTTACATTGTACTGTGGAAAAGGGAGACCTCTAGTGAATTTCTAATTGAATTACAAGAATTGCTAAAGATTTAGGCAATGAACACCCACCAAAGTTTCCTTACGTGAGCTTTAGATAGATTTCTACATGACAGATGATTTCAAAATGTTTTAATCAGCTGAAGAAACATTTTGTTGGCTGTAATTCACAAATACACAAAAATAAAAATTGGGGTTGGCTTTTCAGGCCAAAATACTAGTCAGTAGTCAAGACTGACCAATAATTAAATACCCCTCCCTGCCCCGTCCATGCATGCGTGCAAACACACACACATACATACATGCAAACATTCCATTTTTCAACACTGTGAACCGATCGTGCACCTCATTTGCATTATCATCACATAGTTTCTTTAGTTTTACTGTAATGCTTTTCTTGATGGGACAGTGAAGCATGTTTTACCCGTCATCATTGAGAATAGGGTCGTTTTTCGGTGACACTAAGTTATTTAGTGGTCTTTGTGTGCAGTCACTGCTACTGACAACACTGAAATTCTAAGTATGTTCTTTACATTGCCTCTTCCACTCTTACTTCCAGATAAGAAAACTTACTCCTGCAAGCACTGTGATTTCCACACTGTGGACCCCTCACTACTCAGGACTCACCTGCACAGGCAGCACCAGGACTTCCTGGGTCCCTACAGCAAACCCAGCACCATTTTGGACAGCATTAGCCAAAAGGGTTCCAAAGCCTCAAGATACATGGACTACCTCAGAAACAGGAGTGTGTTGCTCAGTCAGTCATTCTGGAACCCGTACACATGTCCACCCAGCCAGGGCTCAACTGAGTCAAACATTAAAACAGAAAAGTCAAATGGTGTTGAGATCAGAGGGAGGGGACATACTACTAACGATGGTCTTCTAAATCTGTCTTCATTACCCTCGAGTGAAGGTGACAGCACTGTAAATTATCCAGTGAAAACAGAGGGCCTAGTGAGACATCAGTGCCCATACTGCACCCACACCACCAACTACCCAGAGGTGCTGTGGATCCATCAGCGGGTTGCCCACAGGGTGGATGGCAGCAGCTCCATGGCACCCAAGTGGGCACCTTGCACTAATAGCCACAAGAGCTTAAAGGCAGGCGCCACCCAGTGGAGACGCACAGGGCCTCCACCATTCCTTGAAGGCAAAGACTGCCCTGCTTTACCTGCTCCAAGAACTCAGCGCACACAGCCTCCAGGTTTCACTACCCACAGCAACAGCAGCAAGCACTCAACTTCCAAGAACCCGTCAGGTGTCCCGAAGCCCAAGCATCATTCAAAGGACTCGCGCTCTTCAGATGGGTCACAGTCTAGTGGGAGGATGGGACTCCTACCTCAAAAGAAGTGTAGTGAACATAAACGTGCAGAGGAGAGTGGAAGTAAAAGCTCCAGCTCCCAAAGTACTTCTTCTAGCAGTATAGTGCAAGGCAAGAGTCCCCATAGTTTCCAGCCTACAAGCAGCCCCAAACACAGAGGCCACAGAGCTGCAGTGGAAGCAAGCTTCCCTCAGGAGGGTTTGGGTTTTATGTTAGCCAGAAATCATGGCGGGACTTCATCAAGTACGACTGCAGATAGACCCCATTCCCGCAGACAGTCATGTGACTCCTCTTCAGGTCCTAGGGGTTCTGATCTGTGGGCTGCCACAACCATGTGGAGTCACAAAGCTTATTTAGAAACACTGCGTTTTGCTCAGGAAAAGAATGAATCGACAGGAGAAATGCCAATGGACATTGATATTTTGAGTCTACTGAGAAACTACAATCCCCACGACCTGGCTGCTCTCTACCAGCACTGGGGGTTCATTGATCCGAGGATTGATCCACAAGGTGAGGAGGCATTTTGGTTTTGTGTTTTAACAGGAAATCAATAACTGGATATTGATTTGTTCAAGATGGAGAACTGAATAAAAGCTCTGACTGCTAAAATTTACATTACATTACAATAGTAAGCACATGAAAGCCCATTCAGATTGACTTGCATGTTATTATGTTTTACAGTGAAGAGTCAACAATAGACTTTTAGGCCCAGACAGAAACACAACCATAATGTTTATGTTTACACGCATTTTTACACTTTTATTTTTACAGCATTGTTGCAGTTAAACGGAAATTTTGGAAAAGAAGTCCATTCCACCTCTGAAGCTTCCAAACAAGTATGTTTTCTTTGCAGCAGCCGCTGATGTTGTAGTTTTGGATTTAATTGTAAAGATGATGTAAACTGTGGGTCTAGGCCTGCCATTGGGCTGAGATGCTTTTCATTCACATATGCGGCGTACATGTAATGAGTGTGGCTATTGTCTAGACTGTCCTCTCCAAACATTTACTGACTAAATTAATTTTGAGATGAAATGGGATCTGAGTCGTTTACCACCTCTTTTTAACGATGTAGTAATGAAACAGCTTATAGCAACATGAAAAAAGAAACAAACCATTGTATGCCCATGTACTGAAAAAAAGGTCCCGTCTGTAGTGAGGCAACACTTTGTTTACATCAGAGACATTGCCATCATTACAGTTGAACTGAAATGAATAACTCAGTTACAGCACGCCATAAGTCAGTTGACTGCAAGCTTAATCCGTCAGTTCACTTTTTAAAATGTAAGTACAGCATAAAACTCCTCTCCTGTATGTACAGTGCATCCGCACCAACTGTGTGCCTGTTCTCTTGTCTGTATCTCGTCTGTGTCTAAATACAGTATGCCATCTCTGTTCATAAGCGCGTCTGCGTATTTTCACGTGTTTTGTGCACGCAGCTGTCAGCTTCCACAACCTGGCTGTCTCTTCCTTCTCAATTTTTGTAAGAGAGGCTGACAGGGATGAGGCAAACACATAATAAAAAAACATTGTTGTCCCCCTCAGGGTAAAACTCGCCCAGCATCTCCATATGGTGTGTCATCAGCCTGTCAGTCAGGCCTACCCCGATGCTACCTACAACTGTTCTTGCTTTCTCCTCTTCCCCTTGAGTAATTCGTGTGCAACTTTTTAAACACTAGAAATGGGCGATATCTGCCTGTAGGCGTGAGGAACTACAAATCAGATCAAATAAGAACACTTTATTTGATGGGGTTCGCATTGACTGACGACACTGTTATAACCATGACATGACACTTGTCATGAACACTGAGCGGTCTTTATGTGAGGAATAATATAGAGTGAGCAGGTCACTATAGAGAAATGAACCTCGACAGGGTGACACAGGGCCTGCGTCCCCCAAAATAAAACTATATCAAAATTGTCTGATGCTTTCAAGTTACTTTGATGTTTCTATTAGATTTGAATTTTTGTGAATTTGTGGTTTTACGTGCATTGTTTCCCTCTTAGTTGGATTTTGAACGTTTATTGTTAGTTGAATAGTTTTCATGTACAATTTTCACTCACATACACACGCAGACACACAAACCTTCTCAGTGCTGTTACATGAGATCTAAGTGGTGTACCTCACATTTGTCCCCTGCAGGTGAGCAGCCACTCTACTTCATCCTCAGGGTCTCTTCATAAGGGAACGTGAACAAACATCGTCTTCCTGTTGACTTCTGGTCTGCACAATACTGTGGAACAAAGAGGCCTGCTGTTCTTCCGAGGAACCTGCCATGACTCCAGCAAGAACGGAGGCACTGGATATTGCACAAAACATGCAAAGCAATGAGGTGGACTCTTTATTATTTTGTAATGTGGTTGTTTAATTTGAAGTGGCATGCATGCTTTTTGTTTGTTTAGAGTGTAGATATGTTAGGTACCAAAACATATGGAGATATGTTCAGTGGAGAAGAGGCAGAACTGATTGAGCTAATTGCAAAAAAATGCGTAGTTAGGGCATCACAGCCTAGGTGGAACTAAAATGTGAAGCTGTGTTTGCAAGGATAAAGAGGACATGATATGAGAACGTTAATCTCGGCTAAAGACCCACAAATATCAGTAAAAAATGAGCCCTTGCTGGTAAGATCCAAGGAAGGAAAACTCCAAATCCTATGATTTCTAAGACTGGGTGCCACCATAAACACTTGAAAAGATGAAAGCTGTCACCTGAACATTTTACTTTACTCTTACCCCTCTATATACTGTATGTTTCGGTTTGTTGGTTTTTTTTATAGTGCAGCCTACAAGGCTTTATGGAAAAATTTTTGGTTTGAGGTTAGTACTTCAATTTAATTGTCTCAACATTTACAGTATGCAGCAAAGCACTTAAATAGAAACTGCAGTTAGGATTGTCAAATTTAAATTATTATCTTAGAGGGGGCATCGGTCACTATGCTGTGACAAGTACAGTGTAGGTAAACTGAGAAGAGTCAAGTCAAGCTGGGAGGGTTTCATTAGGGTTAAATCTGAGCAGATTCCTGGTATTAGCATTATTAGCTCGCTATCCCACACACGTAGAGAAACAGGATGCACTGTTTATGTTATCATTCTCAAAGTGGACTGAAAGCTTTTTAGGCCACAGTCACAAGCAAAACGTTGACTTCAACTCAAATAGCCTCATACGTTTGAGAGAACATGAGCGTCGGACTAGCCGGGCTCCGCCCTCCTTCCGCTTTCGCAGGGATGAATTTATTTGTAAAGTGAACTATAGGTTTGGTTTATCAGGCCAGCATCACACATCAGGCAATTTTAATTTCTTTGTAAACATTTGTGTTGAAAGGCACTAGCTGTGTATCTACTGGCTTCTGCTAAAAGCTGCTATAGCTGCAAATTCTGCATCGTAATCAGCTGGGTGAGCAGTAGTCTTTGGTTTTTTTCTTTTTCGACCATTTTATACCAGACATCCATATCAGACAGGGCAAGTGGCACCATGGCAAATGGATGGCTATTGCCAAACCTGATGTCCAGAAGAGACAATCAATTAATGTGAGAAGTTCAGAAAAATAGCCCTAAACAAGCCCATCAAACAAAATGTGTCAAAATGACCGCTTGATAAAATGTGGTGTCCTGCTTTATAATTCCAAGGTTAAAATTTAAATTTTCGGATTTGTCCGTATTTCTCTTTATATCAGAAACAGTGCAAACATCTGCTATCATTTCACATTTTGCTAGTGATGTAGCGATTTAA
>MDSQ01000470.1_pt1 | contig 10402 bp, 4 predicted proteins | sample 1008251 | NCBI WGS metagenome assembly MDSQ01 (sample SAMN05526597, study PRJNA338239) | gut metagenome | isolation source: Hindgut content | host: Naso unicornis | place: Saudi Arabia: Red Sea | collected 2016-05
ATCACTTTGTGCATCAGTTAATGATCTGTTTTGTTCTTCATAGGCTTCATATTTATTGAGTGCACTCTATCCAATGGAACGTTCATATCACAGTGGGTGCTTGAAGCCAATAACACCCTGTGCATTACAACAACAGCAGCCACTACCATCACTACCACAGTTACTGAGGGTAAGGAGACCTCAATTCCATGTAAACCTGCCACTAATAACACACCCTCCAATGAAACTGTGACTCCCTCCAGCAGAGATGATCGATGGTACATTAGTAAGTGAAAACTAAGCCCAGTGGATTCATTAAAGCCATTTTTCCTGTTTTGGTTTGTCGATGTACAGAAAAACACCTGCAAAGTTTGCTTTCTTTAACATCTGTGTATCTCTTGTGCTTTTCATTACTAAAACAGAATATGTAAAGATCATGGCCGGCGTTCTCTCCTCACTGTTAATTCTCCTCTTGGTCGGAATGGCAGTCGTCTGTGTTCATAAGAAAGAGAAAAACAAACTAAAAGGTACAAACAAACTTCCTTTTCCCCGACCCATCACTACATTTAGACTTTCTTTTTTCTCTCTGTATAGATAAAAAGAATAGTGTGACATTTTGTGCAATATACTCACTCAGTTTGTGGCCAAGATTAAGAAGAGAACACTGATACCAATCTTTTGTCAGTTACATGAACCTCCTGTTGACAGCATGTTGAGCACAAAGACTAGAAGCGTCCAAAGCTTTGCTTTCATCCTTAGAAGACAAGATCTTTCTATCAACACACATTTAAGCTTCCTAATCAACACATTGTCTCTTATTTTGCTAAATAGTGAACTTTATGCTTAAGGGAAGATTTTATATTATTTTTGTACAGGTGTCAGGCTAACCGTTTCCTGCTTTAATTTTCGTGATGAAGCTAAGAAGCAGCTAAAGTAGCAGTTGCTTCTCCTCTTAACTAACAGTCCTTGCAATCTTTTCATCTACATATGTCGTTAAGCTCATATGTTTATATCATGTTTGAAATGTTTGTTCCTCTTCTCGCTTTTGCTCCACAGAAGAGGAAGATGAACACGAATTAACATATGCCGATGTCAAGGTTGTGAAGCAGCGTATGCGGCCCGTGCAGCAAAGGGCAGAGTTGGAGGTGGAGTACGGACAAGTCAAGTTTTCAGATAGACCCGTGCAGACTGCTGCATCAGAGGGAGACGATTGTGTGTACTCCGTGGTTCGTAAAAGCAGGTGATTCAGAGAGCTCGGTGTTTTTCACAAAGACTGCACCCATGAAGGCACATAGAGGAAGTGCTTGAAAAAATGCCTCATGGTCCCTTCTCTAATTTAATGTGATCCAATGGGAAAATATAAGCCATCATAACTCATTGATATTTTTATTACTTTTTCTACTTGCAATAATTGAGCATCAAAATATTACCTTTACCATTTTTTTTTAGTTTTTTTTTTGTTAAATATAATATAATATAAAACAAACTATCTCTAACTTATGTTGTACATCCTTGTTTTTTGTTTGTAAATATATTTACCTTTATTTAATTTTTTTGAGACGCTGTAAACATGCAGGAAGTAATGTTGTTTTGTTTTGTTTTTTTTTTTACAATCTGTTTAGTTTTATTACTCCACAATGGCTGGCAGGCAAAAACAGTTCTCTCAGGTGCTCAGCAAACGTGTCATCAGAATGTTTATGTTGATCCATTATCGTCTTTTACCTTATGCAAAAGTAACAAATTTTGCTTTTCCTTAAATCTCAATGTAGGGTATTTCTCATACCAGTGTGGAAGAATCTGGTGAAAATTAGTAATTGCATTAGTGGATTGTGTGTAGGAGTAAATCACATTTAACCGTGCTGCCTTTTTTGGTTCTCTAGCCTAAAGATAGGTTGTTAGAGAAATGTCTTGTCTCTCAGGAAGTTTACAGCGGGCAAGAATTTGTTTCCATGATGTAAATACTTCTGCTTTTTCAAATCAAGGAGACTTGAGTCTTGCAAAATTCATTTACTGGTTGCACGGTGTGATTTTTCAGACCAGTTCACTACATTATGTTTAAGCTGTTTGTGTCAAAATATGACATTAATTCAGAGATAAAGTATGTGTGGATTGTGTGCTTTTAATTGTGCTGCTTACTCTGATATGTTAAGAAAAAGACGACATGCAGTCTAATTATACCTTAAATTTCATGCAGCTCCCGTTGTTGCCTTTGAATTTAAAATAGGCTAATTGTACTTTCACATTTTTTCACTTTGTGCTAAAACACAGAATCAGCAGGAAAGTAAGAGCACCTTTAAAAATAGTGTGCTGCTCTCTTCTCCTTTAACTTTACTGAAAAAAAGGGGGAAATGAGACGGGAGAATGTCGCGTGTCTTGTACAATTTATTAAACTTAAGCAGTTCAAGAGGAAATGGACTGAACAACTTGTCAGACTCTACATGTGAAAGTGCATTTATCTTTCAGCACCATCAAGCATTCTATTTTTAGTTGGATGCATTTCCTACAACTCTGTGGCTTCCACAACAGAATGTACGTACAACAACACATGTGTAGATAAAAGTGTTAAAACAAAGTACCACAACCCTTACAACTTTGACGTTATAAAAATGTGTTTAAGTGCTTTAGTAAATTCAGGCCCTGCTGGAGGGGAAACAAACCTACATTGTGGGATATTCATGCAAATTTTTGTGGCTAAATTTAGTGGAACACAACACTACTGACTTAGATATTTCATGATCTAATAGTAACCAGTTAGGATAAAAATATGTTCACTTTGCTGGAATTATATTAAACTACATGCAACTGAAGACAAGATCAAGTGATTTAGGACATCTTTCAATGGACTTATTATTTAATTCTACTGTCACAAGCAGGCAAACGAGAGATAAACAGTAAAACGCAGAGCAGATTACAGTACAAGATGGAATGTAAGTAAGCGTGTGCTGGATAATTTACATAAGATAAATATTAACTCCTCTGCACATTTAGCATTCACAAGTTTTATTTTTAGAGCATGTGAAGAACAAAAACTTTGAATCAGGAACTAAAAAGATGAGCACGTTCTCCCCAGCAAAGTTTTCTACTTTAAGCACAAAACAGTACAGTACATTTAATTTGGTTTAAATTAGCCAGACTACTACAAATGTGAGACCACAGTCTTTGTACAGTGTCTATTTAATTCAAAGAAGAAGTTCTATTAACTCCTCTTAGACTCTTTAACCACTGTGCAGCTCATGCTCCAACCCAGAAGAGGTTGTGCTTGACTGCACAGACACAACAACAAACAGTAAATTCAGAAAGAAATAGCTCAGTTTTCGAAGGCATCAGCCGGTCTCAGTTTCTTGTATTGTGTTGCTCCAGAGCAGCTTGCAGTAAACATTCAGCAGAAATAACTTTTCATATTGCATGTTGCATCCGCCAAAAGCCTTGTGGTATGGGTGTGGACCAGGTCAGTCAGAGTACATGGCCAAACCTTTGATCCTCAGGCACGACACCCTTCTTTCCTCAGCTCAGTTTAGCCCTCTGACACACCTGTTTATATAAAATAATGTGATTTTAATATGGTATACTCATATCTGGTGCAATTTAATTTACTTTGGATTATTTTGTAATGCTTTTTGACTTCTGATATATTAAAATGTCTCTACTGACAATGAATTTTTCTTAAGTTTTTCTTTTGTAGTGAAAGTCACAATGTGCTTTTAGTTGTATACTTGCCATTGGTTTAATCAAAGACAGAGGTTACATGATTGGTTTGATTTGATCGTTTGAGAGGTTAAAGGTTCAAAACCATGCACTGCCATTTAGCTGATTCATAGAGCCATAAAGTTGGTGTTTATGGCTCATGATAGTTGTAGTGTCCTTAAACAACACCCGAGATATTTTTTGAACTTTTTTCGGAAAGACAGTTGAACCTCTGACTGACATAATATACTGAGCAAATTATTGACAACACAGGAGAAGAGAAAAATAAAATTGCTTTAACAATTCCGTATCCTTTTGCTATCTCATTATTCAGCCAGTCCACCGAGTTCAACACAATAACAGCATGAATGCCAAATATAGTGTGAGTGTTGTTGTAGCTGTTACCTGGTGTGAAACACAGGAAAACCAAAGAGATGTCTCCCCTTAGCTACAGTTTTGTTTATGGTTTGTTTGAGTCGCAATTAAACATTAATTTTTTACTCATAAAAACCAGGTGATTTTGTGATCGTTGTGACATTTTCATGTGATGATGCCTTGCCACGCCAAAGATGTTTAACTGTAAAACCAAGACTGGTATATGGTGCCAATTTTTGATCCTGGGCTTCACAGTGTTTTGTGGACATCTTTTTTGGGGACTTACTATTTAATAATCAAAAAAATGTCAACGACCCCACAGTGTAGAGAAACAGTTTGATTCAAAATGATTTAAGTCTACTTATTCGGTATTTGCAAAGTTTCTATGAAAAGATTTGTTGAAGGCACTGGAGAAATATTACTACAGTGAGATACTGTGGAGTGGCCAATATTATTTTACAGGTCATTTAAGGTAAATTATAAGACCAAGGTGAGCCCATGTCATAATTAAATTAAATTAATGTAACAGTAAAGTAATTTTGTTGGCAGCTAATAACTAACACTATTGGCACGCTTCTTCTCTGGCTGCATCAACTTGCCATGAAGCTTTTTGTGTGGAAATGTTTCAGTATCTGTGTTTTTAAATAATGTGCAGCAAAACATGTTTCAAAAAACCAACATACGAAAATATAGACACATCACCGAGAGAGAAACTACATGCTTTCCGATGAATACACAAGAAGAACTTACTTGACACCACAGTGGTTTATTTTGAAATCCTTGGTTGACTGTATTCAATTTACATTGCTGCATTTGCCTCTGTTCCTTTCTCTTCTGTGATCTACAAACTTTAGCAATTCTATGTGTGTCACCTTTTCTTACATGTAAAGGAAGTACATACTTTAATGTGTCATACTGTAAATTTAGTTCCAAAAGACTACAGAAGAATGAGCATTTATTTTTACTTGCCTATAGCCTGTGGTTTTAGCAGTATGACGACTGTAAAATGTGAGTCATGTGGCAGCTGTTTTTTCAGGATGTGGCTAAACACTGCTGCCCAAACATCTTATTCCACAGTCATTTTTAAACACCTTTGCTTTCAGTTCCCCGCTGTTATTGCATTAATGCAGCTAAAATAATAAAATAAGAACACATTTTTCCAGCTAAAGTGGGAAACCAGATGTCATGAAATGCTTATTTCATGTAATATCTTAACAATAAACTCCAAATGCCATTTGTGTTGTGTTACATCCAGTTGCCTTTACTTCCTTTTATTCACAATACTATGCATTCAACCCTTCTGTTAAGATATAAACAGCTTACTTCCTCTCACATTTGTTGGAAATTGAAACTCTCTTGTTTATACATTTATAAGATTAACTCCCATCAAAAATATCTTGATCATTATTTCTACAGAAAGAACATTCAAGTGGTGTTGGACACATATTTTCTCTTTCCTTCCCAGTAACAAAGGTAAAACTCTGTGCTTTCTTACATCCTGTAAATGCAAATGGCACTAAAAAGATGAACTAGCATCACTTTTTGAATTAGCAATAATTAACAAAAGTTGGTTTGAAGCAAATAGGAAAAGATTGGAAGATTTGTTTCTCTTTAGTCATGTAGCAGTAAGGCTAGTTGACTACACATCTGTTTTCTCATTGCATCAGACAAAAGTCCCACAAATTTCAACACTCCTTTGGGTTAGAGAAAGAAGAACTTATGAAAATGTTTTTAAGCTGTCGTTTCAACCAAAGGTTTTTGAGGAAGACGTGCAAGTTTGACAAGTTACATGTTACCCGGTGACTTTTTGTCTTTAAAATCAGTATTGTGGTACGGATAGCGATTTGTATTAACACATTTAAGTCCAGCGATTGGCAAATGTCCATAAGAGACGATCAACGCAGAGGATGTGAAGTGCTTGTTATTGTAAGAGAAAAAAAACAAGAATGAATGGGAGGTGCAGCATTATAACATCATATTGATGTGAATCATCTTCATTCATTCTGTGGTAAACTCATAAAAAAATATACACTACATACATAACTTGTACTGTATCAGTCATCCATATGAAATCCACCTAGTATTCCTCCGATATCGTGTCGGACATGATGTTGCTGCTGGGGCTGGTGGTGTTGTGGGTGTCAGTGGGTCCGCTCAGCACAGGTGGGGTGGGTGTAGTTGTGGAGGCCTGCTGGGAATGCTGCAGCTTCTTCCTGTTTATCTTCCTCTCTTTGGCACGTCTGTTCTGAAACCAGATCTTCACCTGAAACAGATACATACACAAACCATGGGACATCAACAAAACATGTGTGTAAAGGATAGATTATTGAATGTTAATAAAATTTGATCACAGTAACAGCAAATTATAATGTGCAACATATTTACTCATGCTTTTATTCAAACTATCTACTAGTAGGATATCACTTGATCTTTGCTAACTTTCAAATTGTTCACTTTATGTACTTAACCTGCCTCGTCTACCTCTAGTTTAGTTTAGTAAAAAAAATTTTTTCCTCTAAAGTAATTTGTTGCACTCAGACTGTGGATTATACAAGTTAAATGACTGGGCAGGAGAAAACAATAATAACAATAAAAGGATCAGGAGAGCAAGGCTTCAAGGTCAAGGTCAGGGTTTATTTACATAGCATGTTTAAATCAACCACTGTTACCCAAAGTGCTGTACAAGCTTAAAATAGCAAATACTACTACTACTACTAGAACTACTACTAATAGTAATAATAATAAGTGAATATACACACAGCAATAAAAACATCAAAATAAGTGCAAAAAAACCCCCCAAAACTTGCACAATGTCTTTTAAAAATAAACTGTTGTTCTTATAAAGCTGGTTTTCTCTGAACTGGATTGTTTAAGTATCCTCTGTGCTGTTATGGTGCAATCTCAACATGAGGTTGGTTCACTGGTGCATTTAAAACCACAATGACAAGACAAATACAGCACCATGCAACTTCATGGACCAATACCAACAGGCAGTACAGGTAAGACATCAACAATGTCAAATAACCGAAAAAACTCTTCTCCACTGCCTCCTCTCTAACTCACATAAACACAGACACAGAAAAGAGGGGTAAATCGCAATAAGCCAGTGGGTTTGGACAAAAGAAAGACACTCATTTTTGAAAAGGAGACTCTCTTTACTGTAATTCCTTTGACTTATTTGCAATTCACTTATTACTGATTTCTGGACCCGCAGATTATGTAGAAAGGCTGATTTCATAAGTGATAAAACACACTCTTTCGTAACACACAACTCTCTGTGTGTTTGGAGCTGCAGCTGTACTTGGTCCACCATGACTGGTAGTTTCTAGTGAATTTACCAATGGCCTGTAATTGCAACTTGTGGCCACAGTGGCCGCTGTTCAGCAGGAGTTATATAGTTGACTAAAAAAAAATAACTAACCGGAACATTAGGCTGCATCTCACAGTTTTCAGTAAGACATAACAGGATGTCTCAACAGAGGGGTTTTCAGCGACAGTTTTTAATCATTCATCTCACCTGTGTATAAGAAGGAAATACACTGTTCTATTATGATTATGATTAGTCGAACTTTTTATCATATTTATTATATTATTCTTATTCTTATTATAACTAGTACAAGTGTTAATTAGATATTTGCATACAGCTTGCATATTATTATGTACCCATACTATTCCCTACAATGTTTTTTTTTTTACTATTATAGTTTTGGTTGTTTTGCTATTGCTGATGCCCTGTCTCACTCTCTGTTTTCCCCCCTCTCTCTCTCTCTTACTCTTACTCTCCCTCTCACCCCTCTTTCTGTTTCACTCTGTCTCTCTCAATCCAAGCGGGTGCTGCCCCAGTGCAGGTGAACTACACTAAATACTGTTCCTGAATACATCCCGTGGCGACACAGATGAAGCATTTCACTCATAACCCTTTGGTTCTTACTTGTTATCTTGCATCTTACTGTGCATCTTATTATTTCCCTATACCCCTAGCTTCAATGATCTAAATCCCTCTCACCTGTCTCTCGGAGAGGCCCAGTGCCACTGACAGCTCGGTCTTTCTCCTCATGGTGATGTAGCGGTTGTACTGAAACTCCTTTTCAAGCTCCAGGCGTTGTTGGTCAGTGTACACCACCCTGTACTTGTCCTTAGTGCGCGTCTTTCCTCCTGAATTACACAAAACAACTCAAATTTAGAAAGAAAAGACATGCTTGAATGATCAACTGACTCAGTGATTGTAAGTGAATCGGTTATCCTACCAGTAAAACAAATAAGAATGAGTAAAGTGTCAGTGAGTCACATGCATTGTGATTTGTGGCCAAACAGACGACTAATCTAGAGATGTCTGGTGCCATGTTCAAGTTCAGGCGCCACTTAAAGCCTCATCAACTCCATTTATCATGCTAACTATAACTAATGTAAAGACTCTCCACCACATTGCATCAGTGGTTCTCCTTATCACTGCGAGTGATGTTTACATAGCTGTTTACACAGGCAGCTATTCATTGACACCGCATGTTCAGGCACGCACACACTTTTAAGAAAGGATGAGTCAGAGTTATTGATCAGAAAACTTGACCATGTGACAGCATCGATCCAGGCAGACTAACACACACTGACTTAAGTAGAACCACAAGGGTTTAGAGGAGATGCAGTTCGACCCCTGCACACTTCCTGTTGTGCCTGTGTTATCAAGCCAGTTTGTCACCCTTCTGCACCCACTCAGTGGACAGAGAGGGTGGGGAGCTACACTTCTGCAGACTTCACAGCCTCCACTGTTAGCTTTGCATTGACATCTCACAACATTCTGCCAGAAGGGAGAGGCAAACAGCTTGATGAATGTGTGTGCACTCAGTCTGACTTTACTTGGCATACATGTTGAAATTTTTCCGGTCTATGAATATGCGTTCCACCATTATCTGTCAACCCACTCAAATACCAAGGTTGAGTTGGTAAGGTGGGTGCACCATGAACTCTGTCTAAATGCTAGCCTCCTCAATCATAAGGTCAATGTTGTCTAGCTGACACCCTTTCTCTTACTTATTTATTGCCATTTAAGTTATCTTCTTGGGAATCAGCCAAAAAGTAGACCAGGACATTTGTGTTCAAACAACTTAAGATAGCAGTTTTGTCAACATGAAAGAACCAGTAAACAGACGTGCTAGAATCTGTATTTGTAATTTAAGTATTTATCACATGTATTAATTAAATCATATAGGCTGTAATAAGCCTACATGGTGACCTCTATAGCTGCGTGTCCCACCTGAAGCGGGCGGTCTGTTGAGTTCATGTGGCCTCCTCCTGGCGCTGAAGGGGTCCTGTCCGCAGATGAAGTTGTACGGGGTGAACGAGCCCCCTCCAGCGGCGGTGGGCGTGCCGCTCAGCTCCGCAGAGGAGAAACTAACCTGCCCAGCGCTGGGGCTTGACCCCGGGAAGCTGTACGGATACTCCTCCCGGGGCGCGTAGACTGCAGGGTTCCAGGCGCTTGCCGATGGGTCACCGACTCCCGGGACGTGATGGTAACTGGGGAAGTCATACGGAGGCGGAATGTACTGGCTGTTGAGTGACAGCGTCTGAGCCGGGAGTCTGGCCGATTGGGAGTTGTACATCCTCGTCCGACAGGTAGGTAGACCTCGGAAAATCAAACTACCTGGCTCATGTTAGGCCTCCCTGTTTATCCCCAGCAGGCTCTGGCGCTCTGTTTTCACTTCAAGTCTAAAGGTTTAGGCTTATTACCAGCCGGCTACCTGTGCAGTCAGGATACACACCTTTATGGATTTACTGCCAGGGAGTTCAAAAGTATCACCATGACGTCACGTTTCACCTGAGACCCACCTGCCTGCTCGTCTTGGCGACGCGAGGACATTCACCCTGATTCACCCGTCCTGCTCCAGTGGAATATTTTGAGAAGGCCATCATGTACGGTGTGCGTGAGATGCATATGTGAGTGCACGCCAGGTCCTCCTCGTGACTTCCAGCGTAGAGATTGTAAATCAAAATATGAGTTGGCTCGGTGCGTAGAGATTTAGATAAAGTAACACAACAGCAAAACGAGTCTTGCCTAAGAGTGCAGAGGTGATTTTAGCGAAATAAAAACATTCATTGAGTCGAAGAATAGCCCTTGTTGATATGCTGAAGTACACTGCCTGGTATTTAATTGTCGACATCAAGTCCATTTATTTGCACTTAAGTTAGTTTTTCCTCCTTGAAAATAGTCAAAACTAAAAACTAAAGAAATAGCAGATAAAAACCTTAAGAAAATCCACCAAATGTAGTACATATTCTAAAATGACCTATAATAGGCTGCTGCTGCTGCTAATAATAATAATAATAATAATAATAATAATAATAATAATAATAATAATAGTGGGGATTG
>MDSQ01000471.1_pt1 | contig 10400 bp, 5 predicted proteins | sample 1008251 | NCBI WGS metagenome assembly MDSQ01 (sample SAMN05526597, study PRJNA338239) | gut metagenome | isolation source: Hindgut content | host: Naso unicornis | place: Saudi Arabia: Red Sea | collected 2016-05
TTTGTATTTTACTGTTTTTTATTGTACTATGGACTGCTTGTGTCCTGAATAAAGTCTCATCTATCTATATCATATATTTTAACAGAATCAATGTAATGCGTATGACATGTTGAACACATTTGTTGTTGATGTTAGTAAAACTTGAATTCAACGAGAAAGACTGTAGTCTGTGATCTCACCCGTTTAGAAAAAAAAATGAAAAGAAAATCTGCTTGCTGTCATTTTCATCATCATGTCAAATCCTGTGTTTGTGTGAAGTCATGCAAAAAAGCCCTGCTGCTGTCTGACACAAAAGCATCTTCAACACACTTACACACGCACAAGCAGGAAAGAAGATTTGGTGTCAGCAACACCACTAACAAGGTGGGTGTTTTTAATCAACTTATTGATTATCAGTTTCATTTTCTGAAGTATATGTCACCTAATTCTTCCTTTTCCATGAATATCTACATTTGCTTCATATGTTATTGGCTCAAAAGCACTGTGAGGAACCGACTACAGCCAATGTTTGTCACTTTTACAGATGTTTCAAAAAGTAATTTCTTCTCTCTCTCTAAACATACAGTGACATTAATGTGGCTTCAGAGTGTTTTTGTTGTTGATGTTGTTCTTGTTGTCATTTATTTGTCTGTTTGTTTGTTTTGTATTGACCAACAATACAAGAAAACAAGTGTTTTGATTTTTGAGTCACCACACAGAACCAAAGCACCAAACACAAATTCAGTGACACTTTTCAAAGTGTGGTACCTGGACTTACTTATTTTAAAATATCAGAGTGTTTAATTTGGTATGTGTTGTATTTGTGAAATAGTTTTTAGTTTTATTTTATTTTTATTCTTTCTATTTTTTTTTATTTTTTTTTTGTATTATGTTGCCGATAACTATACTTTGGGAGAACATAGCACTCAATGGACTGGAAAATAGAAAAAATACTTGATAAATAATCCACCTGAACTTTACCAATCTGGTCATTCTCTACCTTCAAAGCAAATTAGCAACCCAATAATAATCTTACGAAAGCTTCAGGGTCAAAGTCCATTGCAATGACCCAAGGATCAAAAAGTCTGTCTGCTTAAATGAATGCATTGGAAGTGTGTTTAGAGTGAAGTAATCCATCAGCTTATGATTTGCAGTAAAGCTACTAAAAAATTGTGTAACTGATATTGACATTTTCTTTTATAGATTAGTAGTAACACAGTAGTGGTGCTGTTTCATCGCTCCTGTTGGATAGTTATGGATGTGAAATTCTCCTGGATGAATCTTCATTGCAAACTGTGCTAGAAACATATGCTTCCAGACAGTATACAAACGTAAGTAAAGACACTACCTATAGGACACGGTCTATGTGTTACTCAGGTAACTTTGAAGCAATATTACTGGGGCTGTAAATTGCATGAATAAATAACATACCAGTACTCAGAAAGTATAATCTTTACCAGTGGACTACCTAGATATATTTTTTCCAACTTCATTTGGTACGTAATATGAAATGCTAATTATTATTTTCATTAGACACCACTTGTATAGAAAAGCATTACTATCAAAGGTTTTGGTGGCATCTTTACAAGCTGAACTGCCAACTTCATTAAATGTGCTCGCCTTGCAACACCACAGACTGTACGGGTCATAGTTGCTGCATTAGTGGGTCTTTGACACAATGCATTAAATGAAGAAGGCCTGTGAGCAAAACCTTACAAAAGTTCTTTTTTAGCACTACGTGGTAATGGGTGTTTTGCATCTACCTTAAAGAGGTATTTAGTTTCGATGCCTAGCCCTAATTTTATGACATTATTTTGGAGATTTCCATGTTTTTTTGTTGTGTAGATCATTAAAGGAAAACTTTCAAAAGGGAAATTTTAGGGTATATATATATATCCAGACACTAAGCCTGAAATGTGACTTCTCTCACCTTTCTCAATCTCTGTCTTTCCTCCTTTCGACCCTCATATGTCTTTCCTCTTCAGGTCAACAACCACACACAGAATGTCAGTTAACTCCTCATCCACCTCCAACTTCAGCAATTTTTCAGTCCAGGATTTTAGAGGATGTGCTAACATCAACATTGCCTACTTTGTCGTGAAAACCATCATCACTGTGCCTCTGTCCATCCTCATCCTCTACCTGGGCCACCAACGATGGAGACAGCAGGGCTCCTTTAAAACAATGAGCCACTCTGACATCTTCACCTACCACACGGCTGCCATGGAGCTGCTCTTTGTCTTGGGTGGCTACCTTTATGCACTTGGCATGTGGGCAAATCTCCTACAGATGCTTCAAGTAGCAATCTGTCTCACCTGCATCGGTTTCTATGGAGTGGCCACCTTACACATTGTGACCACTGTGGAGCGCTACCTGGCGGTTGTTCATCCCATCATCTACCTGGGGCTAAGAAACGCCCGTGGGGTCAGGATCAGAAACATCAGCATTGGGTGTGTTTGGCTGCTGTGCTTTGGATGGATGGGTGCAACATTGAAATATCTGCCTGACCATGCTCTCATCCCAATACTTTGTTTTTTGGTTTTCTCCTTAATTGTTGTGTCTTTTTGCAGCCTTTCTATGCTCTGTGTTCTGATTCGTCCAGGGCCAGGAGAAGGAGGCAGGGAAAGACAGCAGACCGACCAAGCAAAGCACAGAGCTTTCTGCCTTGTGGCAGCCATAATGGGAGCTCTGTGCTTCCAGTTGATTGGGCTTCTTGTTGCCTTTACTATGTACAACTTGCCCCACCTGAGTAAGATTGATCATTGTTTGTTGTTTGCAGCTACATCTTGGTGTAATTTGCCCAGCTGTTTGGTGCTACCTCTGCTGTATCTACAGAGGGCAGGAAAGCTATCATGTTGCTATTATGAGTAAAGACACTGATTGGAAAAATAACATTTCATAAGTTACCCTATGCAATGTCACCTGAGTAAGCATCGACTTGAGCTGAAACGTTTAGGGTCAAAATAGGGCTGCAACTAACGATTATTTTGATAATCGATTAATCTGTCGATTATTTCTTCGATTAATTGATTAATCGGATTTTTAAAAAATGCACAAATTTTATTTACATTGTAGGGAAGAGAAGAACGAGGAGACGAGTTGGTTCTCAGTTTGATCCAGCATGTCGCTGGCATCATTTATTTCTTTCTCCCTAACTTTATTCAAAAACAGAATGTTATTCCAAATGGACAATATTAGTGCAAAAAAATGCACAAAAAAGTTGTTTTTAAGTTATTTGAACGGCCCAGAGCTGTTAAACTAATAATACATTAAAAATGATATAAATAATAAAAAAAGATAAACCTAAAACACAAACAAGTGTTAGGCTTTGCTACATCAAATAGCTTAAACAACAGGCCATGGACTAATACAAAAAACATACAAATGTATGCTGTACAACATGTGCAAAGATATACCGGTAGGCTTTTTTAAAAAATTAAAGTGCACAAAAAAGAGGTATTTTACGTTGCTTGAATGGACCTGAGCTGTGTAAACAATAATAAATTATAAAAAAAAGTAAAACGTGAAATCACTGTTAACAGGATTTTTCAACATCAAATGGCTCTAACAACAGGCCATGAACCTTAAAGGTGGATTGTTTATGCAGTAACACTTTCTCTCTCTCTCACACACACACTCACACACACACACACACACACACTCACTCACACAGTAAGTCAGTCAGTCACTCCCACACCCCTATTTCTACTCCTACAAAAACTTTGCATTGCAATGCAAAAATGTTAGCATGTCCACATGCTCCTGGCTAAGGCTAGCTCTCTTCTTGGAAGCTATGTTGCCTGCTGCAGAGAACAGCCGCTCAGATGGTGTGGAGGTGCCAGGGATGCATAAGTAGGACTTTGCCAGCCTGGCCAAGGTGGGATATCTGTCCTCGTTAGCCTTCCACCAATGTAATGGACTTTCTTCTTTGGCGAGGGGCTTCTCTCCAAAGTAGGTGAGTACTTCATTGCTCACTTGGCTCTGGAGGTCCACAGCTTCCCCCTCTCTGTTCTCTTCTTCACCATCAGAATCCAGGAGTGAGTCCAGTAAAGAGACAGGAGCTGTAGGTTCAGCTGCTGCAGCAGCTGTAGTGGTGGAGGTGGCACTGGTTCTTTGGTTACGGCCATGCTGCTGCTCATCCATTGCCCTTCTCTCTCCGAGTGCCAGGGTTTGCACCTTGGTTTGCACGTGCAGGACTTCGTCAGGTTTTAGAAACTTAAGTCTCTTGAACCTCGGGTCCAGGGCAGTTGAGAGGATCACTGTGTTTGGTGCTGTGTCTGAGAAAGCAGTCTCCCTCTTCCATCGCTGTTGCAGCTGCTCCATAGCAGTGAGTTGGAAAGCCCGCATCGGGGCTGACTCGAAGGCAGCACTCTGGGTGGACTTCAGTAGCCCCTTCACAAGTGGCGGAACTGCAGAGATGGTTATGTATTTCTCCCCACTCATGAAGACAGTGGCACATTCAAAAGGCTTAAGAGCTGTTGAAAGCTCTTCCAGCAGGCTCCACTGGTCTGCTTTCAAATCCAGGTACCTTTTGCCCCTCTGTGTGACAGAGGGGTCAGACAGTGTTGCTGTTACAGGCCATCTTTGCTCAATCAGTCGCTCAATCATATAGTATGTGCTATTCCACCTGGTGCTTACGTCCTGCACAAGCTTTTTTACTTGCTCAGATGGGCCCATTTGTTTCTGTTTCTCTTTTAACTTGTTGCTGGCTAGCTCACTTTTTTTAAAATGTTCCACAAGACATCTTGCTGCCCCGACAGCCTTATCAATGCTTGGGTGCTTCAGTGCAGAGTTGACCACGAGTTGCAAGGTATGGCCTGTGCAGCGCACAGAGGACCACCCATGCTTCTCCTCCAGTATGTTTGCCGCTGCCACAACATTGGCCCCATTGTCATGCACAATGGCGATGATCTTGCTAGGAGGAATTTTAAACCTGGCTACTACTTCCTCCAACCACTCAGCGATGTTGGCTGCAGTATGTCTGTCCTGCAGTGGCATGGTGGTAAGGCAAACTGACTGCATGTTCCAATCATCTGTGATGAAATGGCATGTAATGCCAAGGTAGGCTTCAGTGGCTACACTTGTCCAGGCATCAGTGGTGAGAGCAATCTTGCTGCTGTTGTTGTTTATTGCAGTCATCACTTCCTGGACTGTCTCTTGATATTTCCTCTCCATCAGCTTTGTAAAATAGGTCCTTGAGGGAAGAGTGTAACCAGGCTGCAGGGCGTGGATCATTGCTCTGAAGCCATCATCTTCCACCATTGATAGTGGCCTCATGTCGGTCATGAGCATGTTCAGGATGCTATCTGTCAAAACAGCTGTTTGCCGTGGTGTGCATGGCGCATTATTCCCCACCACGAAGCCACTCATTGTGAGTTGTTTTTGTCTGAAATGAGAAAGACTGTATGAGTATGCATAATAGCACAATTATTAATTTACATAAAATTCAATACATGCCTTGTTGTTTTAGTTAATGCTTATTGCTTATGTAAAGGCCAGTAACCCAAAGGGCAAGTACAGACGAGACTTTTTTGTTATATAACAGATGCACCATACACACACACACACACACACACACACAATAAACAAGGGACAGAAGTCAGGACAAAATACAGAATTATAGATATGAGAACAGATTGAAAGCTTAGTGGGCCAGCGAAATGTTCGTTTCACAGCAGGTAGATCGTTTCGTTTATCTAACGTTAATACCCACTGTTTGCTCGCCATCCAGCTTGACAAGCATAGCTTAGCCACTAACTAACATTAGCCTTGTAACGTTAATGCGTTACGTTAGCCGGGTAATCTTGTCGAGATGGATGGCAAGCAAACAGCGGCTATTACAGTTAGATAAACGAAACGAACTACCTGCTGTGAGATGAACGTTTCCTCACTTCAAAACGCTACGCACATGAGTCTAATCTTTTGTTTAATGAAAATCAAGATGAAGATTTTGTAGTAACGTTAGCTAACTTACCCAGCCGAGCTCCCTTCCCCGGCATCATCCATGGCTCCAACATGTTTTCGTTTCAGATGTTCTCGCATTACCGTGGTGCTCCCGTGCCATGCAAGATCAATTTTACACAATTTGCAGCTAACACGCTTTTTAGTTTTAGTCAATGTGAAGTGCTCCCACACTTTAGATGATTTTGGTCTCACAGTTTTCTCCTCCTCCGCCATGTTTCAAATGTTTTCTTTCATGCTGCGCAAGCACCGCTGTGCTCAGAAAAGGCAAGTGACGTAGAGGCTCTGCGACACAGCGAGTGACAGGCTGCGACGCAGCAACTGATCTGCAAAACAAACTGCTCTGCGGGCCAAGTTAATCGCTACCCAATGAATCGATAATCAAATTCGTTGCCAACGAATTTAATTAGCGATTTTTATCGATTTTATCGATTAGTTGTTGCAGCCCTACCAACGATCTCCACACCCTCCACCGTGGCACTGCCGAGGCCATGACCAAGGTGGCCCAGAGGGCCTCCAAAGAGTTCCCGGAGAGCAGGGTGATTATCTCAACCCTTCTCCCCAGAACAGACACTCCCCCACATGTCATCCATGACATCAACATGGAAATCTCACGGAGCTGTGCAGCCCTTCCAAACGTCCACCTTGCCCACCACACCAACATCGGGACATGGGACCTCTACGACGGACTACACCTGAACAAGGCTGGAATCAGAACATTCGCCAAAACATTGAAGGACGTCACCCTGGGTCGTAACCCTGACAACATGATCCACACAGCCGCTGCCCCCAAGATCCACAGACCATCCAGATACCACCAAGGGAACCCAAGGAACTCTACCTCACACCCCCCTGCGGTGCCACGCCCCCGAGCAGCCCTCCGTCCCCATCCTACACCCCACCCCCGAATCCCCACCAGCCACAGAAGACCCCACCATCATCAAGAGACAACATATGCATCTGTGACTGGCACCCCCGCGCCCCCACCCACTACACCAATGTCTGAACTAGGAGCAATCAAAGAGATGCTCCACACTCTGTGTAACAGGCTGCTACAAACATAAGGTATAGCAAGAAGAAAACAAGAACACACACACACACACACACACGATGAATTTAAATGTATTAATTATTGTAAATCAGTTGATTCAGGTCAGTTTCTATCTGTTTTGTTTTATTCATACTTAAGCTGAATTTATCTCTTTCTTAACTTTCTAACAAATGAAATCTTTCACAATAAGTTTCTGGAATATTCAGGGTTTGTACTCTAGTACATTTGGTCTTAAGACTGCAGACCCTGATATCCTAGAAAACATGAAAGGTATTGACATTTTGATCTTTATAGAAACATGGTGTCAATCTGATACAACCACACAGTGTCCCTCAGGCTACAGTGAGATCACAGTGCCTTCAGTTAAACTAAGCACAGTGAACCGTGGTAGAGACTCAGGAGGAATGATAATCTGGCTCAAAGCTGAGCTCAGCAAATACATTACAATTGAAAAACAAAACAAAAACCACATCTGGCTCAGAATTAATAAACACATAGGCATCTGTGAGCTGGACTTATACCTGTGTGCAATATACTGCCCTCCGTCAGAGTCACCATACCACGAAGAGGAGCTCTACAACTCCCTCCACACAGAGATATGCCTTTTTCAAGCCCAAGGCAAAATACTTCTGTGTGGAGACTTTAATGCACGGACAGGTTCAGAACCCGACTGTGTCGACCATACAGGAGATAAACATATATTCACACAGTCACTTCTGACCTCCTCACCCATAGTCATGAGAAACAACCCTGACAAGACAATAAACAAACTTGGGAAAGAATTAGTAGAGATGTGCAGAGCCTCAGGCCTGTTTATACTGAATGGAAGAATCAGAGGAGACAGTCTGGGACGCTTCACCTACTGCTCTGCTCTCGGGAGAAGCGTGGTCGATTATGCCATCTCAGACATGGACCCATCTTCATTCAGTGCTTTCACTGTCAAAACACAAACCCCCCTTTCAGATCACAGTCAAATTAATATTTACCTGAGAAAACACGCTATAAATACACTCAAGAAACAGCCCAATAAGCTGTACGATTTAAACCAACCATACAGATGGGCTCCAAACAGTGCTGAACAATTTGCAGAAATTCTGAACTCAAATGAAATAAAAGAAGCAATCAACTCCTTCAACAACTCCCTCTACCAAAGTAACTCTGAAGGTGTCAACAAAGCAATGGAAGATATGAACCATATCTTCCATAAAGCTGCATTAAATGCAAAACTTGAGAAAACAAAGAAACCTCCCCATAAAAACAGGAAACAAAATCCCCCTGAAAAAAAGTGGTTTGACAGTGAATGTAAAGAAATAAGAAAACACCTGAGACAACTATCAAATCAGAAACACAGACATCAGCATAACACAACACTACAACATGCATACTTTGAAACTCTGAAGCAATATGAACAGACCATCAGAAACAAGAAATTTCACTACACTAACCAAACACTCCAGGAGACTGAAAACGCAGTAGATCAGGGTCAGTTCTGGGACATGTTGAACAGTCTGGAAACTGCAAAGCCACAACAATTAGTAATACAGGATGGAGAAATCTGGGAAAAATATTTCAGTAACCTTTATAAAAATATCTCACCTGAAGAACTGAATCTAAACCAAATGGAAATTGAAACAAAACTAGACAAACTTGAATCAGCTATCAAAAATAACCAAAATCCAATAGATTACCCAATTACACATAAAGAGTTAACAGACAAACTAAAAACTCTTAAATCAAAAAAGGCATGTGGCACAGGTTGCATCAAAAATGAAATGCTGAAAAACAGCACACCTGAATTACAAACTGCAATCATAAAACTGTTCAACATGGTACTGACCACTGGCTGCTTTCCTGATGTCTGGAACCAGGGGCTGATCACCCCATCCACAAAAGTGGAAACAAATCAGACCCTAATAACTACAGAGGTATCTGTGTGAGCAGCAACCTTGGAAAACTGTTTTGTAGTATCCTTAATTCCAGAATACTAACCTTTATCCAAGAAAAAAACATACTTAGTAAATGTCAAATTGGCTTCCTTCCAGATTACAGAACTTCTGATCATATTTACACACTACACACCTTAATTAATGAACATGTCCACCAAAAAAAGGAGGAAAAATATTTGCTTGTTTCATTGATTTTAAAAAAGCTTTTGATTCCATTTGGCACAAAGGACTTCTCTTTAAAATCCTTCTAAGTGGAATAGGTGGTAAAACATATGATCTCATCAAATGTATGTACAAACACAACAAATGTGCTGTGAAAATCCATAATCAGAGGACAGAATATTTCACTCAAGGTCGTGGTGTAAAACAAGGATGCTCCTTAAGTCCCACATTATTTAATATATATATAAACAAACTGGCAGATGAGCTGGAGCGCTCAGCGGCACCGGGCCTCACACTCCTGGACACAGACATCCTGCTGTACGCAGATGACCTGATTCTGTTGTCCCCAACCAGTGAAGGTCTTCAACATAACCTGACCATCCTGGAGAAATACTGCCAGAACTGGGCCCTGGAGGTCAACCTCAAAAAAAACAAAATCATGATCTTTCAAAAAAACCCCAGACATCTTGAAAACAAATACCACTTTACTTTAAACAACACGCTAATTGAACACACAAAACATTATACGTACCTTGGTCTGAATATATCTGCTTCAGGAAGTTTCAACATGGCAGTAAATGCACTCAGAGACAAAGCACGCAGGGCCATGTATGCACTCAAAACAAAACTATTTAACTTCAACGTTCCAATCAGAATATGGACAAAAATATTTGATCATGTAATTTCACCAATAGCACTGTATGGAAGTGAGGTTTGGGGTCCCCTCCGTAAACTGGACTATGGCTCATGGGATAAAAACCCTATAGAAAACATACACACCGAATTCTGCAGAAGAATTTTAAATGTCCAGAGGAAAACCCCAAATAACGCCTGCAGAGCAGAACTGGGGCGTTTCCCACTTCTCCTCAACATACAAAAACGGGCATTGACATTTTGGGCACATCTAAAGACAAGTGCAGAAGACACTCTGCCATTCAAAACACTAAAAACCCAGGAAATGAACCCTGAAAACAGCCCACTCATCCAGCTGATGGTGAAGCTAACCAGCCAAGCTCCCAACAGCACAGCCCCACAACAACGCAACAGAACAAAACTCATCATCAATCAATCAAAAAAATTATATCTGGAACATTGGGAAAACGAAACAAAAACACAAAACAGACTAAATTGCTATTTGACTCTGAACAGAGATTATGAATTGGCTGAATATCTCCACACCGTAAAAAATATAAAACACAGAAAGATCCTGAGCAAATACAGACTCAGTGACCACCAATTGGCTATAGAGAAAGGACGACACAAACAAACATGGCTGCCCAGAGAGGAGCGAATATGCTCTC
>MDSQ01000472.1_pt1 | contig 10399 bp, 7 predicted proteins | sample 1008251 | NCBI WGS metagenome assembly MDSQ01 (sample SAMN05526597, study PRJNA338239) | gut metagenome | isolation source: Hindgut content | host: Naso unicornis | place: Saudi Arabia: Red Sea | collected 2016-05
ATCCATGTCGTCCTTGAGACATTTGATGATGAGACGTGGCAAATTTATCATGTGCCACAGGACATTTGTCAGGATCTGTGACCGTCTATCACCCCGTGTTGTCTGTCAAGACACTCCATTCAGGCGCCCAGTATCAGTCGAGTGACACAAGGTGCACTGTGATATCTGATTTGAACGAGCAGAGCATCGGACCGAAGACGCATCTGTAGAAATCCGATTGGAATCTCGTTTCAAACCCCCTTGCCACATGGTTTGGATCTGATTTGCAGGAATCAGCTATCATGTGGTTGTTTGCTGTTCAGACTCAGATCTGGATACAATATGGATTTGCTAAAAGTACGATTTGGGCTGGCAGTTTGAGCAAGGCCTTAATAGCTGAAATCCTGGAGTATGTAATGAGTCTGATATGATAAGGTGGGAAAATACGAGACAATTAATTCCTGGTTGAATGTGAAGAGACTTAGTAACATGTTTCTGTCCTTCTGGTGATCCATGTTTAGACGTCAACACGCTCTTTTGTCACTCTTATTTGTTGCCAAAATGAGAGTTTGCTAGTGATTCATTCTGTTTGCAGGGTAAACTTTTCGTGTCATAATCATTTCCTGGTATCTGTTTTCCTCATATCGGTTCATCACCAGTGTTCGGTCCTCTCCTCAAAAAATTTATTATATTACTGATTACTTGTTACTTTTTTCAAAAGTTATACTTCACTTATTAATCCCTGACAAAGTAATGCATTACTTTACTCATTATATTACCTTCCCATTACACTCCAAAAGTTGGTAATTGTCATTTCTCCTTAAGCTTCAGACTTTGCATGTGCACCTATGTGTAACTGTCAATATAATCGCTGTTGACTGCAGCTCACTCTTCAAACCAGCGGTTATTTTTACAGCCTTTAAATCCACGTAAGTTACAGGCAGATGAAAAGAACAACTGACTGGTTGTAGCTGAAAAATCCAGTTCTTGCTGAATTGACAGGGTGGGGCTACAGCCATCCTCCGTGGCCACGAGCTTCACGGTGTCGTGCTGTCATTTTAGGTGTTTCAGGAGGTTTGAGGTTGTAATTTTGGAAAGAGTCGTAGTACCTCCTGGACACAATTTACATTTCACATTACATTTTTATCGTCTTTGTTCCCGTTAAGCTTGAAATATCGGGCATACTTCCAGGCATTAAAATTCCAATTTTCTGTCTCCAACTTCCATTTTCCTCGATAACGTTAAAACGTTGCAAGCTGCAGCTGCTGCGGCTGATTGTTTAGTCACGTAACACTTTGCAGCATGTCGTAACTAATAACTTGTCACTGGAAAAAGCAATATTATTATATTAACACCATTAGAGTAACGTGTTACAACCGAACACTGTTCACCACTATTGTAAAAATTAGGCAAACTCTTGTACATGGGGCCATAGCATATTTAATTGGAGCTGTTAGACTGTGATCTTACCCTGATTTTATCTGTTTATCCTGTAATTTCTTCATGCCTCCATAAATCCCAGCTCACTGTGGCTTGGAGGTCTCTGAAGCCCAACTCTATTAGGCTGGGCGGCTTATGGAAGTGCTGCCTCGGCACTGATCTCATGTTTCTCAGAGTCACTTCAGGACACGTGCTGCTCCACACCGAGATGCTTAATAATCACCTCTAATAGGCAGAGAGGGGCCTTAATCACCTCTCTTAGAGGGAGGTTGAATGATAACGGCCTGTGGTCTGGCAATCCAGATGTTGGGCTTGCATGCAAAAACTGAACTGGCCTTGAACCTTCAATAAGGCAGCATAGAGAGTTTGTAAGGATCAAGTCTGCTGCTGCTCATGTTTGTCAGGATATGAAGTACATGAAGGGTAGACCGAGGGCTTTCCTTATTATACTCGTCAGCAGCCTGCACGAGTGTTTGTCTGACATCTTGAGAGTAAACGTAAAATGTACTTTTATGCTCTGCCACCTCGTCGTGAAAGGCATTTAAATGAGCTCCAAGTGTGCCTTTTCATCACCAAGGGTGCCTGAATGTGCTCCAGTAATTAAACGCTTATTCCTAAAGATGGACGTGTCTTTTAAGAGCCACTTCAGCCCTCTGTGCAGCGTGTAGAGTCAATCACGCTGGTGACGTTACGACCTAAGCCTCTCTGCTGTTAAAAAGCAAGAGCACGGAGTTGTGTTTCATCTCGGTATTTTTGAAGTGGGCATCAGTTGCATTTCTGCACATCAGCCCACAGGCGTGAGGATGAGTGCCGCTAGAGACGGGGCCAATCTCTGAGACAGAGCCGGGATTGAACGGGCCCTCGAGTGGCAGCTGGACCCAGTAGGCCGTCATATTTGGGCCTGTTGGAGGCGAGAGTGCTGAGATGTCGCTTTGAGCAGCAGCGAGACACTTGCTCTTTTGTCCCCTGGCTGCCTGGGATGCACACACTGCGGGAATTTAGAGTAGGATGAATGAGAGGCAGTTAAAGCCTCTCATTGTTTTCTGTCCCCCTTCTTGTTCTTGTTGTTCTGCACTTAGAGCCTGTTCTGTACCAATGTTAAGGAGTTTAGACAAGAGTAATGCCAGCAGCCTAATGAGGCTGAACGTTAGTGGTGCTTTTGGCTAAATATTATAAATAACAGCATGCTAATGTGTTTTGCAGGAATGTTTACATTTACAATGTTTACCATCCAAGTTTATTGTGTCAGCATGCTAACTGTTCTACTAGAACCTAAAAACAAAATACAGTTGAGACTGAGTGTCATTGATTTTGTAGATATTAGGTCGAAAAATAAACTATTGAAGAAATTTAAACTGTGGTGATGGTGCAAGAACTTTAAATGAGGTGAAGGCAACATAAAAGTTATCACAGCTCATCCCATGGGAAACACAAATGGTTGCACCAAATTTGGGGCAAAACTATCATGCAGATGTTGGTGTATGTTACTTTATTAGGGAAATTGCTGACTTGCTACACCTCATTTCCACTTATGCATGTGTACGGAGGCGAGTCAACCGGAAATCTATTCAGTCCTATGGGAATCTTCGTGATAACCAATGTCTTTGTGAAACTCCTCCCCTCTGTAATATTTCTGTCCAGAATTTGCCATGAGTATGTTCCAAAAAATCAAACTTTTGACAGTGTATTTCGGACAGACTGTATGACAGTGTGCTAGCGTGGCTAACTGCTGCTATATATAACAGGCTATTTTAATAATAATAATAATAATAATAGTAATAATAATAGTAATGATAATAATACATTTTACTTAGGACGCCTTTCAAAACACCCAAGGATGCCTTACAGTGCATAAAATTAATACAAAAGGTAAAACAAATATTCACATAAACAGATACATAATTTTTTAAAAAAATCTTCAATTCAGTTGCTCATTTGGATTGACAAGTGAGTTTGTATCGTTAAAAAGAATTAGTTTATAGTTTTAACACATCGTAAGTTTGACCGTGATTCTGCTACGTTATACCGTTACAGTCAGATTGTCTTCATCCATTCAATCAGAAATGCAGTCGGATCGTCTTAAAAGTTTGATATGTAATAAGCAGATTTATCTGTGTGATATTAAATACAGGCTCAAACAGGTAGTTTATATTCTTCTGTAAAGAGTTGCATGGCCTTGTGCTGGACACTAGGGCCTTTATCCATATATTTACGTATCTACGGATGGCAGTCACAAACGTAAGTGTGGATCAAGGGGTAAAAGTGCTCCTGGAGATCCAGAGATCACAGAAGTTGTGAAGGGTCATCATCTGGGAACAATACATATCTACCAAATTTGTTGGTGATCCATTTGATAATGTTCAGAACCACATCTATGAGTGTCAGTCAAATTATTGTACTAATTAAGCCATACATTTTGGTAAAAAACAACAACAACAACAACAAAAAAATGAAAACATCATGGTGGTTCAGAAGGAAAGGTCTAGCGATCACTAAAGTCAGCAGGGTTCATCCTCTGGGAACCATGAATGTCTCAATACAATATCATGGCCATACGTCAAATAGTTGAGCTATTTCGGTCTGAGCTTTAATATCTCTAACTATTTGCTCATTAAAATGACTGAAAAAGACCCGTTTCTGTAACATCCGGCAAAACTCTGAAAACATCAAATGATATATCAAAGAGTGAGGAAACAGATGAGCAGAGCCAAATTTAACATCAGTAAAACTTAACGACACCACATCTGCGAACATTTTGGTCAGTCATATCAGAAAGTGGCAACAACTCCCATAATCCCTTGCCACCTCATGATGTCTTCAGATTCTTTTATTTATTCAAATTGACCCCAGAAATTACATACTGTCTGTTTAGGTGGGGGACCAAGCAATCTACACTGACATCCACAGATCCATGCTGCTTAAGGAAAAAAACAAACAAACAAACAAACAAAAAAGATCCATGCCGCTAGCATTGCTAAAAAGCAAACAAATTTATAAACCATGTTGTTCACTTCTGCCACATCCTTAAAAATGTGAAGTCAGAGGGCCTTGTGTAAGATATCCAACCTCCTCCATTTTGCTGATGCAGCACGTCCTGGAGGACCGACAGGACAGGGCGGGAAAGGGCAGTCGCCTCCTCACACACATACGCACACACACGCACACCCACACACTCACATAAACACACATTTGAGATGCTTTGTGACTCTGCAGGCTGATCAGTTTTGCCTCCAGCTGACTTTCCTCACGCTCCAGTGCCCGGCGCTGTGCCTGACTGCCTGCTTTTTGTGTTCTCCTGCCGTTTTCGCGCAGACGTATTTGATTTTAAGGGACCAGTGATAATAATATCTGCTCAGCTCTTGTTTTTATCCTCTGCTTTTCTACAGAATGAGTTAAGGAGCATAAAAAGCTGCTGTATGACAGTCTGTATTATGTTCTGTGTGCACAAAAACCTGAAGTCGTAAAATAAAAACCTGCCAGGCACAAAATGTTTGCATTGAATTTAGCTGCTGTACTTGAGCTGCCAGAAGGGACAAGGCCATGACAGACTCCAGTCAGAAGTCACAGCCTGAAGCAATTTGACGGATATTATACAGCTGATAAAGTCTAGACCTACAGTAAACACCAGATTCCTTCATATCCAGGTTTATCCCGTCTGTGGTGTCAAGGATGAATTCATGAATTCAGCTGCACTTTAAGAAACAGCAACACAGAAAGCAGTTTATGTTCTTTGAGAGAATAAAGGTTGGAAAATTGGTGAACAATGAAAGATAGGCGTTAAATACCTTTGGGCCCTGGAGCCAAAACTGTATTACTGTGAAATACTCTACACGGATCTACAGCGCTGATGTTTCATTAGCATACGCTCCCCTAATTAAATTCATGCTAATTGGAAAATGGGACAAGCACATGTGCCACTTGAGATACAGAGTTGAGAATGACATTTCTTTTTCAGTTCAGCAGCACATTCGCTTCTTGCAGGAAAATGTCAGCTCTGATGCTGCAGAGCTGAACCAACCTTGGTCCGTTTGCGTGTCACCGTAAATGTTCAGTCTGGGGCAAAACGTCCTCTTTAGTTTCAGTCTAAATAGACCTCAGGGAGACAGAGAACAGACTAAATGGCATCCAGCTGAGCCCAGCACATGATAAGAGCAGCTTACTAGTGAGATATGAAACAGTGAGGTTTCATTCATCAGCAGAAATGGCTCAGTAACATAAAACTCAATATTTGATGCCAGTGACCTCTGTGCACATTTCATTTTCAGTTCTGAAAGATTTGTTGTTTGGCCTTTAAAATGTGGAGTCCTGGTTGGCTGAGTGTGTCAACAGCGTTCAAAATGTTGTTTTATCAGTTAAAGTGAAACTAGGCACCTTCTTTGTCTTCACTTTGTCATTATGAACTGATTAAACAGCATAAGAGTATCTGAAAAATGACACCATTCACAGCTAAATTGGTCTCCAGTAAGCCCTGTTTTTGCCTTGGGGACGAGGGTTTTGGTAAAATGTACTCCCTGTACTCTCTGTCCTGATTGGCCGGTCTATGCTGCACATCTTAGCTGATTAGCTCTTTGTGGATTACAGACCAGTTTATTCCCTGCAACCGTTTCATCTCAGTTTAAACTGGATTTGAATCAACAGTACCAACTCTGACATAACTACAGATGTACATTTAGTTATGAACTTCACATTCAAATTCTCATTGTCATTGATTAACCTAAATCTGTAAATCCCAAATCTGCTAATAGATGAATTTAATTTGTAGAGACTGTCATTGCTAAACAGGGTTTTCAGTGATTGCTGGCTGCTGAGGGGCTTTATTTCCTAATGTTGCTCAAATTATTGAAATGGCTCCGTGATTACGGAATGCATTATGGGAACTGTTTACTTTGTCACATGTTCCGGCACTTTCGGAGGTAATGCAGGAAAATGAGGTTAACGGGCTGACAAAGCAGAGAGATTTGTCAAAACTTTGTGCCAGATGTAGATGAGATTATATCGAGGCAGCTCGCAAACATTTGAGGCTTAGAGTAGTCAAAAGGAAGAGTGACATTATTAGAGCTGTATGTTCTGGATGTGTCTGCCCCTCTTTGAATCATCCGTCCCTGGATAAAACGTTCCCAGGTGTCTCTGTCCAGTGACACATTCAAGGGAAATATGTACGAATGAGTGACAGAATTCTTTTATTTCCCCTTTATTTAATGCTATTTTCTATCTTTAATAAGTGAATTATGAGAAAATTTATGTGTACATCACTGCTGTCTTTCATTGCAGAAATGCCCCTTTAATCTTTAATGTCACATTAATGCATATAAATTAATAACATGGGATTTTGCCTGGCTGATTGTCCCTGGTTGAAATGAAATTTTATGCCTCACTAGTCGTGCGACTGCTTTATTATCATCCTCGACGGGGCAAAGTAATTCTGACTTCTTTTATATTTAGGTTGTATACTTTATTAACATTCATCGTGACTTAGAGTGCCATGTTTTAAATTATTGCTTTACATCTTGATTTGTTTCTTTATTCTCCTATTGATTTTTCTTGCCGGTGGACATGTGAATCACTGCACTTAAGTCATTGTTATTCAACACATGTTGCCGAATGTGTGGCTGTGGGTTTGATTTGTATCCCCAAACACTGACATCCAGGGAAAACTGAAGTGAAATTCATCTTGCATTTTTGTTCACTGTTGTGCACATTTTGCTACAGTATTTGTCTCGTAAATGACATACATACCTGTTTCATAAGAACTTATTCAGTGCTTTGCTAAATGGCCCTAAGTTGAATTTGTTTGTTTTTGTTTCTCATCAGTGTTAGTCCATTTTGTATCTTGAATTTTTGCAAGTTTTCATTCTTGTCGTCTTAATTGCAGCAAGGCCCTGTGGTCTGGATTGCAGGCTTGCCTCTTGCAGCAGGCAGTGTGAGAAAAGGGAAGTTGCTATTTCAGTTCTCCCTTCACTGAGGCTTAAAGAACTTTTTCTGAATTCAGAGCATGGAGCAGAAATGTAGGTCAGGTTCCTTTTAGAAAACTTGCGGCCTGGAGGAGAGCTTAGAAGGTTTAACATATTGTAGTCATTAGGAAAGCTGCTGTGCCACGTCTGGCATCCTGCTCCTGGGTGGCTGAGTCATATGACCTCTTCCATGCTTCCATCCGACTCCTCCCTGATGTATTGGCTGGACAGATGGACGCAGCGAAAATCCTGAGGTTGGCATCAGCAGCTAAAACCCTTCATCTCTGCCCCTGGATGACTGTAGACGTGAGCATTCATTATCGCTGCCAGTCAGGAATAAGCATCCCTTTACACGCCTGTAAACATAACCTCTCTGGCCTCCCAGATGTTGAGCAAGCCACGAAAAACACTGTCCAGCTAATCTGCTGCAATGCAGACATTGAAGTTGTTGCGGTTTCAAGATTTTAAATGCCCTCTCAGAAGACGGAGCTCACATTCAGTCAAGTCTGGTAACTAAAGATTGCCCGGTAGTTTTGTTTATATAAACGCAGCCAGGAAGGAGTGACGTTTTGCATCTGACCTGACTGCAAAATAGAGCTTCATTGTCTCTTTAATCCATATTTGTTTTAGCAGACAGTGGATATTAAAAGCTTTGGTTACAGCTTAGAGAATAGGCAGCTTCATTTCACTTTAATGAAATGGGTTACCGGGTGGTGTGTGACCCCGTAAAAGAAATATTCTGCTCCAACAACTGGGAGCCGAGCTGCAGCTGGTCAGAAACATGGAGCTGGTTGTCCAGAGATGCTGCAGCGTTTAACACTCATGTGGTTATCACATGTAACTGAAACAGACCAGATCCATTCACCACAGTTTTATCTTCTCTTTACTGTATATTAAGTATAGAATATTTAAAGAACTCCTTTACTGAGAAGCTGCAGGTTGGAAAAATGACTGTTATTAGCTTGAATTCACAAAAACAATGGATTTCAAAAGGTGCACCCCTGCTGTCCACATTTGTGCTTAGTAAGATCAAAATAGTTATACAGCTGCCTAAATGTCTCAGTGCAAAACGTCATAGTCTCATATGCATTAGCGTTAGCTGGCTGTTTTATGCAGCTACGTTAGCGTATTGGTGCAACACTGATTCTGAGCGACCTCTAGCAGCAGGAGAGCAATACTTTAGGGACTTTAAGCAGCAATGTTTCAGGGCCTTTACACACCACGTGTGTAACGAATAAACGACACGAAAATGCAAATTGTTTGGCAGCGACACAAATTTGCCACAGAAACACAAGAATACAAATTTCCAAAAGAGTTTTGACAGCTCACTCCAAAGAGGGAAAAATGTCCTACAGTATTTAAAACATAGCAGAACTTATCAGCCATCACACACAAAAAATATTTACATGACAGCATCACGACACAGGCAGTAGCAGTGGGAGAGTGTTGACCGTATGCTTAGATAGGTGAAAAGTTAACAGAGCCTTTCGTATGTTAACATACGTTTGCTAATGCTACTTCATCCAAAAGTAAACTATAAAGGTAACATTACTCACCGTTTACAAAGCCCAGCTGATCAGTGACACTTGATCGTTTTCTTTATCATTTGCATGTTGTTTGCCAAACAACGCTTGGTATTGAGAGACACATAATGAGCTTGTCGGCCATTGTTGTTTATGTTGTTGTTTTGGGATATAGACAAATGTTTGGAATGTTTGGAAAAATTGACCTAGATCCAAAAAATCAGTTTTTTGGCTACGTTTTTGTGCGTGTGTGTGAATTATTTGCGCAAAAAAATGCATCCGGTGTGTAAAGGCCTTTAGGGAGGGCTACAGCGTGTGGACGGAAACGGGAGGATCATTTGTGTCAATTTTGACCAAGTGAAAACAGGTCGGAGGCGGACCAAGTGCGCCAATCTTCGCTCGAACAGAGCCAAGGCGATATCGATTTTTTTCATTAAAACAAATGTCATATTCCTGCGTAGCTTGCTGTGTTGGAACAAGCAGTGTACGAACACGCTCTGACACTTCTGGAGGCGTTCCGCCCGGAAGGAGGGGCCCAAGTTGAATGTTGTGTTTACAAGCTGCAGCAAACAATGCTACTGACTGAAGCATTAATAAAAACAAACTAGATGTTTCTCTGCTTGTGATAAACAGCTGCTGTCTTTCGTGAAGCAGGAAGCTACAAATGTTTCTAGCTGACTGGTGGTTAATATTTGTTTTCTTTGATGTGCTCCTGCAATGGGCTTTGAAACATATTGCAGGAAACATAACCTCCACTTTAACCACAAAATTCAGACTCCCACATAGTTTATAAAGACTTTTAACAGATTGAAACAGTTTCAGGTCTGAAATGTGAAATGTGACCCTTTTAGCCACTTCAGTCAATAAACACTTTTATAAATGGACGGAGTGCTCTGCCATTTTTAGCCGCCTATAATGCAAAAACCTGTCAGAGCAGATATGAGTCCTGCCTGAGGGCTCTTCAGCCAAACAACAGAGATATGTGCTGCGGTTTCATTGTTGTGACGGCACAGTTCATGTACAGGCTGCTCTATAATTACTCAGACAAAAGAGCCCAGCCATCTTATGTTGTTTTGCAATTTTGAAGCCTTTTAACAAACTCTGGACCGGTATGAAAACCATTATCTGGGACACTTCTGGCTGCAATGGGATTGGAAGTAGCGAGTGTTTGTTTAATCCTCCTTTAGTCTAAATTTTAACTCAGACATGCGACTCATAATGAAGGCTGGTCAGTTTTTAGCTGGTGTTTTAATGTGTTGATGATTGGCAGACTGGTACATAAGGCTGCAAATAAACATTTTCATCAAGGATCAATGTGCACTTATTCTTTCAACGATTTAAAAAATTGTTTGGTCATGACCAAAGTTGTCCCACGTTAAGTGATTTCATAAAAAAACACCTGCGATAATGTGATATAAAATTACTAAGGAAAATTCCAGGTTTTGTATAGTTATGTATTCTTGATTTTGTGGTGCAAATAAAACTGAAAAATACATAACTATACAA
>MDSQ01000473.1_pt1 | contig 10394 bp, 6 predicted proteins | sample 1008251 | NCBI WGS metagenome assembly MDSQ01 (sample SAMN05526597, study PRJNA338239) | gut metagenome | isolation source: Hindgut content | host: Naso unicornis | place: Saudi Arabia: Red Sea | collected 2016-05
AAATTTGCTGCTTTTCTTTATGATCATAAATAAACGGTCTTTGTGTTTTGTGCTGGTGTTTGGACAAAAGAGTGGGACGCAAGCCCTTGGAGTGATGGCCTAAGGTACACGCTAATAAGCGGCGAGGGTTCAAATATTGTAAATAAATATGTATATACAAATATAGACAACTATTCAGATAAGAAATCAGTAACTGTAAATTATTACAATGAGATTGAATTTACCCAGACTAAAGTAACTGACCTACGATCGTTAGTGTCTGCATTAATTCAGGTGAACGACGATAAGACTAAGACGATTGATATAGGAGATGCACAAATAACTATTAATGAAGGAAACTTAGAGGACGCTGTATATGTAGATACAGTTGACTTTATTACTGGTGATACATTAGAGTTACACGACATTGAGTTTGGGGGTACCGGCACAATTACCATAGGCAAGAACGTAACGTTAGATGTAAAAAATGCGACTCTCCCTAACATAAAACTTGACGGAACAGGAAAGAAAGATGAGAATTCTACTGCAGTAACCCAAGGCATTACAGGTGCAACTATTGAAGTAAACAGCGATATGAAGTTATCTGATTTAAATTTAACTTCTAACTCAATTGGAATAGTTAATGTGCCAAAGGACGTAACTTTTACAATTAATGTCGAAACGCCTACGAATGTTGTAATCACAGGAGCCGGAGAGATTGTAGATAGCTATGAGCTAAAAGATTTAATAAGTGCACCAAGTGGGCTGACAGTAACATCAAGTTATAGCACTAGCGAAGATACACAAACTGTCGATGTAATGATTTCAGGTACAATAGGCAGTGGACTAGACAATAAATTAGTAAGCGAATATGTTGGTGGCGATACTGGTATAGAAACTGAACCGGAACTACGTGAAAAAATTGGGGCAAATTTTACCGGAATTACCCTTGAGATACAAGAACTTAGTGAATGGTTTACTGAGCACAATAATGTGTATCAGGCAAAGCAAACAGCAGATTATTTAAAAGCTTATGTAAATGACGAAGATGTAGCAGAAATTGATGGAGAATATGTTAAGACTTATGATCAAGGTAGAATTGATCAGTTGGTGTCATTAACTACTTTAGTAAGTGCAGGTGATACAGTAAAATTTGAATATGTAAATCAGGGAGACAAAGACAACGATGTTATTATTATAAATATTGAGAATAACATCAACTTTACACCTACTGCGGCAACGGATGTGGATTCGTTTATGATGGCTATGGCAGAAAATAGTGCTGGTATAGCAAGGTCAAGCAGCAATACAGTTGAGCTACAAAACGATATTTCTTTAACTAAGTCACAAGTTGAGACATACACAGGTGTAAGCTTTGTTGAGACCTTTAATATTTCAACCGATGAAGATAAAGTTGAACAAATACTAGTGGAGGCAAACGGCATAAACTTTGCAGGTACTGGGAAATTAAAAATAGCAGAAGATGTTGTACTATCACTTGAAAATGTTAATTTGGGAACTGGCACGCTACAGCTAGATAACGGGAGTATTTTAATAAAGGAGGATACGAGTTTTACTGACTTAAAACTAGATTCTGCTTCGACAGGAACAATTTACGTATCAGAAGATGCTAAATATGATCCAGACGGTAGCCTAGCTAAGGTTGAGATTGTATATTTAGATGGATCTGAAGGAGACGGATCTGGAGAAGGCGGAGATGGATCTGGAGAAGGCGGAGACGGATCTGGAGAAGGCGGAACTGGAGAAGGTGGAGACGGATCTGGAGATGGATCTGGTTCAGGAGACGGAGATAGTTCAGGCGATGACTCAGGAAGTAACGGTGATGGCGATATAAACGATGCCACGTTATCTCAGTTTATTCTATTGGCTCAAGGATACCTAGACACGTATAAGTCGTATGACCTAAGACCAAGCCAAGTGCCTATAGGAACAAAGTTCGTAACAACTGCAATTTATGACGCACTAGAAGATGCACTAAATGAACTAAACGTTACAAACCAAACCTCTGTTAATACTTTTATAGATGCGTATAACACATTTATCAGCAATATCCAAACAGGAACACAAGCTATTTCTAATGGGCCAACGTATTCAACTGATGATAGCGTAAGCAGTGGCTCAAGTTCAAGCAGCTCAAGTAGTTCAAGTAGCAGCTCAAGTAGTTCAAGTTCTAGCAGTTCTACTGACGATGATGATGACGATGATGACGATGATGACGACGACACTTCAAGTAATTCAAGTAGTAATTCAAGTAGTAGCAGCTCAAGTAGCTCAGCAACTTCTTATACAGACGTAAATAGTTCTGCTTGGTATTATGATTATGTAACAAACCTAACTAATCTAGGCGTAATGGGAGCATCTGCACCAGGTCAGTTTGAGCCACAAGCGAATGCGTCAAGGGCACAACTTGCGAATATTCTATATAATTTAGCGGGGACACCAACGGTGACGGGCGTAAACTCATTTACAGACGTGGGAAGCGACCATTGGGCGGAGCAACCAATTATTTGGGCGACAAATATGGGCGTATATAACGGATACCCAGACGGAACTTTTGCACCAAATAATCATATTACAAGACAAGAGCTTGCAGTTATTATATATAACTTCGCACAAAAGGCAGGGCTTAATATGAACGAAGCATCTAGCATATACTTCTTTAATGATGGAAATGCGGTAGGTGCGTGGGCGATAGATGCAATGCAATGGGCGATAGGAAGTGGCATTATTACAGGAAAAGACGGTAATAGGCTAGACCCAACCGCAACGGCGACAAGGGCGGAAATTGCGGCAATAATAGATAGAGTTTTAGAAATGAACTAAACAAAAGCAGGACAACCTTATTATGGGTTGCCTGCCTTTTTATCGTAGTTGCTGTACTTGTTCCATAGTAAGGCCGGTTTTTGCTGCAATAGTCGTATCGTCTAATACGTCTAGTAGTGATTTTGCAAGCTCTAACGTACGTTGTTGTATACCTTGCTCTAAACCTTGTTGTAAACCTTTTTCCATACCTTGCTCTAAACCTTGTTGTAAACCTTTTTCCAGTCCTTGCTCTAGTCCTTGCTCTAGTCCTTGCTCGATGCCTAGTGCTAAGGACTCAGCTCTAGCGGTGCTCATAATATCATCTTCAATCCGTTTTTCATGCATAAATCTGTCATACTCCATCTTTTGCTTTGGATCCATTTTTAGAATGTCTAATCTTTCTTTAGCAAGCAGTATCCCTTTTGAAGTACAGTCTTCTTTAACTGCGTTATTTTTAAACATATATACCCATTCGTCTAGCGTAGTAGATATTATATCTTTAAACTTTTTGGTACGTATAAGATAATACTCTGGTAACTTATCGGTTTTATATTTTAAGCGTTGGTTAGTGTACATATCTTCAAATTGCAACTCACCTTTATATAAATATCCGTCGCCATCTCCTAAGTTAAAGTATAGAATGTTTATAGAGATTACCTTTACGATATCTCCATAGGATTTGCCTTGTTCTAAATTATCTACGATAGTTTTAGAAGTTTCAAATACCATGCGTTCAAAGTAAGATGTTTCTGAAGCATGTTGAATTTCTACGATCATTCTACGATCTTTACTATCTTTTATCATAAGGTCAACACGGTTACCTTTTAATATGTGTGCCGCTTTATTGCTTTCACTTTCTATAATTTCGATAACAGTTATATCATCTTCTAGTAATGCGGTTAAAAACCCTTCTAGTATCTCGAAGTTATCTTTTTGTCTTAAAATATATTTCATGGCAAAGTCAAATGAAACTAATTCTCTTTTTTGCATATGTGCATCTCCTATTCTTTTAGGTTTATTAAGAAGTTATTCTAACCTTACTAGATGTATTGCTACTCTAGTAAGGTTAGATAATTTTAAATATTAACATGTAATGTCAGGTTTATTTAGTAATGAGATAAATTCTCCGACAGGTAATGGTTTACTAAATAGATAACCTTGAACGGTTCTAAAACCTAGATCGCTTAAAGTTGAAAGTTCGTCATTGGTTTCTACGCCTTCGACTATTGTGTCTAGGTTTAACTTATGGCTCATTTCGTAGATACTTTCTAAGATTAGTGTAGCTTTTTCGTTGTGGTGCACTTCTGTAACAAGGGAACGGTCGATTTTAATCTCGTCTATTGGAATATCTTTTAGCAAAGACAAATTAGAGTACCCTGAACCAAAATCATCTAGAGATATAATAACACCACTATTGTGTAAGTTAGTTAAAATTTTATTAAGATTATTCATATCGTTGTAGCATGCTGTTTCAGTAAATTCAAGACATAGTTTATTAGGATTAATATTGTATGTTTTAATTAACTGCTCAATATTCGTTTGAAACTGTGGATCGTGCAGGTGCTTCATGGATACATTAACAGATATAATAATATCTAGATTATATTTATTGATATATTCGCAAGATTTACGCCATGTATATTGATCTAGTTTAAGGATAAAATTATTGTTTTCAAATAAAGGTATAAAAAGGTCTGGTGGCAATAAAAATTCTTTATTATAGTTCCAGCGGATTAATGCTTCTGCACCGATAATCTTATTATCTTTATAATTATATTTAGGTTGGTAATACACTTCAAATTCTTCGTTTGCAAGTGCTGTATGAAAATCTCTAATTAATATATCATTAAGTGTATTTGTAGTAAATTTAGCTCCTTCTATCTCTTCTATATAGTTAAGTAGATTAGTTAAAAACAATATCCGTTGATCTTTTCTTATCGTATCATCAATATCAGTAAAAAGTAAATCAAATTCTACTAAACTGTTATCTTCAATAGTGACAGGCTGAATTTTAATTTCGGTAAACTTATAAGCATCATTAAACCTCTTCTTATATACAATGCTTGATGTAGAGTAGAGATTAATCCGTTGACTAAGATTATACAATTCAAACCATCTTAGTAGCTTAGATTGTTCAGTTGCATCGTAACAGTCAAGAGATGTTAAATCTGTTAATCCGTTGAAGTTGGTTACCTCATCAATTTTTACATGTTCTGCAGCTAAGTTAGTAGAGAGTAGTTTAGAAGTATTATTTATTATATTAATTCGATATTTTGCCTGATATATAGAATTGATATTAGGGATAGATTCTACCTTCTGATTATACCCAATAACAATAGTTTTGTTTAAAATCTTTTTATATAAACGTCCGCCACTGCGTATAAGTACCTTTTCTCCAGTTGGAGTAATCCAAGGATATATAATTTCTGTTATATCGCTATATGAATTTTCACTAAGGTGGTTTACCTGAAAATCTAGCAAATGTTTATAATCATCATCTATATGATCTCGCCAATATTCGTAATATTGCTCTGCGTTAAGGTGATTTATATGTTGCTCATTAGAAACTGTCGAAATAAGAGTATATAGCTGATTAGGGTGTCCGGGTTCAATTTCTAATTTCCAAATACTAAGTATATTGTTATAGGTTTTAATTTTTTTGTATATATTATCTTGTTTATTTTGCATAATACCAACCTTTCTAAAAAATCTAAATTTTTATTTTTGTCCAGTCACCTTTAGAAAATCTATGATAAGCTATTACCAGCCTAACTGCAAAATCAATTACTGTGGCAATCCAAGCACCATATACACCAAGGCCTATTGGATAACATAAAATAAAGGTAGCGATAGGACGAACTAAGACAATACTAATAAATGAAATTCTAGCAACAAAACGGGTGTCGCCAGCTCCTCTTAATAAACTGTATAAAATAACTGTCGGAATTTGTAATAATCCTACAAAAGAGCCTATAATCATAATGTTTTGCCCAATTGTTAATACATCCGCTTCACTAGTAAATAAAGATACCAAAAATCCACGATTTAAAATAAATAATAAACATAGTATAATAGATATAATAATGCCTATTCTTTCACAAACTTTACCATAGATTATGGCCAAATCAGCACGCACAGCACCCAGAGAGCGCCCAGCTAAAGATGAGGCAGCAATACCCATACCTTCTGCAATACTAAAGTTAAATGTCAAAAAATTAATCCCGATCTGATGAGCTGCATACGACACTATGCCAAGAGCCGTAACAAGGCGGACATAAAGTAAAAAGCCTAACCGCATACATATCTGATCTATAAATGCACCACTACTAATAGATATTATATTACGCATAATCGATACATTTATATGCCAATTATCGCTTATTTTAATTTGTAACGGATTACCTTTTTTAAGTAGGGCACTAAGAGAGATTAAAAATGCTATAAATTGTCCAGTGATTGTTCCAATGGCAGCCCCCAAAACGCCCAAGGCAGGGGCACCGAAGCGACCTTCTATAAGTATAAAATTTAATATTAAGTTAACGAGGTTTGCCACTACATTAGACACCATAGAAACTCGTGTATTTCCAGCACCTCGTAAGGCGGAATTTATGTTAAGTCCCAGTGCATTAAATATAAGACCCACTAAAACAACTTTAAAATACAATGTTGCCGAGTCTATAATATCTGCTGTAGCACCCATTAAAAGTAGAAAATGTTCTGCAAAAATATAACCTATGGTAGAAAGTACTATAGCACAAGCACTCACAAGCATAATAGATTGCCTTATAATACTTTGTGCTCCCTCAAAATCCTTTTCACCACACCTTCTTGCAACTAGAGATAAAACAGCTATATTAATAGCAAAAATAGTCGCTAAAACGACTAAAATAGGTTGTTGGGTAATACCAATGGCAGCAATTGCAAGATAACCTATGTTACCTACCATCATAGTGTCTATAGCCCCTACAAGACTAACTAGCATACGTTCTAATACACTAGGCCAAGCCAGCCATAAAACTTCTTTATATATTGCTCTAGATGAAGGGATGTCTCCTACAATTTGTTCTTTTTTAATCATAGTCGTGCAGTCGAAAAATTTTATCATGTCATCCTTCTTTCGCTATCAAAATAGTTGTTAAAACACCAAAATCCTTATGTTTAAAAGAAATGGTATGTGCCTAATTATACTTTAAATGTAAAAAAAAGTAAAGTTAAATTACAGTTAAATTTATATAACCATAAATTATTAGCAAATAAAAAAGGCGAATTTCTTCGCCTTTAAATTGTCCCCTAATTAACGCTATATAATAACTCTCCATACGTAGGATATGGCCAATAGCTAGACCCTACATTGCATTCTAGTGTATCAGCAACTGCACGCAGATTATTCATGCAAGCGAAAACGCTATCATGGTAAAATCTTGCGTTTGCTAACGAATCTTCTATAGTATGAGCTTCTGTAAGAACAGTTTCTAAAGTATTAATATCTTCGTATAATAAGTCGCATAGCTCACCTACATAGTTTGCGATTTCTATTTCTGTTGTGCATTTTAGGCCAGCCTGAGTCTTTGCATTTATTAAGCTGACAATCTCACCTTGATAAGAAAGGCAAGATGGCAAGATAGTACGTTTTGCCATATCAAATGCGGTTAATGCCTCAATATTAATGCATTTACTATACTCTTCTAGTAAGATTTCATATCTAGCGTGAACTTCGCTTTCAGTGAATACACCCATCTTAGTAAAGACATCTATACTTTTTTCTGAGATAAAACATGGCAGAACGTCAACGGTTGATTTTAGATTTGAAAGCCCACGTTTTTCTGCTTCTATAACCCATTCTTCTGAATAGTTATTACCATTAAAGATAATTCGGCTATGTTTGATAAGAGTATCCTTAATAAGCTTACCAACAGCTGCCTCTATGTCAGTCTCGTCTTTTAATACACTGCTAAACTCAGCTAAAGTATTTGCCACTACAGTATTTAAGACAATATTTGGTCCGGAGATTGAAAAAGATGACCCTAGCATTCTAAACTCAAACTTATTTCCGGTAAACGCAAACGGTGAAGTACGATTACGGTCAGTGGTATCCTTTTTAAAATTAGGAAGAAGATGAGAACCTGTATCCATAGTAAGCTTGCCTACATCTTTATATGGAGTACCATTTACAATACTCTCTACTATCGCTCCTAAATCATCTCCTATAAACATACTAATAATTGCTGGTGGCGCCTCGTTTGCTCCTAATCTATGGTCATTAGCCGCGCTTGCCGCACTTAGTCTTAGCAGGTCTTGATGCTCATCAACAGCTTTTACTACAGCTGATAAAAATAGTAAAAATTGTGTATTAGAAGAAGGAGTTTTACCCGGTTCTAATAAGTTAACACCTGTACTTGTGGATATAGACCAGTTATTATGCTTACCAGAGCCGTTAACGCCGCTAAAAGGTTTTTCATGTAGTAAACAAACTAAATTATGTTTAGCAGCAACTTTCTTAGCAACTTCCATAGTTAACTGGTTGTGGTCAGTTGCTATATTTGTGGTAGAAAAGATTGGAGCAAGTTCATGTTGAGCAGGAGCCACTTCGTTATGTTTAGTTTTTGCTAAAATTCCAAGTTTCCAAAGCTCAGAGTCTAAATCTTTCATAAAAGCAGATACACGAGGTTTAAGCGTACCAAAGTAATGATCGTCCAGTTCTTGACCTTTAGCAGGGCGTGCACCAAATAGAGTACGACCAGTGTAGATTAAGTCTGGGCGCTTAAGCCATAAGTCTTTATCAATTAAAAAATATTCTTGCTCAGGGCCCACAGTAGTATCAACACGAGTAACTTCGGTATTACCTAATATGTGTAATAGATTTGTAGCTTCTTTATTAAGAGCTTCCATAGAGCGTAGAAGAGGAGTCTTTTTGTCTAGGGCTTCTCCGCTATAAGAGTAAAATGCAGTTGGAATACATAATGTATCGTCTTTTATAAATGCATATGAGGAAACGTCCCAAACTGTATATCCACGAGCTTCAAATGTAGCACGCAGACCGCCTGAAGGAAAACTTGATGCATCTGGTTCACCTTTTACTAGCTCTTTGCCAGAAAATTCCATAATAACTTTGCCTTGCCCATCAGCCGAGATAAAGCTATCATGCTTTTCTGCTGTAATTCCGGTCATAGGTTGGAACCAATGTGTAAAGTGTGTAGCACCAAGCTCTATAGCCCAGTCTTTCATGGCATTTGCCACTATATTTGCAACTCCAATTTCTAGCTCGCTTCCCTCGTTTACGGTATGGATAATTGCTTTATAAGCAGATTTAGGAAGGCGTGTTTTCATTACATTATCATTAAAAACCATGCTACCAAACATATTTGGAATATTTTTCATTTTTTTATCTCCTTACATAATTTAATAAATTAATAAAATAATTAATAAAAGGTGCATAATACTATGCACCCTAGACGTTATAGAAATTGGAAGCGGCACCTAAGGTGATGCGGAATTAAGTATAACGTCACAATAATAATATGATGCTTAGCTAGTCACATATAACTATTTTTGCATATAACTAAAAATATATACGCAAAAAAGGTGCTATGGCCGAGTGTCCATAGCACCTTTGCTATTTGTTAAATTAATAATAACATGAAGCAAAATATATGTCAATACTCAAAATTGGAAATTTTAACAAATATTATTGCATTTTTTGAAATGACTTCCCTAGGCCTTGTGTCCCAGAACTCATGGTTCTTTTAAAACCTGTTTTAGAATTAGCCGCAGCACGACTTGAATCAATTTTTGCAGTATTTTTTGCTTCCTCTGTATATTGTTTCATGACAATCCCCTCCAAAATAAGTGAAAAAATAGAGTTATAATATTGAGTAAATAACATAAGATATAATTATTATCAGGCAAGAGACAATCCGTATTTTTTGCTAATACAAAAAGCTAATACAAAAAATAAGTTGCCAATGATCTGATTATAATTAGTATTTCCACAATAAAATAAAAAATCCATACCAAAATTTGCAAAGTAAGATTGATTTAAATGGGTGCAGGGTAACTCTGCGAGACTTTGCGAGTTTAAATAATAACGTAGGAGTGAAATATGATAATAAAAGAAAAATCTTTCTATAAAATGCTACTTGCAATTGCAATACCAGTTACAATACAAAATTTAATTAATACTGCCGTAGGAATGGCAGATACGTTAATGCTAGGGCAATTAGGCGAGGTGGAGCTTAGTGCAGCGGCAATAAGTAATCATCTGTTTTTTGTTTTTATGATAGTAAATTTTGGCTTAGCAGGAGGGTCCAATATTTTAATATCACAATATTATGGGAAGGGAGATGTCCCAAAAATACATCAGATACTATCGCAAATGTATAGATTAAGCGTAATATTATCTATAGTATTTACAAGTATTGCTCTGTTTTTGCCACGAGAATTTATAAGTATTTTTACTACAGATGTGCGTGTAATAGATATCGGGGTACAGTACCTAAGAATTGTAGGGTTAGGATATATTTTCTATTCAATTACAAGTTGCACAGTAATGTCATATCGTTCGATAAAGTGTGTAAATATCTCGATGGTAATAT
>MDSQ01000474.1_pt1 | contig 10389 bp, 8 predicted proteins | sample 1008251 | NCBI WGS metagenome assembly MDSQ01 (sample SAMN05526597, study PRJNA338239) | gut metagenome | isolation source: Hindgut content | host: Naso unicornis | place: Saudi Arabia: Red Sea | collected 2016-05
TTAAGAGGTTAAAAGAAATTCTTTCTCTTCTTCATAAGCACTATGGTGCCGATGACATTAGGAGCGGAAGACAAAAGATTCATTCAGACAGGATGTTCTTAAATTGTCAAATGGGAGAGGAAAATGAGCTATATCTGCTGCTGGATGTTGTCTCTAGTGAATGTGACACATGCTCCTTCATTGCGTCACCCTGAACCCTTCCTGCTCTCTTCCTGTCTCTTCAGCTGACTGCATAGAGACACACTACGAGACAGACATGGATGTCTAAATGACATTTTGTTGAGCTGGCTGATGTAGCCAGTGTATGTACTATTATAGATTGCGCGCTTAGCTTTTGGCTTTCTATGGACTGTCACTTTGGTGTTAATCAGTTGTCACAGTTTTGAGCAGGGCCGCAGGCAGGGTTTAGAAATACAGAAATCTGAAAACTGAGTTTGGGGGGGATGCACCCCTGAAAAAAAATTGGATTTCCCTCATCTACACGTGCATTTTCTCCCTCTTTCTTTCTCCTCACCCTTTGTGTCTCCTGTGCTGTCTCTCTCTGTGTCCTTTTCTCTGTCTTTTTGCTTTCCATAACACGCGCTCTCTCTCTGTAATTTCCTTCTTTTTTTCCTGTTAATTTCTTTCTCGTACCTCCACTCTTTGTTCTCTCTCACCCTCTGTTTTTAATTAATGCTCCTTTTTTAAGACTCCTCACCTGATTCTCCTGCCAAAGTGTCTTACCAGCAATTAGCATTATGCAATTGCCTTTTAACTGTAGATAGGTCTCATTCACTGAATGTGAGGGAAGTGTGTTGTACAATAATCTGTACAATATTACTGTATTACACAGTAAGTTTGGTATTTGCATTGTTGAGCTGAGCCTTTAGTTTTCCCCGTATTGAGCCAAAGAACACATGTGTCTTTGGGGTAAGACATTGTTGACATGTGATCAGGTCAGTCTTTGTTTGTGTTGAACAGCAGAGTGACATAATGCTTATCCTGTTGTTGTTGTTTTTTCCTCAGTTACCACATCTGCATTTTGTCCAACCCTTTTCAGAAACCTCATTCAGATAAAAGCTTTTGACTTTCATTGAAAGTTTATCAGTCAGACGGAGTTCTCGTCAACTTGCAGCATTGCGTTTCATTTAGTGAAGTGAACAAACTAGCTGGTTGGCATGACGATTAATGGCTACTGTTTAGCGTAGTGCTACCACACCAAAGTTGTTTGGAGATGAGCGGTTTTGAACTGTAAGCAGTCTACTAGTAAAATTAGCTAGTTAGCTGAAATATCTATCTGCACAAAGATCCGGCTGGTTTTTGTTTTTGTATTAACAAGATAATCTACTTCTTCATCCCTCCAACCACACACAAGTAATGACGTTTTTTCAGATGAGGTAGAGCTAGCAGATAATCTTGGTATTGTACAACATCTTTGCTGCACCAAAGTAAAGTTATTTTAAGGCAAATTCATGCGTTACATGCATCTCAGAAAAAAATACAGAGGCCTGCAGCTCACTGACCTTAATGGTGGGTTTGGCCACCTGATGGTCTGAGCACTGGAGTGTGAAGGCGTCACAGTCAGGTCTGCAAGATATAAAATAGAAAAAGAAACAGATTTATAGATGTATTTACTATGTTTGACTTGCTTCTGCCGCTGCACACTAGATGTCTCATGTAGTACAGCGTCCATTTGAGTAGAAATGTAATTATTTTCCATGAGTAATACACCATGTGCATGATCAACGGCACAAGACCATCAGAGATGCAGATCGTCTGATAGACAGCTGAGTGCATTTCGGTGTAGTGTTACCAGCACAATTGCACTAGGATCACTTTGTCAAGGGGATTAAATGGATTTACGTCTCTGGATTAGGATGTAACCAGCTGGGTACATTTGTGAAAGAAAGTGTGTGTGCGCATGTGTGTGTGTGTGTGTGTGTGTGATAGGGGGCTTGTTTTAATGGTCCCTGTCAGGTGATACTGCTGTTAGAGAAAATCTTCTTTTCTTCAGAATACTACCGAATGAAACCTCGTGTAGTGTGACCACAGAAGATTGCAAAAGAATTACTGACTCTACTGCACACACTGGACTATACGGGAGTGTTTGCATAAATGGTTGCTGTATAATCCTTCATCAAATCAATTCTCTGAGAACCCATTCTTTTTATTTTGATGTATTTTAATTAGAGACGCAATGTTCATATTTATGTGTTTTCCCCCTGTTGGGATTTAAATTGTGTCAGATCTCTCATAGTGTGAATAAAATAAAGGATTTAATACTACATGCTGAGAAGCTCTACATGCTCTCAAGAGATACTTAAATATAAGTGAATGATTATTCTTCTAAATCTGTTTTGATCACCAATAATTAGAGGAAGACAGTGACTATCAAACAGTGTTAATTGCATGAAGCACAACTTATACACAATCTAAAACAGACTATATCAATACATATATATATATAAATACAGTATATATATGCTCTCAAACAGGCCACTCATTGAATTGAAATACAGTGGGAGGAATTATCACTTACTGAGGTCATAGCCAGTGTCAGTCTCTGGGGTCTGGACATGAGTAAATGATCTTGATTCTTTTACTTCTCTCTTCTCATGTGGTCACTTTGCAAATACCAGCTTCATGCATGACTTGGCAGAATGCTTTTTCAGCTGTGTGCTTTCCATCATCAGACTACCTTTTTGTGAACAAAATGCATTTTCTTTTGTCTTTTTCGGCAACAGAATCTTACTTATCTTCTGTAGATGCTCAGCTGAAACTTTGTGTGTGAAAAAAAATATGGAATTAAATTTCTCTTTAACATAAAAAGGAGACATTGCATATCTGAAATATCCTCAACTCCCTAAGGGCTTAGAAAATTTGAGGCACTATTTATGTATACAGAAGAATTTCACATTATGTAACAACAATTGTGAAATTTATGGAAATATATTTCACAAGAAAAAACAAGAAATTGGTCTGGTCATGTTCAGCGAAGCAGTGCACTGTTATATTGCCTTGTAATTTGTTCACAAAATGACGATTTGAATTGGTTTTTGTGCATGGTGTCTTGATTTGGAAGGGGAACCAGTGGTGATGGTAAGTTTGGGTCAAACAATCGCTTGAATCTGGGCGAGAAACCATTTTTAAAGAGGTAGGATTTCATTTTGTAGTGGAAATTGGGCTCTTGTGTACAACCGGCCATATGGTTACAGCAACTGAATCAATGACAGAGCCATATTTTGTTGTACAAATATTAATTAAACATTGCATGATACTGTCTCAGTGATGTCAGTTCATGATTGTTTTGTTGAATAAACATAATGTAATGGGAAATATTCCATCCTTTTTTTTTTCTCTTTTTTATCATCTTGTGTATTTCTGTTGATTTTCTGTTGATCTGATTTTATTTTTCAATAATAAATATGGGATCAGTCTCCAGGCAAATTGCAAGCACACATTGATGACTAGAACTGTTGACTGACTATATTTTGTTCTTTTTATAGGCAGGCGGGCCCTTACACACTCTCATTTCATTGATTTTGCATGTTTCCAGTCACATTATTTTGTCAAAACTATTTATTTTTCCTCTGGTAGCATGACATTTTTTCCTCACCTTTTTTCCCACCTGCTATTACTCTAACAAAATATAATTCTCCTCTCTGCCTCCTGTATCAGAATGATAGATTTCACATAGCAGTTTTCTCACCTCCACAGACCTCACTTTAATTGCCAATATTGGGACAATTTCATTTGGGAGAAAATCTCCTTTTGCATTGCCAATATGTGCTCACTGGTCATTGCTCTCTGTACTGTGACCATTTCACCTGAATAGAGTTGCATTCACGAGACCCCACTGCCGGCTTTTAAACCTTAGAGGCATTGCTGTTCCACGGCCAACTCTATTTATTTAGGTTATTTTCTCTTGCAGTGCATTTCATCACATGCACTGTGGTGCAGCTTTTCATTTACGAAACAAAGAAAACACTGCACACAGATTCCATCGAGTCTGTTGAATTAAATAGTTGTTGATGCCAAAAGTAACAGTCCATCATGTTTTTCAAAAACGTCAAATAAATAAAAGATTTACTGAGAATGCATCATAAAGCGGCCTCAAGCCTTGAGATGTACTTTTTATCCCCTTACCATCTTTTGCCTCATGCTCAACACTAGTTTTTCAATCCTGTAGCAGTTTTGCCAGTTTTTATCTACTGCCAATGAAGACCTGTTTGAAATACTTTAATTCTTCAAGGTCATAATTATTATGCTGTTATTCAAAAGGGCTCATTGAGTTACAACCTGTATTCCAGGTTATTGTATCAGCAAAAAGGAAGGAAAACAAAATGAAGGCCTGTGCATAAATCAGACTTTTCTCTGCAGGGGTTGCAATAGGTCACTTGCATGTGATGTTAAATGCCTTGCATGGTTACGACATGCAATGGCCAGTACTAGTCTGCATGCTGCTTAATGAATGTCTTCCTCTCTTTCTCTTTGCCTGTCTGTGCTTCCAGAAGACGACCGCACTGAAGGTGGGTATTTTTCATTCTCGCTGTATTTTCCATGCCCACACATTATCATGGCTAAGGCTCTTCACATAAATGTAAGCAAATGTTTTTTTTTTTCTGGTATTGCTATTGATTGCACTGGAGTGGTAAGTCTGATTAGTCAGATTTTCATTTGTTTTTGTTTTTATTTACGAGGCATTTAGTTTTTTTTCTCTAAAACTGCTCACACAGCCAAACAATGAAGCTAATGCACAGCCACATCTCTCCTATTTTTAAAAAAAATAGCTGTTGTATTAAGATGGTAAAAAGGTGATTTTCTCATGTTCTCATACTGCATTCTGTACCAAGTAAATACACTGCACAACTCAGTGTGATAATTCTGTGTAAATGTGATTCAGCTAATGCCAATATTAGATTTTTCCACGTGGTTTTGAAGAACAAAGTTAGAATTAGCTTTTCTGACTTTATTCTGCTCAGCACTTTGAGTAGCCTCGAGGTACTGCTGCTTGTTGTGTAAAAAATACAAAAACCTATCTGCATCTTTTTATCTCAGGAGTGATTGATTGCTTCATTTAGCTGACGCTAAATGACAGCCTAGGTTGCTCAGCCAGTCTGGGAAGTATGTATATTCAGTTTTATTAGGTTGAATACAAGCAATGTTTGTTTGTAAGAATATTGTCATAAAAATTAAAACTTTACCAAATGCTTTTAACACAAGCCCAACATCTTTGTTAGGAAGATCGTAAACTTTACTTATATTAGCATAATATGACATAATTTCATATCATATTGTGTTAGCAAAAAAAAATTTAAAACAGCACACTGAAGACAACATATGCAGCATAGCGGAAAGAAACTCCTGCTGATGGAAAAACATTGGAATTAACTTTTGAACAGCTAACGTAAGGACCAACCTACACCAAATGCTTGCGTTTGCCAGGCAGCTAGCTAGGCTAAAAAAAAGAAAAAAAAAGAAAAATTGCCTTTAGTTTTCAGATGTTGCTGAAAGTGTTGGAGTTGAAAACATGTCACCTGAACGCCAGAAGAACTATGGAGATAAAATGATCCACCGGCCAGTAAAAGCAATGTGTGTGAACCCAGAGCCTTTTGTTATGGTTAAATCTTGGTTAACTGTGTCAGTCCAATAACTGTAGCACAGTTAAACTGCTAATTCAAGCAATTTGTACTCATTGCTACTCAAATGGCACGTCAACTCGACCATGTCCAATCATCTTTTCATTTATTTCTGTATGACACAAGTATGACTCAAATGTTACGTGGACACTTAGCAGTTGTTGAAGGTCAAGGTAAAACACTCTCGGGCTATTTGTGTTGAAGGATTGCTCTTTCATTGGTGGGTGTGATGATAGTCTTGCACACTTCTCATCCTAGAGAGAGAAAATAAAAGGTCAACTTGAATTTAGATTTCTGAGTGATGACTAGTAAGTGGCCAATGATGCATTGCAACCTGCTCGGGTTGACTTAATGCTCATCATGCTAACCCTGTCTGTGCACCCTCCTCTTTCTCTCCGTCCCACTCTTCCCTCTCCCAACACTCCTCAAGTAACACAGACATCTACTCTGTCAGAGATGCCTGCGTGTCAGTGTCACACAGCTTCCCATGATCCCTTGTTCTCTGCTGACTGTGCTCTTGTTTTCCTTTAAGGTCTGGCACACCTGATGATGGGCGACCAAGGTATGAGCTCTGTTCCTTCTTCCCGCCATTTCTCCATTATCCCACCTGCTCCCATCGTGCTCAGAAATGTTTGTGCCTCCAACTCTTGTGCAATGCGCAGGCTTGAAGCTGCTCAGATATGAGCTGTCATTTCACTTATTTTGAATGACCTATTTGATTTTCACTCTCGCAGTGACTTTACTTTTTCGAATGACCTCTTTTTCAAGCTCATTTGGCTCTCTACTCCCCACTCTGCTGGGTGTCATCTCTCTCCATCTTTTCTCTTTAATTATTCACATCTACTGTACATTCTGATGTTTTATGATGGTGTGGTTCAAGGAAAGGGACATTTGCATTAATGTTATGAGGATGTAATGCATGGTGGTGGAAAATAGCTCACTGAATTTTTAAGATAATCCTCATCTGTCCTTGCTTTTGAAGACTAATGCATGTTGCAAGTGTCTCGCATACAGTCCGTCCATTGAATCATCTCTCGGTTTGGGTAGCTACTGCATTTCCTTCTCATGCAGCAGAGTAAGGATGCTGCTGTCAGTCTTTCTCATCTCTTTCCATTTTCCTTTATTCGTCTCCCGTTTTCTCTCTTATATTTGTAGCCATCAAGCCTCTTTTTCCTGTCGTCTGTCCTTTTCCAACTTGACCATGACACTTATCGGTGTCTCCTCTTCTTTTGTTCTCCCCCTTTTTTTGTCTGGAACCTGCTTTCTTCATGGAACATTTCATCAAATCTCATAGGTAAAAGTAAAGGTACTACCCTTTTAATTCTCTGAATGAATTAAACTATGACCTCAGTGTTTCCTGGCATTATATACTCATACTAAATGAAGTATATAAAGTCATTGGCATTCGTTAAAAAAATGCTTTCCAAACTATAAATGAAAGATTTTCAAGGTAGGTGCTGCTTTTGCCTTGCATTCACATGTATAAGCTGTGCCGCCTGTTTCTTTTCTGCTTAATGCATGGGAAGCATAAATGAGATTCACATGGGCATATTAATACAATAGATGCTGCCCTAGTTCCAGTACACCACCACCACCATCCAGGGGTAACTACACTCTTTGTTTAAAATATGGGTTTTGAGGCTTGATCATAGTGTTGTGGGCCTCCCATCCCGGCCGTGATCCTCACCTCTTCTCCCCGTGGGGTAAGTGGACTTCTGATCTTTGCCATTTGACTCTCCTCCTCAGGGCAGAGAGGGGAAGCTTGGCTTCTAAGGTCCCTACTGAGCATTCAAGGTAAAACTTTAATTCTTTCTAGTTGGTTACTGAAGTTAAGCCACATGTAACAGGTTTCTCATTAGTTCACTAAAGTGTGGTTAACTTGAATGTCAATGTGTTTACAAATTGGCGAAAGACATGCAATAATGCTGTATACTTCAAATTTGTAAAGGAATGACTAACATCCTGACATTCAGGTATTCCACTCATTCTGAAATAACTTTTTATTGATTTTGTTGCTTTTGTTACTGCTTTGACATTTACTATGTTATTGCATCTAGTTTTGCAAATTTTTCTTTTGGAGCTTCTCTGTTTCTTAACACCGAGTAGAAAATATTGCTTTATGTCAAATGCTATCACATATCACTTGCTTGTGAAGCCTCATCTGACCAGGTAAGTCTTCAGACTGCCTTGTGGATGTATAAGGCTCTATTTTGTGCTGTGTGAAGAGCTTTCGCTATGTCCTGCTGCTAAGCTGTAGCGATTAATACATGAAAACACACACACACACACACACACACACACACACAAATTAAACCATTCCACATTATGAAATGGAAAGATTGATTTTCCATCTCCTAAGGTAAGTGTCATTTCCATTGTCCTAATGGCTGCTTATTGTTCTACAAATGAATACATACAAGTTGGCTATTTCAATTTCACATACATTTGACATACGTCAAGCAAACTTAAATCCACTGTGAAATTTGGGGAAAAAAAGTATTGGACTAGTAGACTAGATTTCATTGATCTGTAAAATATAATGCTGGCATTTTGAATCCTGTAAACATAAATGCCAGTTTCTCAGTGCAGCAATTTGCTGCATGAGACTTACATGTCACGTACTGTAAACGCATGTTCAAAACTATTGTTAATCTGGTGACACTGGCTAAAAACTATGTAATTAAGTCAGTGACTTCTTTCAGTGACAACTAGTGCTTTGACACTAGTTAACAACTCAAATAATGGGCTATTAAACCTCTTTAAGGCCCCTTGAACACACTTGATGCTGACCGGTGTTTCTTGTGTGCACCACTGCATGTGGCTTCATCTGAAGCCCAGAGGTTTTTACTCCGCTTTAGCAAACACCAAGCTTTGATGTAGCAGAAGGAAAGCCACAGGGAGAGATTGAGAGAATGCTGATCAGGCACAAATATGGGCATACTGCTTCTAATTTTGGCCGTTGTTAGTTGTCCCCTGTGTTACATTGTGAAGCCTTGTCAGTCCAGTTATGTGCTGCGTGGTCACAAACACAAACCCCCACGTGAGTGTTAAATCTAGTGGTGAGGGCAGTGGCTGTATTCATTGTCTGCTTTAAGCTTGTGAGAATATTGTGTTTTATGTCAGCCTCCCCCGAGGTCCTTCTGTGTCATGTTAACCACTTGTATGGTTTATCCTTCATGCCTGGTCCCTTGAGGATGGGCTAGTTTCTCTGTGCTTCTCTTAGGTGGTGTACTGACACTGATTCGAAAACCTTGTTTTCCATCTAGCTCTAGACAGCAGGACATACAGTAGGATAAGTCATAATACCGCTGGCACACAAATCACAGGGTATTTAACTGCTGTCATCACAATAAACCGTGATGTGCAGCTTAAGAGGAACTGCAGGCTGTGCAGACAGGCTTACAGGTACTACTGGGTTATTTCAAAATTAGTATACTTTTTTAATGTAATTGCTTTCACTTTCTATAGACGAAAATTGTCTCTTTTCATTATACCTTGCATTCCCGGGGATTTCTGTGAGACGGGCGAGAGGATAACCTTGCTCGTTTGTTTACATATAATGTGCAATATTTTACATGTCAAATTAAAAGGATGTTTGCAAGGTTTCTTTTTATGTTAGAGCATGCTGTTATACAAGGGTTTCACACACTTGTAAGGCTGATAGCTGCCTTTGAATAGTAACGTAAGTGTTATTATTAACAAGCAATTTTGCGTTGCAGAGATCCGGCTGTTTAAATGTTTTTGTGCCATATTTTGTGGCATATTTCGTTGTCTGCTAGATTTTCAGGAATTCACATTGAATCCAACATCAAATTATTAAACAATTTCACAGTTGTAGGAGTTACCAGTGTTGATATTAGTCATGTTTTCACACATACAAATCCACTGTGGTTTGACAATTCATACAAAAATGTGTGTGTGTGTGTGTGTGTGTGTGTGTGTGTGTGTGTGTTTTGTGATTAATCTATGCAGATCTCAAAAGAGAAAAAAACAAAAAAAGCAAAACCTGAGACAATGTCATTTCGACTGTTTGGTTTGCACATGGACTAGTGGTATGTTGGCATTAGTACAGAGCATACACTATGAATAATTAAATCCTGCTCTTAAATCCATGCAAGATGGATAAAGATGCACTTACAGTTCTGCATCCATGACAAAACCGACATCATAAACAGCCAAACGAGAGCAGTGGCTATATTCTAATGTTACTGTCCCATCTAATCCAGGATAGGTTGACTTAATGCTGAAGAAAAAAGCATCTTGTAAGGAGATGTGCATATGTTTGCATCCCTAATGGCATAGTATAGTAGCTACTTAAGCTGGGATTCGGCACAGCTAAGTGAGTAGGAGTGTGTTTGGGTCAGTAAAAGACACTGTAAAAGCCTCACTTGACATGCAGTATGTGGGATTTTTAAGTACCGCTTGCTTCATCACAAGCTTAGCAAGATGCTTTGGTGTTCAACATTCTGCAAAGTTTGACCATCTGCATAACTGCAAAGGTCATCATGATGCAGCATTTCAAGAGCTTCATCACTGGATGCTTTAATGCACACACTTGAAAAACATAGCAACACTGACAGGCTGCTACATAACGTATTTTGACCATTTCTTGCTGTCTATAAACCATTTATATGCTTTCATTTTGCTATCCAGCCTCTTATTTTATTTTATTTTGAAATTTGTTGTAGTGATACAATTCCACCCGCAGCATGGAGGGCTTCCCTCGCTTCCTTTGCTTCTGGCAGCACAGCAGTAAAAGTTATTTTCTGGT
>MDSQ01000475.1_pt1 | contig 10387 bp, 11 predicted proteins | sample 1008251 | NCBI WGS metagenome assembly MDSQ01 (sample SAMN05526597, study PRJNA338239) | gut metagenome | isolation source: Hindgut content | host: Naso unicornis | place: Saudi Arabia: Red Sea | collected 2016-05
TAGAGTGAAGGTAAATGCACATTTGGTTCCGTGTGAATCTAATTAGTGGCACTGAAAGTGTGGACGATGCCGGGTTTTCTTTGACACAGAGAAGCTTCTGTCACTCCTGTAAATCACATTTAAAGTTTTCTCCATTCTGCAAACAGTATGATGTTTGTCTGTCTTGCCTTAACAAAACACGATAATCCTAAATGGATAAAAGATGGATTAATTATTTGTTTTTGTTGTGAGATGAGTGACATGTAGCCATGACATCGTAGTTGTTTAAACAGGATCTGGGGGCAAATTTTGTGGTCTGCCCTGATTCGTCATCACCTGCTTGCGGCAAAGACGACATTCGGCCTCTTCTGAATCCTTTAGCTCGCCATTTCCTCCTGCTTTAAAGCTGATAAATCGCCAAAACGACCAGCTGACGTTCCTTCCTGAAAGTAAGTCATCCATGTCTGTACATTAAAGCGCTGCATGCCTACATCATACATATGAACCTGATAACTTCTCCACCTCGCCAAATAGCAACACATGTTGCCTCCGTTGCCATGGCAGCTCCTTGTGCATTTTCTTTTCAAAATAAAAGCCCTAAGTTGCTGTAACAGCTGTTCAATATTTGATCTCCAGTAATAGCTGATATCAGTCCAACCCTAACATGCGTCATTATGTTAACTGGCGTTTGCACGGCTGCATGTTAAAGGGAATATTCATTTACCATGTAAGCAGATTAGTCTGAATATTGTCTTTTTTGGAAAAAGGGCAGAAACTGGAATGTTGTGTGCATGTAAACGTGCTCCATGTGATCCCTTCAAATCACTTGTTTTGTCCAACCGACAGTCCAAAACACAGAGTCTCACTTTACACTGATTTTCCACAGCAGCAACAATGAAACTAATTCTAAACATCAATAATCACATCTTTCAATCAATAAATAATCCACCAATCATTTCATAACTGCCTGACATACGTTTTTAATTCTGTTTTCTGGCTAAAAGCTGGAATAATAGACGATTTAACCAACTTTATCTCCGCAGTATTGAAAGGAAGTGAATCATTTTTTATTTCGACTTTGTTTTAAATAAGTAACTAAGAAGCAGGAAGTTGTAATTTGACTGACCTTTGATCTCAGGTGACATTTGATCTGACAGGAAGTGCATTACAGCAGTATCAGCCAGCCAGAACAAACAAAGGAAGCTTTTGGACTGTATTGTTAAGGTTTTTTAGAGCTTAAACATCACAACTGCAAGCATCTTTAGTGTCACCGTTTCAGGTGATGCCCGACATATTCACTCTTCAAAAACAAACTTCACCTGTCGTTGATGTTCAATCATCAGCTGGTGCTCACACATGAAGGAAAGAAGCTTAAACGTGGTGAAAACACACAGGTCGGAGAACATGTGCTCCTTGGAGTCCAGGTCAGCTGTCCTTGTTGCGAAATGAAACTCATGCATGTGATCGTGACAACATGAGGTCTCAGAGTTCTCATAAAATAGGTTTCAGATATTCAGATGTTTCTCATTATTGTTTTTTTTTGTTTTTTTAAAATCAAAACAGCTGCACAGAAAGTTTTCAGTCCACAGGAAGTGTTATTAGAAATCATCCACAGCGTTTAGATACAAACATAGCCGATGACGTCTCAGCTTGGCCCTCAGGCTCAATCAGGAAGCTCATATTTTTGCCCGATCGTTCAGTGAACAGCAGTCAGTCATTTATCTGACTGTGCAACGATTGAAATGATGAAATGTCGACTGGAATCAAAAAGTTTGCTGCTCTGATTTTTTTGTTTTGTTTTGTTTTAACGCCCCAAGGTAACTTTTTCAATAGGAAGCTCTGAAGCTCCTGACTGAGAATTTAATGAGCATCAGCACAAAATTTGTTGTGGAGCAGCTCTGATGTCGACATGCAACACAACACATTCAAGTCAGGTCAAACTTTATTTATATAGCACATTTAAAAACAACATGAACTGACCAAAGTGCTTTACAGAAACAACAGTTGACGTAATGCACAGTGAAAGACCGTTACAACAGAACAACAGAATATAGAAATTATTTTTTTTAATCGTAACTGTGTTACTCATAAATCCTTTGGTAGTAAACAGACAGTGCACAGATATAACAATGTGCTGTTTTAATTTAAAAATTTTAATTCACAAAGTTAAATTATGCTTCAGAGGGAAGTCTTTTTTTGTGTGATTTTTGTGACTTTTCACCGTCTTTTGTTCTTGTTTTATTGCCGTGGCGGCTCAGGAAACCAGCAGACATGTTGCTGCTGCTGTTTCACGTGCGATACAGTGATGAATTTAAAAAACAAAACAAAAATGAGGCGTGATTGTCGCTCTGTCTCCTAAAATGGTTGTAAAATGTGATTATTATTATATAGTCACACACTGGAGTCCCACTTTTGGGTCATTGTAATGGTCAATGTTTTCTGTTATTTTATAGACAAATCAGTAATAAAAATTTGATGAGTTGCTGCCCCGTTTATGTGTCTTTCCACCATGTAACTGTTATCAAATCTTAACTCTCCTTCTCTGTTTGGGTCTTAACTGACTCCTGCAAAACTATCAGGCTGTTCAGCAGCTGAATGTTGAGCCTTATTCTCCAGCATGTCACTAACTCTGAGTGTCCATATGGTGCATTTGGTTTGAAAACGTTTCCTGAAAACAGCATCCTTCAACTGAAAATTAGAGTGAGCAAAACAACAGAGTTCTGGTTCGTCAAACTAAAACGTGGAGCTGAAAAATAAAAACAAGTTTTGTTGATTCGAGTGGAACGACAGATTTGATGATCTCAGTCTGTGAGTCATAACCTTCGACCTCCTCGTGCCGAACAAGACGCCAACAGATGAGGACGTTTCGCTGCGGTGTGCAGCTCAGAGCTCTGCCATCCTGCTGCAGGACAAACATCTGGAAGCATTAAAACTCCTGATGACTCCAGCAGAATCCCATGACAGCCAATCACAGCCGCACTTCCTGGATGCTCTCTGCCAATCGGGAAACTGGTCAGATCAGACGGGCGGTCCGGTCAGAGATTTAGTGACAGAGTTTTGGGGAAGAGAAGAAGAATAAGACAGAAGAAAAGAGACATTACAAGTTTAGAATATCAGAAAGGAGGAAAAACGTCTTTTGGTGTTTGCAGAATTTTCTACAAACACGTCAACGTTTAGTTTGTGTGACGCTGCAGGGAGCCGAGCTGACCTGATTTTCAGAGGGACAGAGGTAGGAAATGGAAAAATGCAAACACATGCAGAAAAACAGTCCAGCTGAACCTCTGAGAGAGAAACTGCTCTTATTTTCCTCTTTTCTTTGTTCAACCTGGAACTTTGGACAGAAGGTTCAGTCGAGGAAATGTTTATCCACAAGTTCTTCATTATTTTTTATCATAGTTTTCATTATTTTTTAATCAGTGGGGTCTCATGCTGTGGTTTGTCTAAACTGAACTCCTCTACATTTTCTTCCACGGAATTTCTTTCACTGACAACTTTCAGCTTTTCTTCTGTGTTTTCCAAACAAAATGTCAACACAAAGTGCATCACTTCCTGTGCAGAAGAGCATCGGTTTTCATCACAAAACCAAACAAAAGAAACGTTGTCACAGCTTTGTTTTAAGCAACTTAAAAGAGTCACACGAGATATTATTAAAGTTTAGTTAATTCCGACAAATTTTTAATCTCCCTCTCTTTTTTCTTCTCAGGTCGGCCCGACAGACGTAAGCCGGAGCATCGTCACAGGTAACACACTTTGCTTCTTCGTCTCACCTGACAGTTTGTATCCAGGAATGGATCGTTTAAAATGATCCACATGCAGAGAGAATTTGAGAGTTTGATTTTGAATCCAGTTGATTTAAAAAAAACCCTCTGATTTCTTTGAAGCAGTTTTGTTATAAATAAATTTTACCTGCTGTTAAACTCTAGCTTGGGACTATTTTCTGCAGCAGACTAGCAGGAACTACTTTTCCCCCTTTTGGTCTCGGGGTCTGACACACTCCTGAAAGTATTTTGGCTGTTGGCCGGTTGGCATGGCAACTAGCTGGAGAAGTGGCAGAGTTTTAAAGACTCTGTATATGTGTGTGTGTGTGTGTGTGTGTGTGTGTGTGTGTGTGTGTGTGGCCTCAGTTTGGGTTAATTTTACTGAAAAGCTGGAAACAAGAGAAACTAAACTGACTGTAATGAGGTTGTGAAACATTTGAAAGCCTGAACAAACAGCAGAAACAGTTGGAGAATTCCTGTGAAATCACTTCGGAGGAAATAGTTTGTGGCGTTTATATGAATTTTCAGTTACCTTAGCATGTGTGTGTTTAGCAGACGTACTGTGCACTCTGCCACATCACCTTTCATTACTTCAAATCTGTGTTTTGCAGGTTTTTCGGCTCTTCAACTTAAAAAGCAAAACACGTTTGAAACAGATTCGTAAACCAGAAAATGAGTGAAGATGTCTGAGACATTTGGACTTTACTGAAAACTGTAACTTCAATCTTCCTGCAGCTGCTTCACATTAAAGCCACAATCAGCTGTGTGAAGCTAAAGCAGCTTCAGGAAGTGTTCAGTTTGCTTTGACAGCGTGCTGACGTCGCTATCACTTTTAAACATTTCTGATACAATCAGGTACGCACGTCTACTTCTCTCTTAAGATAAACAATAGAAGTTGTCCTTAAGGCCGGTCTATGTTATTCCTGATAAAACTTACATAAAACCAAGTTTTCATGCTTTGTTCACTTATTTACTCTTCCTTTATGCTTCTGCACATTCACAATACAAATGAAAAACAGCAAAAATTTGGTTCCCATTTAGTGCTCCAACTCAAAACACAAATCAGTTAAAAAGAGGAGAAAAGTTGCACAACATCAAAGCAACGTCACAGTCAAGCTTCATATTTTAATAAGTGTGTCGTGTAGATCTTCACTACAGTGAATAGTGTTTGGCAGCGAGTCACTTACCCTAAAATACAGAATATAAGTTGCAGTCTGTTAGCGGGAGTCTCCGAGAGGGTAAAAAAAGGTTTTGTATGGCGAGTAATTGATAAAAGTGTGTATACAAGCTATTTCAACACTATTTTAATTTATCCTCATTTGAAACACATTCAAAACGCACACAAATTATACTGTCTTGGCTTTCCAACATTGACGGTTGTGATGATGGCGATGGCGTTAGCACTGGTAGACATGACAGCATGTGTTCATGACAAAGCTTTAGCTAGATTATAGTGCCATCTTTTGGGTATAATATTGCAATACATTAAAATACCTCTCTCTGCATTTTATACTGGTATACTACATACAGACCCCATATTCCCCCTAACACCCCTTGGGCCCTAGTTCTTTTCCCAAACTAACTTATAGATCACTTACTGCAACGGAACAGTTTGAAATCCCTGCACAGGCCGGTACGCAATACCTCCAACCTCAGCACCACAGTCCAAACAACGACTTTTTTGCACAGGTCGTCCACACTACAGCAAACGAAACAGAACTCAAAAATTATTTTTAAAAAAACAACAACTTATAATTACAAACTTGAGTCACACTGAACATAACATACCTCTCCAATAGTGCAGGGGTGACCATTTTCACAATCTATGGTAAAAACAAATAAAAACATTACTATAAAAGTATTAAGTGTGGCTGTGCACAACTTGCAACAATATTACAATATGAGAATACAATGTTTTTTCACTTACGGTACCACTGCAACTGTCCCATTGCTTGCTGAGCCACTGCCAACATGTCATCTGCCATTGTAGGCAAGAAGGCTCTCTGCACCAATAGAAATAAAAATTCAGTTCACTCCAAAGAAGAGGTGGTCTAGTTTTCAACATTAAGCGCAGCTGAAAAATTTACATACCTGCATGTTGGCAGGTGCCATTGCGAGGTGCTGCAGAGGAGCCAAGATGCCCTGGTTTCCACACAGCAAGACAGCAGCCAGATGAATTGTTAAGTCCACGAACACACACTGAGCACCAGAGGCCTGGGGACGAACATTCAGCAGCTGAAGTTGGTTGGTAACCAAAGCCTTGGCGAAGGCCTTCACCTCTGGGTTTGCAAGGAACTTGGAGGTCTGGATGTAGGCCACCAGGGCCTCCACTTGCTGTAGGTAAAAGATACGTAAAAACATATAAATGTACTCTGGCACAGACAAAAAAGTCCAGTAAAGCAGAAGATACCTAGAAAACAACTTGACATGTGACAGCTCATACAAGAGCAGCTCAGTGGGTCATAATGGAAAATGTTTACCTCAGGCTTAGGATGGAAGCTCACATTGGCTTCTCTGTAGAGAGTGGTGACCTCTCTGTACAGCGCCAGCAGAAGATAAACTGTTGTCGACTGTGGTGAACATCGACACCCCTGTGAAGAAACAGCAAAGAGCAACAAGATATTAGTGTAAACACACACATACTGTACAAGTATGCTTTTGCAAACGAAAGTGATGTAACATTACCTCACATATCTCGTCCAGCCCGGTGACTTTGCCTTCCATCACCACCTTTGCAACAGCATCTCTGATAGTCTTGTAGTGCTCCCCACACACAAGATACTGATCTATTGGAGCAGCTTCTTCACTCTGGGCACAATGAGAATTGAACCACAGTTTTTAGTTACTGCTAGAACTTTGTTTTAAATCCAACCTCTATTTGGGCACTAACACTGAAAACCCAAAAGTGCATAAATTAACCTTTTCTAGAACTTCTTCAGGGAAGAGCCAGCTCAGCACAAAAGAAATGTGTGTGAGGCATATTAAAGTGCTTTGGTATGCATGTTTGTACATGTGTTACTCACAGCTTGGAAACAGATAGCGGTGGAGATGGCGTAAAGGACCCTGTCGGCATGAGGGAAGTAAGGGAAGCGCCCAGCCTCAATGCCCTTAAAGTACATGGTCTACAGAAAGAGACAGATTACATGTGCTGATAAAACAGATATGCAGCAGACCTGTGGAAAACACTTCCTTGCAATGATATTTTTATATGGTACTCCTTCGTTATGGTTAAAGGATGTATTTACCATTAAATTGATGGAAATAATAATATGATGTCTTTACTATTTAAGAGGTGAACTCTATTTTGTTTAATATGCAGTACATTTTTTTCAGTACATGCAAATCTCCCTCATGCTCAGAGAGAGAATCTTTTACCTCCACCAGCTTTGTGAAGAGGTACATGGATATCGTCGTGCTTTTGTAGAAAAACATCGACATACCAGCCAGGAAGCCTTGAAAGAATGAGACAAAGGGAATGAAGCGATTGTCAACAGTGTAACTCAGCTGGAATGTGACAAAATCAGAGGAGGTTTGCTCGACAAGGGTTTTATTTGACAGTTGACACAATTCTGCCTTACCAGCAATCAGTGCGTGGAGTTCATCATCAATGTTACGCAGCCAGCGCAGCAAGCAGCTCGTTCCCTAAGAGAGAGAGAGACATACTGAAAAGACTAAAAAATATAATATTCAGCAGACAACATAATAGGAAAAGATAGTATTCTACCTAACGTTATACCAAATATAGTATGTAGGGAAAAATAAGATTACAAATCAAAGGTGTCATTTCTATGCTGATGACATGATAATCTGCTGTTTTGTGTCAACCTGTGCAGAAGCCATTGACCACTTAGAAAGTGCTTTTAATGTTTGTCAGAACACACTATCTCAATTAAAACTTTGTTTTAAGTGGTCACTCTTGAGGGAACAGTCACTGAGCACGTATAAATGAACACAATACTCCAGTTATTGACCAAGGTACTGAGGTATTCCCGTAACGCTGTGACTCATGTAAACACCTTCCACCTGTAAGCCCTTATTCTGGTAAAGAGAAACTTGAATCAGACAGCTGGGTTACGCCTGTATTAACTAGAATATCCAGGCATGTATACACCTTACCCCAGTAACTACTGAGGCATGCTCTTGTGTGCAAGCTTGTGCATGCCGTAACAAGAGAGAGAGAGAGAGATGGGCAGAGCTCGCCTACCACTAATTAGCTTAGCTCAAAAACTAGTAGTCAATGCGAAGTGCTAGTCTGCCTTCACCTAAAGTGAACAGATAAACTTTCCAACAACTCTAACAACTCCTGTGTGTTTGTGGTGACTTGTTTATTTACCACGTTGTGTTATTTTTGGACTCAGATTAGCACCTAATGTAATTTTAAAATCAAATACGTTTACTGTTGTCATAAGTTCCTGTTAACTGGCACATATGCGCCCTGCCCTGATCCGGCCTCTTCAACCTGTCACTCTTGTCTTCCAGCGTGTAAGACACGAAGTAGCATTAATGTTTGCCATAGTATTCAGTGTTGTAAAATAGCTACAAGCAGGGCACACACAGAGGATGAAATTAGGGATATTTTGTGCATGAGAACACTAACTCTTTTAACTGTCTTTGTATTCTCATCGATGACTCACTTTTAAACCACATGTTGAATGTCTGGTCAAAAAACTGAGGCTTAAACTAAGTTAATTAATCATTTCAGAAACGAGTTGTGTTTTTCCTTAATGTAAAAAGAGACTTGTTGCTGCAACATCTTTACCCATGTTGGATTATGGGGATCTCTTATAAATGCGTGACCCTGCCCAGGTAGTGCATAAGCTCGACTCAGTTTTTCATGCCTACCTTCGACTCATCACAAACTGTGAGTCCTTGACTCATCATCGTGAACTTTACTCCTGGGTAGGTTGGCCTGCCCTGGTGACCCGCAGGCGCACACACTGGTACGTGTTAATATATAGGGTGATCTTTGGGCTGCTCCCATCCTGTCTGTGTACATACATTCACCAGAAGACCAACAGACAAAACTCCCCATGGCCACACGACTTTTATGCTGTCTGTCCCTAATGTCCGCACAAAGAGTGAAAAAATGGCACTGCAGTACTCCGCCCTCTCGGACTGAAATAGTCTACAGAGTGTCTTAAAATTTCAGGAGCTGGTTTCCCTCAATCATTTTAAATCCATTTGTCACTGCTCTTGATACATGGTTTTCTTTCAACTAATCTCTCGTACTTGTTCGCTGTAATTAGTGTAATGTAATGTAGTTTGTCCTTTTAGTCTCTGTTGTCTAGAAACTTTTACTGTTGCTGCTGCCTGTCTTAGGGTTAGGTCTCCCTTGAAAAAGAGATTTGTACTCTCAATGAGATTTATCCTGGTCAAATAAAGGATAAATAAAATGTGTATTTATGGAGATGAGACAGAAGTATATATGTATCGTTAATATAATCTGTTTTGGCAACATAAAAGCGAGAACTGAAACAAGGCAAAGCAAGAAAAATGCTGCTGCTGCTGCTGCAAAAAAAAGGCCAAGTATGAAATGTACCTTGTAGATACTGACGAAGGACCCTAGAAAGGCCCCCAGCTGGAAGTTCTCTTTGTTGTAGAAGAGGGAGGGGAGCCGTGAAGGTTTAGAGAACATCTGTCTGAATGCTGAGGGCACTTTAAGACAACACTGAATCAGGTAGCCAATACTGAACATCCTCACAAAACCCTGAACAACGACAGAAAAAACATGTTTGTGACATTTATTTACTGTCTTTTAATTAAAGAGAATTTTCAGCTTCATAAATACATTGTCATAACAAGCAAGTCTTACTTTAATGCAGTAGGAAATGCAGTTGTCCTGGTAATGTTTACAACATCTGTGTCTTGGACCCTTTTTGCATCTGTATTATTTCAAGGAAAAATAAAATTAAAGTCAGAACTGGGCAAATTCATGTGTGTCTGTGAAAAGGTGTGTATTCTCTCACATTGATTCTAGCAGCTCCTTGGTGAAGGCAGTCAGAGTTTTCCTCCTGGAGCTGAGCCTTTCTGCTGACGTCAGTGAGCCCTCGGTCTCTACAGCAGCTGGCCTCTCAGGGGGCCTGGCGCAGGTGTGTTCTGCCGTGACAGATTGAGTGGGAGTGGGAATTTCTTCCTTCCCAATGATGAACCTGCAACAGTAAAATTAAAAAAAAAAAAACACCTGTAAGCTTTACCAAAACAATGTCAGCATTCTACATCAAGGCTTCTGTGTGAACAGAGACAACTTACTTTAATGCAGAGAATGCAAAGCCTTTGAGACCATCTTTACTCCTGCAGTGTAAAACACAATATGTAACTCAAAACATCGATTTGTTTTAATATCTGAAGGCTTGTCATGGTCAATAATTAAAAAATGTTTCACTTTTACAATAACAATGTGTCCAAATTGTTGCTCTGACCTGAAGAAGAACATGTAAAGTGATGCAGTTATGCAGAACAGGAGCACCTAAAGGTATGGAGAAGAAAGAGAAAGAGGGCATCAGGACAACAGGTGAGCCGTTAGAATATGGCCATACATACATTTATACTATCCAATAAAGTATGAGATGCCGAACACCGGGTTTATTTCTGTTTATCTTAAAGGCATAATATAAAGGGTTTTCTTATTTTCTTCTAATTTTGCTCTGTTC
>MDSQ01000476.1_pt1 | contig 10387 bp, 9 predicted proteins | sample 1008251 | NCBI WGS metagenome assembly MDSQ01 (sample SAMN05526597, study PRJNA338239) | gut metagenome | isolation source: Hindgut content | host: Naso unicornis | place: Saudi Arabia: Red Sea | collected 2016-05
TTTTCCAAAAGGTCCATACTCACTGACATAAAAGTGAATGGACAAAAAATACCCCTAGGCCTTGTTTTGTGTAATTTATGCTCATAGTTTTCCTAAATTTATGCATTAAAATAAGTATTTGAGACAGCGAAACTGCCTAATGCTGATTTTTTAGAGAAATCCAACAATTTCCAACTGTTTATAGCTAAAAGTCTGATGTCTTCTTTTCCATGTACAAAAGCTGCAGGTGATAACTGGATAACAAACCCTCAGAGAGCAGAAACTGGCGAGGTGTTTGTTCAGAATAAAAACCTACATTTCAGAGCACACAGCTGCTCAGCACTACTGTAAACTGAATTCAACACGGTAAAGATAGTGTGTATGTTTACAGCCGGACGATGTTTTTCATTGGCCCTATTGCTTCCCATTGCAGCAAAGATGTTTTATATGTTTAGACAAAGAGTTTCTACTTCACTTTACATCAATAAAGACTTTCAGATTTTCAGAGACTGTATTTTACAAGATTCCACTCCTGCATTGATTCACGAAAGTGCAAAAGTGATTTTTTTTCTCCCTCCAAACTATAATAGAGTGGCACACAGTGTGGTAAGTAGATGATGCTGGTGTGCAATTGTACATGTAGCGCCTCTAAAAAAGCCTGAACATGTCCAGCCAATATTGCTGCCAGCATTCACAGGTTATAAATATGTGAAATTGTCCTTGAAGAGTTGCTGCTCTTTTGTCTGCCTCCACAGGAAGTCGGTGTGGCTCGGGCTGGCTCAGAGCATACCTTCAGCAGTCTGCTTTGCCCTGCTGGGAGCCTGTCAGAGTGGCTAAGAGTCAAACTGCCCAGCCCTGCTGAGTCAAGCTGACCATGAACTAGCCAGACCAGCTGCACTGGCCTGATGTCTGTTGCCTGATGTTCCCGTTCCTGTAAGGTGTTGGGGTTGCCAGTCCAGCCTGTTTGAGGACTCAACAGATACTGCAGAGCCCAAACAGAGAGCAAGCAAGGCAAGTTTGCCTGTTATGTCCTTCATTAGTAGAGGACCACTGTGGTTATTAACAGTGACTTCTTTATTTTATATTCTGGCTAACTCTACATTAAGGGTAAACTGACCCTCTCATACTCTGCTGAACAGTATGTCTCATGGTATGACTCTTACATGAGCTCAAAGCTTAGCCAATCAGGACTGCTTATTTACTTTATGGGATGAGTGACACCTGTGATTGTTCTCTGTAGCTGTTAAACTAAAATGCCATAAAATTGCATAAGTTATTATTGAGAGTAGTTACTTAACGTGTGAGTATTTCAAAGGGTTGGAAAGGGGACTGAACAAAAGAGAACCTTCAATTAAATTTAATTTGCACACCTACATTGTTTCCATCGCGTGAACCCGACAGGTGGGATTTCTCTACTGTGGAAAAAGTGCACGCGCCAAACGCTATTCAAAAAATTTGTCAACTTAAAATGGGCAACCTCAGCGACTGGTGTACAAAGTCGCGACTCCCTTAGGTTTTGGGACCAACTCTTAAGTTCAGTTTACCAATTTGTCGCCTGGCAGAACTTATTTTAATGTATTGCGCACTTCAGAAACACGTGCAGAACTCCTCGTTGCAAGCAAAATACAAAATTAACCGTTGAATTGCGATTAATTTTAAGCTTAGCTGTGAATATGTTGTGTGCCGAATTGAGGAGTTCTTCTGACTGTTTTTTATTAAAGAGTTAGCAATGATATGTCAAAGCCTGTCATTTTTCAGAACACTGGACAACATTAAAAGGCAGAAATTTAAACGGAGTTTTGCGCGTGCCGCAGCTCCTTCCAGTCCTTACCTTGCCGGACAGTTTTCAACCTGACGGGACCTTTGCAGTTCTTTATCACTGTTTGTATGTCGTACAGGGGTAATCCAGAAATCGAGAGGTTCTCCACCTCCAGCAGCAGTTCCCCTTCATTTAATTTTCCACTTTTATAAGCCACGACATCCTCGTTAACTTGCCCGATGTAGGCGAACTCGCCGTTCTCCGCGCCGCCGCGCAGTGGCACATTCAAGTCACCGCGGGCATCTTTAGAGACGGAGCACTCGTTTATTCTGGAGGTCCAGTGATTTTTCTTTTGCACAGGTTTAGACATTGTGAACAGTTATTGGCCGACCGCAAAACAGCTCTGCCACTGGGATGAGAAACAGTCACAGCTGCGATGCCTCTCAAAAAGTAGACTTGTATCCGAGTAACGCGCAGTAAACTTTCCTTCTCTTCCACAGAAACATGAGTATCAGTGTCTCACCGCCCTCCCGGGGTGACAGATCAAGCCATTCCTGTGGGCTCTGAAGTCACTCCTTACTGTGTAGATGCTGTTGTGATGATTTTCTTAACATCCTTGCAGTTCAGTCCCCCTGTATCGATGTCATGTTACATCTGCCACGGTCCCACTCGCGTCTCGTGTCCACTTATTTAATCCTCTCAGTTTTCTTATAAACTCACTTTTAATGGCGTTTCTTTCCTCTTTTCAGTTAACAGAGACTGCACTCTTTCCTCTCCGTGTGGGTCCGTCACATTTATCAGTGGCTGACGCGGTCCTCAGCCCGTTTAACCAGGTACAAGGCTCTCGTGTACTTAGCTGAATCTCATTTCCACTCTGGGCTCTGCTGTGGCGCTGGGAATGTGTTGCCGTTTATGCTGCGTTCACGTGCTGTCGGAAAGTTTCACATGGATTCACATGGACGACCCGAAAACGATGTGGGTACACGCATTACTGGATGAAAATATTATTGGAAGGCTATTACAGGCTACGAGAAAGACAGAAGCGGAAATATGTTAATGTAATTTGATACGCTTTTAGTAATATTTTAGTTTTGAAATTTAAAAAAATAATAATTTTGACGTTATAAAGAGTCCAATCCGAAATATAAAGTTGTTAACTGTACACTAGACCTTCTTACTGAAGCATGTTTAGGTACAGATATATACAAATATAGAAGGCTTAAAAGTAACAGCTTACATTTTCTTTAAACAATAAATGCTACAACCAAACAATGGTATTAAGCAATAAATCGAGTTAAATAGGCTTGCATGTTTATAGGTGATGTAATTTTAGATGGTAAAGGGCCAAAGCCAACTTGAAAAATATTCACACATCTGTTTTTGTGGATTAACTACCAAAATAGTTTATGTAACCTAGAGTGTCAACGGTGGAAGCATAGTAGTAATTTGGAGTTTTACAATTAGCAGTCGAAGCCTACAAAGAGCCCGTGAAGGCAACAATATTACACTGAGCGCATGCGCGTTGCTCGGAGCTGGATCTGGGCTCTACCTTTTACAAAGACGAGCTTTGGCCTCCCTAAATTAGCGGCTGATGTCATTTTGTGTTTTGTTTTGCTTTTGTTTTTTGTTTTGTTTGCTTCCTCATAGTTTGTTTATATTTCAAACAATTTGAACACTTTCTTGAATAAAAGTGTTGATCTCCTTACTCATCAAATACAAAATTACAGTAACGTCTTTGTCAGACACAGTCAGTCATTTTTGTGGCAAACATTTGCTTTTCTGCTCAGATTCCTGTCAAAGAATCAACATTATTCAAGCTGATATTTAAAGAGACTAAACTAAACTCTTCACTCAACAGACTTTATGTGATGATTCAGTGTGAGATGCTAATTTGATGGTGACCTAGTCAGCCACGGGATATACCTGCGATCTTGCATTTCAGGTTAGACAGGTGGTACAGCATGTTTTTCAGGTGTGGGTGAAACCTCCCCTCTCTTTTCGGACACTCCTACATGTGTGTTAGTTTGTGACACAGAATTTGTTTTATCCCTGACATCACAGGCCCGGAGAAAGACATGTTAGCAACGAAATAAGTGTCACTGAAAATTAAATTGGATGATTCACTAGTAAAAAAGAAAGAAAGAAAAGGGCAAAGGCTATAACTGTTAACCAAGTCTATAAACCAAATTGTGAAAGGAAGACAATGAAAACAATGATGTAGGTAGACAATCAGCCATAGACAGTTATGCAGCAGGGATGAATACACAGCTTGATGGAATCAGATGGGCCAGGCCTCTTACCTAGGGAACCGCAGATGAGCTTTTCCTATCCTAAAAATACATAACAGTGAAAGTACTCTTGCTCTCATGGGAGTAAAAACCATTGGCCTGGATGGTACTGGGAAAAGGAAGTGCTCTTTAAACTGAAAAGGCTCAACTTTCTCTTTTCTTAGTACCTTACAACTACATCAAATACAAGTTTAATATGTGTTCAGTTCATTTCAGTTTCCTGCGAGGGAAATTCTTTTTGCAGGAAACTGATGAACGATAAACATTATTATAGAAAAGTACTTAAAACGATGCAAGATTTTTAAAAAAAAGTTTTATAAATTATGAACATCTTTGGTTATCTATAGAGCACCATAAAACTAAACAGCGCTAACACTGCACTTGTTACGATCCCATAAAAAATACATCAACCAGAGGTAAGTTATTAAAAAGTACAAGAAACAGAAGAGCTGCTTACCCTGTGGGAGTTATCCTTCAGTGGTGTGAACCCTCTTATAAAAGGGAAAACAACTAAGTGAAGTGGAAGAGGATACTGGACAAAGCTGCCGCTTGGTTCTCATGTTCTGATGAACCAGAAAGAATCAGAAGTGCAAGTTTTTCTATAAAGCAAAAGCAGATTTTGTGTTTTGCAGACATGCTAATGGCATGGGTCAGGGAATTTGTAGTGTTGGTCCATCAGCGTAGACTTCAGTTCCGACAGAAATATTCACAGACACTGTTGGCTGGATTGCCATTATATTTGTGTCCATGTATTCATGTTTCCAGTGTATGAATCCTACTGACTTTAAGGATCCTCTGACCTTTCCTCTGTGGGCCACCAAACACAGACTTTAAAGAAACAGCTTATCATCCACTTATTGACTTTACAAAAACATTTTTTACAGGCATGTATGGTTTCCAGATTATCCATCCTTCTGACTTCATGGTGCATTCTATTTAAAAGGGGAAGTTTAAATTTTAGTTGGACTGAAACACCTCCTTGAAAATCCGGATGGCCTCACCTAATCTGACCTCAAAATCCAAAATGGCTGCTCTGTGAATCAACAAAAGCTCTAGTATTTGTGTCTCATTTGTCACAGTATCATCCAACTTCTGTCTGTAAAAATGTTAGTGTGGTGTTTGTGTGCTCTGCTTGTTATCAATTATTGACTGGTGTTGCTTGCTAGAGCAAACCCCACTGGAGAAGGACATGTTACCAACTGTGTGAAATCTTGGTTTTCCAACTTGACATTCTTGAGCAGGCACAACTTGGTTGTGATGTTTTTCTCAGCTCCAACTTCCAAACCTCCAAGGTAACAGAATCCAGCATTGCTGATCCTCTGATGTTTCCTCAAGTGCCATCCTGAGGTTGATATTTGTACATTTTATGAAGACAAAAAATTAATTTCTCATTTGATTTATCATCATGAAATTTGACAAAAACAGGATGACAGCTTTGTTTATCACCTAACTTTTCCCGTTTTGTCATTATCAGGTCAGAATTTTACTTTGTCGAATACATTCTTTTAAATTTTTTTCCCCACAACTTGCAAAATGTAAGTCATCCTAATTAGCCTTAGCTGTAGGCCTAATTTCTAAATAAATTTTTTATTTTTACTTGCAGGTAACATTGTTGCTATGAGCATGTTAGCCTGTTCTCATTAGCATTTGCATTAAAGCGCCCCTGTAAAATAGCTTATACTCTCATAGAGATGCTAGCATGGCTGAGGACTCTTTTTGTTAATAAATATTTTAGAAACTGTTTTTTTTTCTTTTCTTTTTTCTTTTGCTGGTTTAGTGCACAAGCTCAATATGAGTTCTTTTAGTCATCAAAGGGTCAACACCAACATTACATCAGTCTGAATTCCACTGTTAGTAGTTTGAGGGCTCACAAGAAGTAAAGAATAATGAAGTTCCAGATTTGGGGACTGGGTTTAAACTCTGTGTGTGTGTGTGTGTGCCAATCATTTCCACAGTGACCTCCAGTTGGGGGGGTTGTCACCCAGCTCCTCAGCCAGCTTCCTGTCAAACAGTGTCACCCAAATCAGATCGACAGGAGCAGACACACTGCCACAGGCCCAAAATTTCCTATTCCGTTTCCTCGGCTTCTTGCTGCCTCTCTGTATTTCACTGTCATGTTCTTTTTGTCTGTCTTTCACTTGCACACATTAATAAATGCAAATCTCCACATGTGCATTGGAACAGTAAATATGCGCTCAAACTCAGCTGCATGTTGTGTTTGTCCACATGAAGCAAACCAAACTGCATGCAGTACACACCCTACAATCACGACATGGTCCATATAGTGCCATATGTCTTATATATAGCGGATGGCGACATTACAATCAAAATGCTGTCTTTTTATGACATGCATTGCATTTAATATATATTCTGCAGGGTCACATATGTTATACTATAAGGCACTACAGTACCAGCTACACCCGCACAGAATATAGAATATGGTAAATGTCAGCACTGATCTTGAGTTATATGGAAAGTCAGGACCTTTTGTATTGTTACTTTATGCTGTTGTGCAGCTGTGTTATGACAGCATATGTAATGAGGATGACCTGGTTTGTTTATCACAAACTATCATTACCCATCATTTCCTTTCACTCTGCCTGATGCGCCCGGTGGCACGACTGACACGTAATGACAGAGAGAACTTAATGGCCGACAGTAATAATGTAGCGCTCAAATCTGACAGCTGCGCTCAAATGACTTCGGTGCTACATTCTGGCAGTTCTCCACCATTAGTAGCTTTCATGAGGTCCACAGTGACTGACCTATCCATCACTTTTCATTTCAAGTTGTGTAATGGGATGCAAGTATTATCAACACAGGGTCTGTCTCAATATTCATGCCTGCATAGTTATCCCACAAGTAGTTAAGAGTGTACTTGTTCGCTGTATTTTCACCATTTTCATGAAAAATTTTCAAAATACACCTGAAAACTCTTTTGTAAATGACGTCATCCTGTCACTAAGACAAATACATAACTACATAACTGTGTCGCTGTGGCTCAGATGATTTTCTATCTCATAAAAAAATGACAAAGTTCATCATATAAAATAATAAAACCAAACTAAAAACACACAGAAAGGGAGCTACATGACTAGAGGGTGCACATTAAGTATTTACATGGAGCCATCAAGCAGAAATATTATTGTAATCAAATACCAGACTGATATACCCAGTTACACAATATTTTTGGCAGACTGCTTTCTGTGTGATAAAATGTTAATGGAAGGAATGTTTTTGTAGAGTCATTAATAAAATAAAAGGAGAAAGCTCAAACTTTTCGTAGAAGCCTGTGATGAAAATGCTAGACATGCTATTTGAGATATTTATTATATAAATAAAAAATAATGAATGAGCTGACTAAAGATAGACTTTGAATTATAAATAATAATAATATTTCTGAATCCTACCAGAATTGCATAACGTTTTTGTTTATATCAAGTGATGATTTATATTTGTAAGAATAACTCTATTAAACCTGGTACAGAAATCCATTTTTCCAGCAAACGTTTCCTACTTACTTTGGTGATCATCTGACTTTTCATCTATCAGTATTATCAAGCCAAATTTTATTTCGTCCAATACTTTGGCTTATCATCAAATTCCTACAAAGTAGCCTTTGAGAGCCATGTAGCCCATGGGGCAGGATCCTATTTCTGTAGCAAGAGGCAGCTTGGTGTACAAGTACACCACCTTGGACATGATGCTAGGGTGACACAGGGGCTTACCCTCAGTCCATCCCTTGATACTGAGTGTTATGCAAGGAGGCACCATTTTTATAGTCTTCAGTATGACTTAGCCGGGGATCTAACATCAATCTCCCAGTCTCAGGGGGAATACTCTAACCACAAGTCCACTGAGCTGATTGAGCTGAAATTCTTACAAAACTAATGATATAAACAATTTTTAAAGTACTAATTAGCAAATATTAGCCTTCTAACATATGTCACCGCACTGTCTTCCACTGGCTGTCAGGCTAAGGGGTGGGCCTGTGTAGTCTACGTGTGATAAGGAAGTGCTGAGGCAGATTCAATACACGTGAGAAAACCAGCTGTGAGAGAAAATGACACCAAGCATGTGGAATCTCTGGTGACTCTCCAGAATACCCTTTAATTGCTGAGTTACATTTTGTGTTTTGTCTGCATGTTGCTGCTGCATGTTAACATTGTCACTGAGAGCCTGTTAGCATTCTGACGTTAGCATAGCATGTGCATCAAAAGCACTTCAGTCGCACAGAGCTGCCGGCATGACTGGAGGCTCATAAACTTAATGTTAATCCTATACTGTGCATTCCTGCTGAATCCAACACCCAACATGAATTTTAAAATTTAAGAAGGTGATTGTCTTCATCCGTCAGTTAATGAACCAGTATATAGATGCACTGCAACCTGCAAGCCATCACTTCTAAATCATTTCAGGATTGCAGGAATTAAAGTAGAAAGAAAACAGAAGTGGGAGATGGACTGATGTGATGCTTTAAATCAACTCTGGCTGTCACAGATGTAGTGATGGAAAGGACTGTATAATAAGATGTTGCTTGACATCTGACCTTTTAACACATCCATCCTGGGAGGAACTTCTCTTCTTATCCTACAAGCAATACCCGAAAGCTTCCTTTGGAAACTTCCACTGCTCTCCCTCTGACATTTCACATCTCAATCTTTTTTCAATATTTGCAGACTTTTTGTAAATCAGATGATTTGCAGTGAACTCTGTATTAATATTTAACAGAACCCCATATTTCTTTTTAATGTGTCAGTGTAGCTGCAAAATCAGTAGTCTGTAAAGTTTTTTTAGGGCAAGTCCATCTTAGCTCAAGCTTTGATGGCTGAGATCAGACTATTGCAAGCCATCATTGCATCCATCCTCACATCAAGAGACACAAAATGTGTTGTGATGGGTAAAAAGCTAACAGTGTTGTGCATATGCATGTGTGCAATCCTATATGCGACCTGCGGGCCACACATGACCTCAGATTTTCTGCTGCGTGACTTTGCATTGAGGCGCCATTCTGCAGGCATGTGCATCATTCATAAGTCATTAAAACCATATGAACTTTTTATATCCGAGGCCTATTTTTTGCATTATTGCATACCTCCCTGAGTGGCCCTCCTCGCAGTGTATAACAAAGGGGTTTTTGCTCGAGTCACGTTCGCTGACCCATGACTTATCTGTGCTCATCTCTTAACACAGGCTCTGTAAATGAGGAGGGTCATTTTTCTGCTTTAGATGTCACTTTAATCTACTTTACCTCTGTGCCCCGATAATGCCTCATTCATCATAATATCCACAAAGCATAAAGAGGAAAGGAGAGAGAGAGAGAGACTGAAATCCTTCTTTGAACTAAAGCAGTGCTGCAAAGCTCAGTGTTGCCCTGGTAGATTAAGTTTGAATGGCTCAGCACAGAAAGGCCATCAGATTACGTGACCGGGCTGTGGAAAGCTGTCACATCACAGCCAATGACGGGGGGCTGGGCTCATAACAGGGACTAATGAGATTCTCGTTATAGTTAGGGCTCTTAACTGTAGGCTCCACTGTACTGAAATGTCCTCAAAATAGTTTTTAAATCTGAATCAGGAGTGAGCAGCAGAGGACAGGAGTTTGCCTTAATTCACATCAGCACATTCTTAAAGCTGGCTGTGATCCAGAGCACTAAAACATCCACTGGATCTGAATACTGCAAATGTTCATCTCCCCCAACATGCAACACAGAGCAGTCTGCTCCATTCTGCTTTTCTTCTTTAGTTTAGTTGACAAGACATATCTCAATAGATTCCAGGACCAAAACAGACAAAACATCTTTACATTTACTTGTAGACACTGATATTTACATGTTAGTCCATTTGAGATCCATCTTAAGTATTTGCGCTCTATACATATAATTGACAAGTATGTCTGCACCCTTGAGAAATATCATCGAATGTTGATGGACATCTTCGTAGTGCCCTGAATAAAAGAATCCTCACTCACTGTCACCAAGCAGAATCACAACACATCTCAAAACGCCACTGCTGCCTTCGTGATGCTTTCAGACGTGTGACATACGGATCATCGTGTTAGGAGCCCACCAAAATCGCCCATCAAAGCGCCTCCCTTCAGTAGGAACCCGGAAAGGATCATCTCCTCTTTTGGACTGCAGGCTGAGCAGAGATAAGTAACATTTTTCATCTGCGTTTTCAGCATGGTGGCTCAGTGGTTAGCATTGTTTCCTCACAGCAGGAAGGTCCTGGGTTCGAATCCAGGTCTGCTCATCTAACATCATGAAGGTCCAAGGTTCGATACCTGATTGGAGTTCTGTGTGGAGATTGCATGTTCTCCCCGTGTCTGTGTGGGTTCTCTCCGGGTTCCCACAGTCCAAACA
>MDSQ01000477.1_pt1 | contig 10371 bp, 8 predicted proteins | sample 1008251 | NCBI WGS metagenome assembly MDSQ01 (sample SAMN05526597, study PRJNA338239) | gut metagenome | isolation source: Hindgut content | host: Naso unicornis | place: Saudi Arabia: Red Sea | collected 2016-05
CCACGTTTTAAGTGGATATCCAGTGTCACCAAGCAGCCACCCATCCAGAGGGGAGTCCCCCTGAAAGACTGTAGGGATGACAGAATTCGCAGGATGAATGAATCATGTGCAGACCCAGGGAAACTGTCACCAGGCAATTCGAGTCACAAATCACCTGGATATTAATGGAGTGTACTCCCTTACGGTTCACATAAGTGATGGTTTGGGTATCTGGTGCACGCAACTGCACATGTGTGCAGTCGATGGCTCCCAGTACCCCAGGGAATCCACATTTCAACAAGAAACCTTGCTTCGTTTCCAGCCGGCTCTCAGGTGTTGTTGGAAAAATTATGTGCTCATTTGCATGTCGGACTAGACTGAAAGACACTGCATGTATAGCTGAACTGACAGCTGTCTGACTGATCCCCACCACCGAGGCCACGGTGTTCTGGAAAGACCCGGTGGCGAAGAAGGTCAGAGCCGCTGTCACCTTTACGGCAACTGGCAGAGTGCAGGGGCCACGGGGTACGCATCAGAGGCCACGATGCGCACCACCATGTGGACCACCTCACGGGATAGATGTAATCTGTTCCTGTGTCATGGATAGGAGTACAAAATTAAGTGACAATTACATTAGACACGGCGGTGGGCTATTCCAGGCATTATTTTTGTGGTCCGCCTGCATTCCTGCTCTGTCATCCCCAAATAGGAGGACCTTTGATGATATGCTCTCTCCTCGTATCTCCTCCTCCTCCTCCTCCTCCTCCTCCTTGCAATAACGTACTGCATCTTTGTAGAGCTCGTTAAGCATAAAAATCAAGAAAAAAAATATGGGCAATCACATGAAACAGGTAAATCCTTAAGACACCGAACATTACTTACATTTCTTCGGTCCTTTTGCCAGCAGCAGTGTCACCGAGGCAGTAAGCCAGACAGCGAGGATCAAGTACACCAGTGACACACTACTGCAGCTTAACACCATAAGCTTGGCCAAGGTGAGAGGTTTGACAGTCAGATACCGGAGTTTATCTGGAAAGACTCAAATGGTTCGGGAAAATTGAGGAGGGACAAGAAGAAGAGGAAACGGGGTAAACGAGGAGGCGTCAGACAACGCTTGAGGAAAAAGCTGCTCCAAAGGATTCCTCTACGTCCGTTCATCATGGCTAACGTCCAGTCCCTGAGAAAGAAGCTGGATGAACTGCAGGGAAACGTTCGCTACCAGAAGGACTTCAGGGACTGTTGTGTCATGGCCTTTAGTGAAACTTGGCTTTCTGAGCATTATGTCCTTTCTACTTACCCCGTGAGTTCCCTAAACTTTCTATATTCCAATTGTGTACATTCACCCGAAAGCAGATTCTGCCGCTGCCTTCAGCACCATCTTTGAGGTGGTGCAGAATTTACAGGCGATTTCTCCTGATGCACCAAATTTTATTTTGGCCGATTTTTAACCATGTTTCCTTCAATAAGACTCTTAAAAACTTTTACCAATATGTTTCCTGTCCAACCAGATGGGATAAGACATTGGATCTATATTATGGATCACTAAAGCAAGCATACAAATCCCTTCCACTTCCTCCTCTGGGCTCTACTGACCATAACTGTGTGCATCTGCTCCTCACCTATAAATATGTCCTCAAAACTGAAAAGACTATGACTAAGGACATGAAGATTTGGTCCGAAGAATCGGTTCTTTCCCTACAAGAATGTTGTAACTGCACTGATTGGGGCATTTCTACACAGTCCTGCGGTGATGATTTGGACTCATTGGTCGATGTGACATGTTCATACATCACCTTCTGTAAGGACATGATCATCCCATGTAAGCAGGTCAAAATATATCCCATGGGTTAACAAAGCAGTGAAGTCATGTCTTCAGAGGAAGTCTCTTGCTTTCAAGCAGGTGTAGTGTAATTTTTCACTAAGACATGTGATGTGCTAAAGAAAATAAGACGCAATGCCAGATAATGATTATGGTAATGGTTGTAACATGTTAAATCATGTTAATGTGTTAGTGATAGTGATTATGATATATTATGTTGTGTAGCAGTTGAGAAATGTGTAACAGTAATCATCCAGAATATAACTATGTTAACCTCACTGCACCATATTTAACCTTTGTGTAATCCCAAGTGCACTTACATTAAATCTTTACATTAAATTTTTAAGGCCACAGGAGAGAACTGAGAAATAGTAGTGTAAAAACTCCCAGAAGTGACTTTAAAAAAAATAAGCAACAGGGCCAGTCTAAACCTGCTGGTGTCAAGATAAGAAAGTAGCACAATGTGACCTTAAGCCGGAATGCCCCCAAACTGCATGCTAGGTTTTGCTTGAAGCATAAGGGCATGCAATTAAATTAGTCTACTGTTAGAGCTGCTTGAAGTATAAAGACATGCAATTAAATTGGTCCAATGTTAGAGTTGCTTGAAGACATGCAACTATATGGGTGCAATGTAATGTCAGGCCAAAATACGAGTGTTAGGTAGGAGGGGCAAAGGCGTGGAAAGAAGTTTGTATAAGCTAGTGCACAGGTTAGACGAGCTCAGAACTGTTCTGGTGTATGTTGAGTGGACTTTGAATTTGTTCTCCTTTGATGCCGGCATTGAAGTCTTTGCTGCCTTGGACTCTGACTCCGGATGATTTTTTTTAAGAAGTTATTTTTCTGACTTTGGATGATTTTTAGACACCAATAAGAACAATTGAACGCAGCTGAAATACTTAGAATTTTTGCCCAGTGGGGAATTGCTTCTGATCTACATTCTGCCACTAAAGAATTAAAAATTGAAATTTCACAGGCAAAGCAAAATTATAAATTAGAATTAGAGCGAAAATTGGCGGCAAATGAACTTGGGTCAGCCTGGGCGAGTATGAAAACCATTGCAGGCCTTCACAACCCAGAGAGCAGCACCCGGGTCACTCTAAATGGGTTTACTTCTGATCGTGGATCTTGCAAATGCTTTCAATGGCTTTTATTGTTGTTTCAATGCCTTGGATTTTAGTAATGAAATTCAAGAGCAGAGTGACAAATTGAAGGATAACCAGCATTTTATCATTGACCCGCAAGATGTCAAAAGGGCTTTTTGTTCAGTTAAAACAAAAAAAAGCCATGGTCCTGATAATATCTGTGGACGCATTGTAAAATATTGTGCCAGTGAGTTGAGCCCTATCTTTCACTACATTTATAATAAGCCACTACAAACACAGCATGTACCCGCCACCTGGAAAGACGCAGTAGTAGTTCCTGTCCCGAAATCTAACTGCCCAAGAGCCGTTGGTGATTTCAGACCAGTCGCTCTGACATCAGTCCTCATGAAAATCTTTGAAAAGCTGGTCAGGACTGAGATTGTCAGGCAGACTGAACACATCTCGGACCCTATGCAGTTTGCATATAGGCCTCACAGAGGAGAGGAGGATGCAACACTCACTTTGCTAAATCAGCTTTTTCAGACATTTGGATCTTAAAGGGACTCATGCCAGACTTTTATTTGTGGATTTTTCCTCTGCTTTGAATACAATCCAACCTCACATTTTAACCAAAAGGATACAAGAACACTTTGAGCTGAATAACAACCTGGTGGGTTGGATTTTAAACTTTTTAACTAACAGATCACAGAGGGTAAAAGTAAGTGGTGTTCTCTCTGACCGAAAGTGCTCATCCACTGGTTCACCTCAAGGCTGTGTCTTGTCACCACTATTATACATTTTATACACAAACATGTGCCAAAGCAGACATGACAATAGATTTATTATGAAATATGCGGATGACTCCGTTATTGTCAGTCTACTGCAGGAAAACGAAACCAGCCATGGTCCGGTGGTAGAGGATTTTGTGCACTGGTGTGAACAGTCGTATCTACAAACTAACATAGCAAAAACTAAAGATATGGTGATTGATTTTAGGAGGAATACCCACTTGCACTAAGACACTCTTATTAAAGGACAGACTATTGAGGTGGTGCAGTCTTACAAATACCTGGGGACAGTCATTGATGACAAATTGAATTTTGTAGCCAACTGTGAAGCTGTGTGCAAGAGGGGTCAACAACATTTGCACTGTTTAAGGAAGCTCTCGCGCTTATCGTGCTTTTATTGAATCGGTTTTATCATTTTCTGTGGTGTCATAGTTTGGTCACATATCCTTAAAAGAGAGGAACGGTATAAATAAAGTAACCTGAACCTGAACCTTCGGCGAGCGTCTCTCTCTCTTTTTTTCTTTTCTTTTGAATTTTATGAGATGAGAGAAGCCGAATATACACTCACTATCTGATGCCGAGGCTGTTTGTGGTTGGGTTTCCATTACGCGTGCCAAGCGCCTTTGATCTGACATCAGATGTGACGGGACAGTCGATATAGATATAAATTTATGTGCTGATTCAGATAGTTACATTAAATAGTGGCTGTTGTGATTATTAATTACATTGAAATGTGCCTGACATTCTGTAAACCTGCCTGTGAGGTTTTGGCTGAAAGCTGGCGAGCTTTCAGCGCACCTTCGGCGCAGCCTTTTGGTACGAAACTGTCACTGCGCCAAGCCGAATCTGTCGACACCTCACCTCACCTCTACCAAATTGGCAAATTCGCCGCCCAAGGATGTTGCGCCGGATGAAATAACCACTGCGCGGGCTGCGCCACGAAAATAGAGCCCCATGGTCCATTATCCTGCTGGAAGTAGCCATCAGAAGCTGGGTTACACTGTGGTCATAAAGGGATGGATGTGGTCCGCAACAATACTCAGGTAGGCTGTGGCATTTAAATGATGCTCAATTGGTACTAAGGGGCCCAAAGTGTGCCAAGAAAATATCCCCCACACCATCACACCACCACCAGCAGCCTGAACTGTAGATACAAGACCGGATGGATCCATGCTTTCATGTTGTTTACGCCATATTCTGATCCTACCATCTGAATGTTGCAGCTGAAATCGAGACTCATCAGACCAGGCAACGTTTTTCCAATCTTCTGTTGTCCAATTTTGGTGAACCTGTGCAAGTGGTATCCTCAGTTTCTGAAATACTCCGAAAGTGAGAATACACAGCCTGTATTTAATGAAATTCTAAATATTTAAAGAATATACCCAGGCCCTTCAGAGTTTTTTAATCATTAATATATAGATTTTCAACATAATGATCTCTCTGTTCCGCTCTCTCATCCTCATCTTTTTCTCTTTTAGACGAATTGGTCAAGGCAGATGGCCACCCATGAGTCCTGGTTCTGTTCTAGGGGTGTTTTTCCTTGCTGCTGTTGCCAGGTGCTTGCTTTATAAATAAAAATTCATCAGCTCTACTTTGAAAAGTGCCTTGAGATAACATTTTGTGATCTTTAACTAAATTTTTCATTTTAATAGTAAATGCAACGATTAAAAATATTACTCAGTAATGCTGACTTTGGTCTCCCTACACTTTTCACATTACACAGAAAATTAGTGTATATACAAAAGGTTGAATTTGACAAACTTTTTCCTGTCAGAATTTTACATAAAAAACATCAAAAACTGTAATAAACATAATGTCAATAGTCAAAACTTTTAAAACCAAATGTGAGACTACACAAAACCTTTTTTTATCTCAGGTCTCGAATAATCTCATCTGGGTCTTCACCCGAACAACGGTTACAGCGCACGCGCCACCCTCTGGTGGGACAGGGAACCGCACCCCTCCAAACCACAACTTATTAACTTAATGTGGGTTACATAAGGGACAGAGCTGTCTTCATTTTCTGAGGCGGCTGAGGTCCTTCAACATCTGCCAGACTATGCTGCGGATATTTTATGAGTCTGTGGTGGCCAGTGCCATCCTTTATGCTGTTGTGTGCTCGGGCAGCAGACTGAAAGTGAAAGTAGGACCAATGGCTACTCCACCATTACTTCGTCTCAGAATTTGTTCAATAAAATTATTATTTTTTTAACTCCGTAAGTAAGACACGTCCCCTGTTAAATTGAAATTATATCGGCACAATAACTTCCCCTTTGAAACAATATCTTACTTTTTCAACCCAAAGTGTTGACTGTCACCCCTCTCTCATTCAGGAAACTCGCACAAATTGTGAGACGAAGTAACGGGACGATGAGGAAGATTACAGATTTGAGAATAATAACACAGATCATTCTTGTGCTGCAGCTGAAATCTGTAGGTTAGGAGACGTGTCCTCTTTAAGCCCCAGCTGTAGTCAGCTGACTGCCGGCTGATAAGTCACTGACCAATCATATCCATTCTTCCACAACTTCAGGGTACCCGCGGGGTCTTAAAAACTTGAAAAAGTCTTAAATTTAATGATTGTAAATTAAGGCCTTGAAAAGGTATTAAATTTTGTTCACAAGTCTTGAATTTCGTTCTGAAAGGTCTTATTTTTTCCCTTTCTTACTTACATGATACAGCGCCATGAGTGAAAGTAACCCAGTATGGTTTGCTTCCTTCAGTGGCGGGCAGGGAAGGGTATCAAGAACCGGTTGTAAATTGATACCGGCTCCTGATTGGTCTGTACCAAAGTATCGATAAGCTTCTGGATAAACTGTTCTGCCATCTAGTGGTGAGCTCGTAGAATGCAAACCACTGAGTAGTGCGCAAGCCACGGTAGCCGTTACAAGTCAAGTCACCCATTCCAGCCCTGGTTCTCCACACACAGTAAACCCCCCTCTCACCCAGCTGTCGCTCTGATGAGTGGAACATTACATTTTGTTTTGTTTTTTTGACCCACACATTACTATATTTCCACCGACACAACATAACATAGCAACGTAGCTCTCGTTTCTGTCTCTTCCGTCTCCTTACGGCAGAGGAAATCAAGACAAATCAAATGATCCAACTTGGAAGAGAGCAGACAAGCCGTACGTCCCATTTACTCCCTCAGTGTTCTCCATCTGGATAAAGCTACGTCAGTGTTTGCCATACATAGACCAACGTGTGGCGCAGTGCCACAGAATCAACAGCTAGTGCTACAAATTGATTCCGTTTTTTTTTCTTCAGCACAATTTTGAAATATAAATATCGTTCTGTTCATTTATCTCCACATAGCGCTCCTTCTCCCTGTCATTCTCGCTCACACACACACACACAGACAAGCATGCATACATGCCGGTGCGCGGGTACACTTAAAAAACGACCTGCACTCGCCTGACGTTTTCAACCAACCCGACGGCAACTCGGACCGTAAGTATTAATATTAAAATAATGTACCCGACCCGCTTCCTGACCCGCTTATTTTAAAAGGTATAGGCCATGCTCTTGATTAGCTTAATCATAGCCTTATTGGCTTACGTGAAACTGACATCCCTGAGTAATATGCATTTAAAGCAAAGTATTACAATTTGGATGCATAGCAGTTTAACGCGAAGAACCTGCATTATTGCATTAGCCTATTTTATCCCGCTTCAGCATTCATACAAAAGTTGTTGATAATGGCTTAACATTCACAGTAAATAAGGATTTCCCACTACCCTACATAAAATGTTGTTTGAGCAGTTCCTTATAGGGATGCCTAATTGATGGTATTCTGATAGGGCATGCAAGCTTTGCACCAAATAGGCTAATGCTATTTATCTATTTTAGTTAGTTGCCTTGTTGTACCTTTAGTAGTTTCTTACATCTAATTATAGTATTTTATTTTTATTATTATATTTATATTGTTACATTATACTATTTATTTTATTTTACAAAAAAAGTTAAATACAAGAACAGGTTGATATTGGTTGAGGTAGGTCTTGAGTTCAGATGGAGTCTTAATGGGCAGAGAGAGAGAGAGAAGTGGTGCTTGCTGAAGTTGGAAGAGCTGAAGAGTTGTTTTTTTTTTTACTCTCGTGTGATCAAACCACCGACTGCAGCGAGTTTTACCCGATCACGGGCAGAGTCGGATGGCTCATCACCAGGCAGCGGGTGGGATGAAGCTGCATTCAAGACGGAAATACAAGACAAACCCCGTCCTGCACTGATTCAAAATGGGACGATTGACGATTGGGTGACACAGACCACAGAGTGTATACACACAGACTCTACTTAAGTCACATGACGCGATTAATCGCGTGTTAAGCTTTTTTTAACGCGTTATTGTTTCCAGATTAATTGCATGCGTTAAAGCGTTAATTTTTGGGGTTTACTGTCATAGCATATGGATGCTGCGATGTCCTCATGAACATATGTTCTTTGACATTTTCCAGCTCATGTCTTCACCTGGTGACTGTCTATGGACTGCTACTGCATCGTCTGAAGGCAGTGTTTCTGAACTTGAATCAGAAACTGAAGATCTTCCTGAAAATGACCCTTTCCAACAGATTGGCTTTGACACAGACATGGACTCGGTACTAATATCAGCTGGAACAACAACAAGAGCTGAGGCTGTGCTCATGGTGATGAGTTATGCAGCAAGGCATAACATAACAGGGACACAACTGGATGACATGTTAAAACTCATAAATTCTCTTTTTGGCAAAGAGGTGTTACCCAGATCCAAATACATGTTTAACAAAATTTTTAAAAACAACTCTGACATTGTAGAGTTCCACTTTTACTGCAAAACATGTAAGATATATATTGGTACACAGGAGGACATAAAGGACAAAAACATCACAGAGTATGTAAACTGTAAGACTCCTCAAATCCAAACACTACTCGAAACCCCTGAAATTCAAAACAACATTAACTACAAACAACAAAGGGCAGAATGTGACCATGTCATATCTGACTTATATGATGGTGAAATGTATAAAAACTCGTCAAGACCAGGTGGAGTTCTGTCTCATCCAAACAATTTGTCATACATTTTCAATTCTGATGGGTCACCCATTTACAAGTCCTCCAAGTTTTCAATTTGGCCAATACAACTTCATTTAAATGAACTCCCCCCCAAAATGATATTCAAAAATGTTGTGCTTGCTGGTCTTTGGCATTCAAGAGCCAGTTATGTCGATTTTTCTCAGACCTTTTGTTGATCAGGCCAAAACACTGGCATCCAAAGGTGTACCATGGAGGAAAAAAATGAAACCTGTGTGAACAGCAAGATTGTTGGACTCTGCTGTTGTGTGGATTCAAAGGCAAGACCAGCAATGCAAAACACCACACAGTTCAATGGATACTTTGGTTGTGGCTTTTGTTTACATCCTGGCACTCTTGTAGACAAACAGGTGAAATACACTGTGACTGCAACAGAATATCCTGAAAGAGAAGCCAAAGAAATGTTGGCAGATATGGAGCAAGCAGTAGCATTAAATAGAAATGTAAGAGGAGTGAAAGGTCCATCACCACTCATAAACATGCCCTATTTTGATATTGTGCAGGAATTTGTTCCAGATTATATGCATGCTGTGTTACTTGGAGTCATTAGACAGCTCACAGAACTTCTCCTGAGCAACAGTGATCAGCATTACTACATTGGGAGTCCCAGTACAATGAGGGTAATAGAGAACAGGATCAAGGACATTAAACCACCCCACTTGATAACAAGACTGCCCAGACCTCTTGCCGATTTGAAGTATTGGAAGGCCTCTGAGTGGCGTGCATGGCTCTTGTTTTACCGTTTGCCTGTCCTCAGTGGTGTGCTGCAGCCACGCCAACTGAAGCACCTGGGCCTACTGGTGTCTGCAGTGTTCCGACTTCTCAAAGAGAACATCACTTTCGAGGACATCAACAAAGCAGATGAGATGCTGTTTGAGTTTGTGGCGAGGTTTCAGATGCTGTACGGGGAAACCTCAATGACATTCAATCTTCACTTACTAACTCATCTTGCAAAGTCAGTGAAGTTGTGGGGACCCCTGTGGGCACACTCAGCAATCGTCTTTGAAAGTGGTAGTGGTAGTTTGTTAAAACTGTTTCATGGAACTAAGTGTGTGGCTCTGCAGATTGTCAACAAATTTCTGTTGCATAGAGCAATACCATTCTTCACCAAACAACATGCAGTTAGTGAACAAGTGAAGGAGTTCTGTGTGGAACTGACAAGTACCTCAAGAGTGTCACAAAATGTCAGGATACAACTGTGCTAGATACTGGCAGGGTGACTCAAACAACCCATGAACAGAAGCGTGCCTTTGATTCTGCACAGAAACACGCACCTGATGAAGTTGTGGTCCACAAGAGGATGGTGCATAAAGGACTAGTGTACACAAGCAAAAACTACAGCCTCAGTAAAAGACAGAGGGACTGTTTTGCTAAGCTCAGTGATGGTGTTTATGGGGAAATTCATAACATTGTGAGCTTTCCCTCAGGTGGACGTACAGAAATTGCTGTACTCTTTAAAAAACTCCACACACAAAAATGCTTCCCTTTATCACAAGGGAATGGGTTTGTCCCATAAAAACATCATACGTTAATATTTTTTTCTGATTTCTTTTTTTTTAATAAATCTTTGAATCAACTCCAGTCCTAATCATAAATACCAAATATTCAATTATTTTCAGAATTTTAACCCCTT
>MDSQ01000478.1_pt1 | contig 10370 bp, 6 predicted proteins | sample 1008251 | NCBI WGS metagenome assembly MDSQ01 (sample SAMN05526597, study PRJNA338239) | gut metagenome | isolation source: Hindgut content | host: Naso unicornis | place: Saudi Arabia: Red Sea | collected 2016-05
GTGCCTACAGGTTTCAATCTTAGATACACATAATCTAAGACACGCACAAACACACACACAGTCCCAGATCTTACGGAGGGTTGTCACTCAGGCTGCGGCCTTGGTACTGAAGCACCATGTCTGTTCCATAGATGTTAAGCAACTTGTAAGGATTGACAGACACGAGGATGCTGCCTATGTAGGTCTGTACGAAACAGAAATATAAGAAGGAAAGTGAATGAGTGGATGTAGCAGACAGCATCAATGACATTTGATGATACTAGTTATTCAGTTTGAATGTAAAAAATTTATTCATACATATACAAGTTCTTGATCATAGCGCTTCTTAAGGTTCATCAGAACTGTGGTCTCATTCAGCTCACTGAAATTAAACACAGAGGAAATTAAAGACATATGGACAGAGCACATATTCTCACGCTTGAGCAGATACCACACTCACTTTGACACCCAAAATTAATTATTTTTCATTGACGATTTTTCAATATCATTCGCTGAGAAAACTGGTTAAATTATTTGATTAAATTAAAACATCACAGAGAGGTTTTACTTGGGAGACTGTCAGGAAACGATAATTCATTAATCTATTTTAAGCTGCTGTTAAAATAACACACATATCTAATGTAAGAGCTTCTTCAGGGTGTAAAGCGATGATGGTTTAACAGAAATCTACTTGTATGTAAATAAATCCTTATTTACTTAACATACATAATGCTCTGGGTTTCTTTCTAAAATCTATTCATTTTCAGGGATTTTTAAAGCCTACAACACACTTTAAACTGATGCTTAAAAAACTGAAAGGATATGTAATTAAATGAACTATGCTGCTCTACACTAGAGCAACAAAATGCTTATAACTGTGTGACTTGTGTGAATGAACTTGGAAACTGTTTGTTAATACTAGATTCTGCTTACGGCAGCTGTGTCAAGTCCTCCATTCCCTCCGCCCAGCGTTTCACCCTGTGGCCTGCTTTGGGCATGCTTAGGATGGAGTAGATCTATGCAGACACACATTATGGTATGTAATTAGTCTAAACCTCCAATGCAACTTTGTCAAAGCTTGAGAGATACTGTCATCACTTGATACAGAGCTGACATTAAGTATGCAAAATTTTCAATATTCTTGTCTGTTAACTATTGAAAAGTTTTTTGTTCCCAATCTATGTTGCACACTTCACAACTATTGATTGAATAATAAGTATATTCTAAACATTCCCATCAGAATTTATCACTATCAACTCACTAAAAATCCTAAAAAAATGTGAAGAATTAAACACCTAATCCTCCTACAATAGGTAAGCGTTGCCTTTATAAAGACATGTTACAAACACATAAATTCATAAATGTAGCTACCTTGTCATACCAGCTTTGACCAGGTACTCTATCTCTATCAGGAGTCCAGTCTGGGTCCTGAGGCTGTCTGTCTGCAACTCGAGGTACAGGTGAATATCCTTCCAACATCCCATCTTCTTTATACATAGACCATTTTGACAGATTTTGAACTGTCCCATGTGGTAAAACCCTCTCAGCAGCCCAAACGTCTTCCCCTCCTTCCCCTCCTCCTTGGGCATTCTTGGCCCAGTGTCCTGAGCATGGTCCATAGGGAGGAACCACAGCATAGCAATTATCCTCACCCTGCAGGCCTGTTGGCACCCTGTATGAGGCATAACGAAGCTGCTGGTTTTGGATGGCATCAGACATACTTGGGTTGTGGAACCGACGTGCAAGAAGAGAGCCATCCGGCAGCCTTTAGAACAGGAAATGTTTCTTGTAATTTAAGAAGTAACACAGGATTGCACAACATGAACAAAAATATTAAACTGTTTTGCAAATTTATAAACTTTTTACGTATTGGGAATACTCTCCACAGGCACTCTGCCAGTGGACCGACAACCTTTTAAGGAATTCAGGAACTAAATCTGCATTTCAACAGGAGGAATCAGGTCATGGAACTAATGTCACTTTAGTCAAAACATGAGTGCTAAAACTCTAGAACTGACACTAGGATGAGGGTTGGACATTTATTGGTGTTTAATAATGTTAAAGACAACATTAGGCTTTGTACTGCCCTCTCAAGAACTTAAAAAAGAGGAAGGTTAAAGAGAAAAATGTGAACAACCTGAGAGTACAAGCTAACGGCAGCAGCTGCGAGAAATAGAAAGTTAGTGACTGAGAAAAAGAAAGAGGGTAAGAAAGATAAAGAGAGCACTATAAGACCTTAAAGTGAGTGAAAAAGAAATTGTATTTATTTGCAAATAACTTAATGGTAGTTAATTTTCATGGCAGAAATAAATATATATAAAAAACCTAGCAGACTTTCTACTTTGATGATCTGGAATTTTTGTTTCTTTTTCCTCCCCTGTATGTCTCCTTTTTATTCATTTACATCTAACTTCAGAAACAGAATCACACACAGTTAAGAACAACAGGATGACACTGCGTTCTTGTTTCCTTGAGAGTGAAAACAGCCAACAGGAAGACAAAAGGAGATTTTTTGAGAAAAAGAAAGAGGTTCTCTGTTTTGTCTGTTTTGTTAGATCTTTGATAGAACTTTTTGTTAAACAGAACAAATGTTTTATTCAAGATTAATGGCAAACCCTTAACTAGATTTCTCAACAGGTAATTCTGAGCAACACCAGGTCAAGCCTTTAAGGTAATTCTTTGTCCTAGTTTCTATTTATAGAGTAGCTCCCTACCTGTACTGCACACCTTGGAGTTGCTCCCTCCGTAGCGCAGAGGCAAGGTTGGGAGTGGTGGGTTTGGGTGCGCCTGACAGTATAGAGTTCTCTGACAGATGATAGAGACCTGCGGACCGCATTGCCTGGTTTTGTCTCAGAGCAGCTGCAAGGCTAGGAGTGGAGGGCTTCTGCCCAGGAATAACCAGGGAACCTTCAGGGAGCTGATATGATGCACTACGAATGTTGTCATTGGTAAGAGCCTGCAGAACAAGAAACAAGGTAGTTATTTAAGGCTAAAATCAATCTTTGATAAACTGGTCAAAAATGTAATATAACTGTATAATTCAAAAGTATCTCATGTTTAAAATCCCATATTTGATTTGCAAACAAACGGGGACTTGGTTAGGGAAAGAGAGCCGATAAAATAAACAGGTCTTGCAAATTAGCAAATTGGGATTAATTAACATACTTTAGACAGGTCAGGGGCAACCGGTTTCCATGGATCAATGATTATAGTTCCATCAGGCAGGCTGTAGGACACACCCTTTAGATAGGGATTCCGCAGAGCAGCTAGTAGGTTGGGGGTCCTTGGTTTCCTTGGGTCCACTATAATAGTTCCATCTGGGAGGGTGTATGAAGCTCCTTTCAAGGCTGGATTACTGAGAGCCTAAAAATAACAACAGGCTTGATCAATTCCAAAATATATTTTAATTATGTCTGTGCCCTTCTGCTCAAGTTCTAATATATATGTGTATGATCTAGATTAGAAAGGGAAGATTAGGAACACATACACAGATGGTGTGAAATGAAGAGAACACAAAAAAACAAAAACTTGAATCAATAGCTAACCTGAGCCAGGTTTGGCGAAATGGGTGTGTTGGGGTCACGGACCCCTTCAGGTAGTGTGAAGGAGGCTTGCCGCAGAGCTGAGTTTTGAAGGGCGCTGGACAGGTTTGGAGAGACAGGTTTACGTGGATCAATGATGATAGTCCCATCTGGCAGGGTGTACGATGCACTTTTCAAGTAAGGGTTCTGAAGTGCAGCTGCAAGGGTTGGGGACTTCTCTTTCTTGGGGTCAACCACAATGGTACCATCTGGGAGAGAATAGGAGGCTTCACGCAGAGCTGGGTTATTTAAGGCCTTGGCCAGGTTTGGGGAAATGGGTTGCTAAATGTCCAGAGAGAGGAGACCAGTAAAAAAATGAATACATTTTACCTAGATGCTTGACAGCACTAGGGAGAGAGAAGAAATTAGTATAATAAAATGATAAGAAGCAAATTAAGATCAAATACAAAAACAATGAGTCATGGATTACTTGCTGTCTAGGGTCTATAATAGTGCCATCAGGAAGAGTATATGAAGCAGTCCTGACATTCTGGTTTTGCAGAGCTCTGGAAAGGTTAGGAGACACAGGCTTCTGGGGCACACGTGGGTCCTGCATTGGTGTGGGTGGGGAGTGATATATGAGAGTAGAACTGTACAAAACAATGTTGTGGTATACTGTATACAATCATATATGTCAGGTTGTATAGTGTTTTTGACATCTTTCTTTTATACCTACCTTGATAACTGATCCATCAGGCAAAGTGTATGAGGCTCCACGAACTTGTTGGTTTTGCAAGGCATGGTCAAGCAATGGGGAGGCACGGGAATCTGCATATGGTGACACCAAGGATCCATCTGGCAGTCGGTATGATGCTTGCATCAGCTGTGGGTTTTGTAGGGCACGTCCTAATATTGGTGAAGAGACTGGTGTAGGTCCATATGGGGACCGTCTGAACTGCACAGGTGTCTGATAAGATGCTTGACGGAGGTTTGGGTTCTGTTGAAGAGCACTGTGGAGATGAGGTCCAACTGGTGCATATGGGTTACGGCGTTGCATCATAGGGGATCTTAGAGATGAGACATTCTGCAAATTTGCTCGGTTCTGTAAAGCATCATGAAGCAGTGGTGCTGGGCCAGGCTCAGAGATATAATCATATGGAGTAACAACCGTTGGTCCATATGGTGAATGGAGCTGTGGAGTCTGGTAAGAAGCTAAACCTCTTAGTGCCTGACCATGTCTAATGGCTCCCGAGAGCGTTGGAGATGAGGGTACAGAAGGAGCATATGGGGACTGGGGCCTTTGAAGGGGAGATGCATAGGAGGCTCCTCTTACTGCCTGGTTTTGCAGAGCTCCAGACAACATTGGAGAGGAAGGGGGCAAAGGCTGTTCATAAGGGGATGCTGACCTTTGTAATGGAGAACGATAAGATGCATCTCGTATAGACTGATTCTGCAGAGCAGCAGACAGCATGGGAGATGAGGGGGGCATTGGCTGGTTATAAGGTTCTATATATTCGGGAGCCATCTCATCCATTCCTGCTACCCGGGCTGTCTGTGGGCCAAATGGGGAAGCAAAAGAGGCCTGTCGAATTGCCTGATTCTGCAAAGCACCAGATAACATAGGAGAGGACGGGGCAACAAACTGATGCGACTGCTCATGGTAAGGATCAGCATAGGGGTCAGATGCACAAGTTTCTGGTGCATAAGTGGGTGGATGGAGAGCTCCATGGGGCAGGAATGGGGAGGACTGACGGGAAAGTCTAGGAGAGAGGCGTGGTGATGCAGGATGTGACATGTGTTTAAGAGAGGGTTGTGGTGAGGCAGGAGGCATCCTTCTTTCAGAATGTTGGGCCATGAGGGGACGCCCTCGAGCCACTGGGCGAAGAGGATATCGGCCAGATTCTCTCCTACCCAGGGGAGCACGGTGGACCATGTGAGGGGAGTGAAAAGGGGATGAGTGGAGGGAATCCACTGTGAGAACAGAAGACCTATTGCTTCGTGTCGAGGAGGCACGGAATGGACGCACATTCTGGGTAGGTGGAGGTACTGGGCGCCCTCTGAGACCCATAGGCGAGGGCCTCACTGTGCCTAAAGGAACATTTCCACCCATCCTATGCCGGGCTAAGGGTGTGGGGTCCCTGAGCAGCCGAGTTGAGCGGCGAGAAAGGGTAGGAGATGATGGGGCTGGCCGGGGCCCTGCAGGGGATAAACTGCGACGAGATAGGGAAGGAGAGGGACTTTGTCTTCTACGAAACTGTGGAGAGACAGGGGGAGATGTATGGTCAGGGGAGAGGGGAGGGGAGAGAGGCCCAAGCATCTTTTTCCTTCCAAATGGACCATGGCCCGGAGTGCCAGAGGGTGGAGGACTTCGTCTCCTAATTGAAGCATGAGGTGAGGAAGGTGGAGAAGGTCTTCTTACTGATGCCCTTGGTGAGGGTGGAGGGCTCCTTCGGATCATGGAGGCACGGGGAGAGTGAGAGGGTGAGGGTCCTCGAGCCATGGGAGATGGTGATCTCTGAGGTTGCATTCTATGGGCCCGAGGGTGGACCAGAGGGGAGGCAGGAGGTGAGATTTGTCTTGACTTAACAGAGGGAGGTCTTTGGTTATTAATAAATCCACTCCTCATGGATGGTTGTGGGGATAGGCTGCGCCTCTGTGGAAGAATAGGAGAATGGACTGGGGAAACAATGGCAGAGGGTTGACGTGGCATCTGTGGGGAGGACATGATGACAGAGTGGCGGACTGGAGTTGGAGAGGGTTGCATGCGTCGTGCGAGAGAAGGAGACATACTTGCTTGTTTAATAATCATGGCAGTTGGAGTTGGGATTGACACTTGGCCATAACCCTGTTGCTGTGGCATCGTCATCGGGTCTGTCATTAACTGTTGCTGAAAAAACACAACATAAAAAAAAATTGAGAATTTAAAAAGAGAGTGATACATTTGGTAAAGATGGGTAGTAGTGCTCAAAATAGCATTAAGGATGTATTGACAATTTTGGGTATTCCAATAAGAATACTACTATCCACCTTATGGAAAAGAAGACTGGAGATGTGCTCTCTCTGTATAAATTGGATTTTTGTTTTTGTCACTCTTCATATGTTTATCCTGTATTACAGTAGGAATCAGGATGTAAGTCACCCTTCTGTGAATCACAAGCATTAAAGAGTATGGTATACAAAATCATAGATACAATAGCACTAGATTTACCTGTGGTGAAATCATTTGTGGAGACACCATCTGTTGCTGCTGCAACATCATCTGCTCTTGTGGTGACATCATTTGTAGTGACATGATCTGCTGCTGTGGTGACATCATTTGTTGTGAAATCACCTGATGCTGTGGTAACATCATTTGCTGGGACATCATCTGCTGCTGTGGCACCATTATTTGTTGCTGTGGTGGCATAACCTGTGATGGCATCACTTGGGCAGACATATTTTGTTCTTGTTGTAACATCATGTGCTGCTGTGGTGACATAACTTGTTGCTGTGGTGACATTATCTGTAGGGGCATTATCATTTGTTCTTGTGGAGGCAACGTAGTTTGATGTTGAGAGGACATCATTTGATCTTCAGAAGACATCATTATTTGTTGCTGTGGTGACATTTGCTGCTGTAATGACATTATTTCACCAAGTTGACCTGGTGCAAGAGGAATCTGGTCTTCATACTGGATTTCAGACATGTCTTCAAATTCTGGATCAGGTGGCAAAGTAGGTGGAGGTGGCAGGGGAATATCTAAACGATCTTTCCCAAATAGGCGCACTTGAGGTCTAGGAACTCTAAATGTCATCTCCTCACCCTGAACTCCACCTGTATCATCCCTGTACTGATCAAACTGGTCTGAATACTGGTCCGCATAAAGTCCCTGTACTTGATCCATCCCTTGCTCTACAAAGCCAATGACCTGTTGGCCTCCTGGTGGGAATCCGATGGTCTGCTGGGAACTGTAGTCTTGGTATGGCATGCCAGCATCACTATAATGAAGTTGATAGTTGGGTGGAAATCCCCCCTGCATTCCCATAGTAGCTGCATAAGGGTTCCCATAATAGCCTGCCTGTCTATTATCAAAGTAACTCCCTTGTCCATCACTGGAGTAAACTCCTTGAATATTTTCATCAAAATAGCCCTGAGCCTGATGTTCGAAGTATCCATCTACATCTCCTCCATAAATATGGTCCTCACCCATTAGTGCATAGTAGTCCAGACCCTCATTACCATAAGTTGCCATTGCCTGTTGTTGCTGGTACCCATAGTCACCCACTTCCTGGTTGTTATAGTACCCTTGGGCAGAGGAATAAGGGTCGTAGTAGTCCCCCATACCCTGATCATAAAGATCATCCTCATAGTATTCTGCATTTGGATCATAAAGTCCTTCTTCCTCATAGTAACCCAGGTCTTGATAGTCTGCTCCCAGTGCTCCATTGTCATAGTAACCAAACTGACTCTGGCCTCCATATGGTGCAGTTTCATCGTCTCCATAACCACCATAACCATCATCATAGCCTCGATAATCTCTCTGGCGGCCTGACTGTTGCTGGTTGTATCCATAAGCCTCCTCGTCATACTCATAACCGTAATTATGGTAACCGCGGGGATAACCTCTGGAGCTGGCTTGTCGGCTATGTGTTCTATGTCTACCCCAGCCATGGTGACCTGCATTTCCTCGCATTTTAGTTGACAGGAAGCGTTTGGTCAGCCAGTTAGTTGCTGCTGCAACTTTACCCAACAACATACTTCTGTTCTTGAAGTCGTCAGCAGACCCATCACCATCCTTTTTTCTAAATAATCCTTTGAAGAAGCCCCCTTTCTTCTCAACTGATTCCCTTCCTCCTCCCAAACGAAGGAGCATGTAAGTTGGCTTCTTCCCACCATTTGCTGCCGCCCTCTCTTTTGCCTCTTTCTCCTTTTTTCTCTTCTTGCTGGCCTTAAACCTCATCATGAATCGGGAGGTGTTCTTCAGCATGGACTTGCGTCGCTTCTTCTTAGCAAGGCGGTTCTTTCTCTTTCCCAACCCTAGGAATAAACGTGAGGTACTTTTTAGCTTCTTCCTGCTGTTCCTGCGCCTCTTAAAACCAGAAAACTTCATGAACATCCTGGACATGTTCTTTAGACCTTTCCTTGGGATTTCCTTTATTGGTAGTTGCGGAGCTTCCTCTTTCTTTTTGCCTTTCTTCTTCTTTGTATCAGCATCAGATTTCCCTTCCTTGTGGTGGCGGTCATCTCTTGATTTCTTTTTGGATTTTTCATAATCCTCTTCATACTCATCGTCCTCCTCCTCTTCATCTTCATCCTCCTCTTCATCCTCTTCTGAATATTCCCCATGTCTGGACTTCCTCCCTTTCTTTTCTTTAGCCCTTTTTCCTCCTCGCCCCTTCCTTTTTCTTTCATCCACTGAATCATCTTCTTCATCATCCTCTTCTTCACTCAACTCTTCCTCCTCTTCTTCATCACTGAGGAGCTCCTCATCTTCCTCTTCAGACTCTACTTTTTTACTTTTTCCTTTGTCTTTTCCTTTCTTTCCATCATCTTTCCCCTTGGGTGGCTCCTCCTTTCCCTTCTTACCACCTTTCTTATCGTCCTTGCCCCCCTTCTTATCATCCTTTCCACCTTTCTTGTCATCCTTGCTGAGTTTCTTGTCATCTTTCCCTCCCTTTTTGTCCTCCTTCCCTTTCTTTTCCTCCTCTTTCTTCTTCTCTGGCTCAGGTTTTCCACTCTTCTTTGTGTCCTTCTTTGGGTCTTTCTTGCCAGGCATTATGACAAGTGGCTAGGAGCGCACCATCCTCTTTCTTCTTGATGCAACACTGTAAACGTAAATCACCACATATTACATGCAAAAGTAAAAAAGTCAGTAGTTATTTTAAGTTTATTGTGAAAAACACAGTATGGTACTGACATGTTGAGAAAATGTCATCTAGAGTCTGACCTCTAAAAGATTCTTTGGTTTAGATATGCTTAGTTGACTTTGTGACAGCACTATATGCAGGTTCAGTATCTGTGTGAGGACAGCTCCACCTGGCCAGAGCAGTTGCACCCTGCCCAGATCTGGTCCCCATGAAGGCTCCTGTTCAGACATACATAGCTAAATGGAAGAAATCCTCCCCATCTCCAACGCAAATATTAGCATACACAGAATCAAAAGTTAGGTAAACTCCGATCTTTATATTATCTCCTACTCAGGATATTTGTTAAAATGTAGGCCATATTCAATATACTAAAGATTATTATGAAAGTGTTAATTTCAGTGCTAACACTTAAGTGATGTCTAAAAACCCCTACTTACCTTGCCAAAAAAGGTCTCCAAGTCATACCTTGGGATCTCAAACTTATCCCTACATTAAGTTATTCAATCTCTACTGAGTGATTGCAAATGACTATCATTATACAGTTTTATTGTAGGCCTCAAGGTCAACAGGTTCAATGGATCAGAGCTCTAAACACTTACTCAAATCTTACTCTGCTTATATGAATGCCATTGGTGTCATTTTCAGGTTTAGTCACGGTGCAAACCTCTACAGGAGAAATTTTTACAGTTTTACTCATTTCAGTACAATGATCCCTGCAGCATTTGCTTCCCGTAAAACTGCATGAAAACCTTCAAAACACAATAAAACATGCAACTGTTCATTCAGCTTAAGCTCTACCCTTGCTATGGTCCACCCTCTCTCTTGCAGAGTTGTATTCAAAGTCTTGTGGCAGTGTGTTACCACACTCATTTATCAAGACAGCATCATCATAGTCACCTCCACATTCAATGGCAAATAGTGCAGAAGAGCAAGTATGGAGGTAGCCAGAAACTTTGCAGTCTTCAAATTTGTTTTGTCCTTGCAGAAGGTCTCCTCTGTGTTGGTTAAAAAAAAGAAAAAGCAC
>MDSQ01000479.1_pt1 | contig 10368 bp, 9 predicted proteins | sample 1008251 | NCBI WGS metagenome assembly MDSQ01 (sample SAMN05526597, study PRJNA338239) | gut metagenome | isolation source: Hindgut content | host: Naso unicornis | place: Saudi Arabia: Red Sea | collected 2016-05
AAAGAAAAAACTTTAGACGAGATAGACTATGCCCTTAAATACGTTGACAATACTAAGCAAACTGTAAATAAAATTGGATATAATACTCAAAAACTTTTGCTGGTTAACCATCATATAAAGAAATTAGCAAAATATAATAAGCTTGATAAGACAGTACAAAAAGACTTATTAATAAATTACACAGAATGTGGATTGGATGCAAAAAATCTTGATCAAGATTTATTGGTAGAATGTTCAAAAATACAACCTAAAATAGCACAGTATTTAAAAAATCTGGATAATATTATTATAATGAATTGTATTAATATACAACCAGAGATAGTGTTAACAATAGAAGATCCTAGCGAACAACTAAGAAAATGTGCATTAGCTATAAACGGAAATTTAATAAAATATTTTACTAACCCTACGACAGAAGAACAAGAAATAGCAATAGAAAATTCGCCAGAAAGCATAAAATATATAGCCGAGCCTAGAGAATATATTCAGATGCTTACAGTTCTCAGAAACCCGGAATTAATTAGTAAGATAGCATCTCCGCTACCTAATGTGAAAAAATTGTACTACAATTTGGTTAATAACATTGAGGCAGAACACATATTAGCTTTAGAAATAGAAGCTGCTAAAAAAGCAATGTCAGAAAATAAAAGTGTATTTTTATCTAAAGAAGTACTTAATAAATTACCACAAGATTTGTTATTGGAGTATTTAAAACATAATATAAGTCAATTATATTGCGTAGAAAATCCTAGCGAAGAACTTTTAATTGAGTTAGTAAAAATTTATCCTCATTTGGCTATAAATTATAAAAACACTTATAAAACAGTATTAAAAACAGCTTTGCAAGCCTTAAAGGACGTAGAAAATTGAAATAGGACTTGACAAATAAGACTGTAATAATTATAATCACTGTAGTGTAAAGTAATAATGGTTGACAAAATTGAGGTGAAAAATGCAAAAGCTATTAGAAATCACCTACCTATTTGATTTATATCATCCACTATTGACACAAAAACAAAAAGATTTACTAGCAGGATATTATTTTGAAGATTTATCTTTTAGTGAACTAGCAGAAAATTATCAAATTAGTAGGCAAAGCATATTTGATACCATAAAAAAAACTGAGCAAAAGTTATTAGAATTTGAGCAAAAACTACATCTATTAGAAAAGTTCAAAGTTCAGCAAGAAATTTTAATAGAATTAGAACAAATTACCACAAATGAAGTAAATAAAGTAGATAAACAAGATTTGCTACGAATTAAGTACTTAATAGATAAATTAAAACATGAAATTTTATAATCTATTTAAAGAAAGGAGTGCTACTTCAATATTTAAGTAGCAAGACTACAAATATGGCTTTTGACCAATTATCAACAAAATTGCAAGAAGTATTTAAGAATTTAAAAAGCAAAGGTAAGTTGTCTGAAAAAGATGTAAAAGTAGCCCTTAGAGCAGTGAAACTTGCATTGCTAGAAGCAGATGTAAACTTTAAAGTAGTTAAAAATTTTATTAAGTCAATTGAATCTCGTGCCATAGGCGAAGAAGTTATGACAAGTTTAACACCAGGTCAACAAGTTGTAAAAATTGTTAATGATGAACTCGTAACACTTATGGGCCAATCGCAGAGCAAAATATTATTTTCTACAAAAGGAATAACTACGATACTGATGGTAGGGTTGCAAGGAGCTGGTAAAACTACAACTACGGCAAAGCTTGCTAACTTAATAAAATCTCAGGGGAAAAGACCCTTATTGGTAGCATGTGATATTTATAGGCCAGCGGCGATTGAGCAGTTAAAAAAAGTAGCTTTGCAAGTGCATGTACCTGTGTTTGATATGGGAACAGGAACAGACCCTGTAGAAATTGCAAAAGCAGGGCTAGAGCATGCTAAAAAAAATAATAATGATGTAGTAATGATTGATACTGCAGGTAGACTTCATATAGATGAAACCTTAATGGATGAATTAAAGAACATTAAAAAGGCAGTTAAACCTCAGGAGATTTTACTGATAGTGGATGCTATGACAGGACAAGATGCTGTTAATGTAGCAGAGTCATTTAACGCAGCATTAGGAATTGATGGAGTTATCATGACAAAACTTGATGGTGATAACCGTGGAGGGGCTGCTCTGTCTGTAAAGGCTGTTACGAACAAACCTATAAAATATATAGGTATGGGTGAGAAATTATCAGAGCTTGAACCTTTTTATCCAGAAAGAATGGCATCTCGTATTTTGGGTATGGGTGATATGCTAACCTTGATAGAAAAGGCACAAAAGAATTTTGAAGAGGATAAAGCTAAGGAATTAGAAGCTAAATTAAGAAAAGCAGACTTTAACTTTGAAGATTTTTTAGAGCAAATGCAACAGGTTAAAAACATGGGTCCTATAGGTGATATACTAAGTATGATTCCAGGTATGAATCAGGCTAAGCTTTCTGATGTACAAGTAGATGATACACAAATTGCTAGAATTGAAGCTATCATTCTTTCGATGACCAAACAAGAAAGATTAAATCCTAGTATACTAAATATGTCACGCAAAAAGCGGATTGCTAAGGGCAGTGGCAGCGATATTAGTGAAGTAAATAGGCTTATAAAGCAATTTGAGCAAATGAAAGTAATGATGAAACAATTTTCAGGCATGGCAAAAGGCAAAAAGGGTAAATTTAAATTACCTTTTATGTAATATATAAAAATTAATTATGAGGTGAAGAAAATGGCAGTAAAAATACGTTTAAAAAGAATGGGTGCAAAGAAGGCTCCTTTTTACAGAATAGTAGTAGCAGATGCACGTTCTCCTAGAGACGGGCGTTTTATCGAAGAAGTTGGATATTTTAATCCATGTAGAGAACCAAACGAACTTAGCATTAATAAAGAAGCAGTAGAAAAATGGCTTTCTAACGGAGCAAAACCTACAGATACTGTAAGAGCTTTAATAAAAAAATCAGGTATAGAAGTTAAGTAGTAAAATATGAAACAACTAGTAGAAATGATAGCCAAAGAATTAGTTGATTACCCAGATCAAGTATCTGTTGAAGAAATTCATAATGAGCGAGATATCAATCTTATATTAAGCGTGGCAAGTGAAGATATAGGAAAGGTAATTGGTAAAGGCGGCAAAATAATAAAAGCTATTAGAAATGTTGTTAAAGCGGGTAGTATATCTAAAAACAAAAAATATATACTAGAGATTAAAGAGTAGACTAGGCAAATGCTTAGCCTACTCTTTTATTAGGAGGAAAAAAATGGAAATGTTTACAATAGGTAAAATCATAAATACTCACGGGATAAAAGGTGAGTTACGGGTTTTGCCAACAACTGAAGATAATAATAGATTTAAAAAATTAGATGAAATATATATACAAACAAAGGAATTGCAAAAGTATACTATAGAGAGCGTAAGACTTCATAAAAATTTTGTATTGTTAAAATTAGAAGGCGTAGACGATATAAATGATGCTGAACAGCTAAAAAATTATAATATAAAAATATACAGAAAAGATAGTTTGCCACTTGAGCAAAATGAATACTATATTAGTGATTTATATGGATTAACAGTAAAAACTCAAGAAGGCAGGGTGCTGGGCATATTAGACGATATTTTATTTAGCTCTGCAAATGATGTATATGTAGTAAAATCTGAAGACACACCAAAACAATTACTTATTCCAGCTATAAAGCAGTGTATAATAGAAGTTAATATTGAACAAAAATATATGATTGTAAATTTATTAGAAGGTTTAGAGGAAATATGAAAATAACTATAATGACATTATTTCCAGAAATGATTGAGCAGTGTATAAGTCATAGCATAATGGGGCGTGCAATACAAAATGGCATTGTAAATATTGAAGCAATAGACATTAGAAAATATTCTGGCAATAAACATAACCAGGTAGATGACTACCCGTATGGGGGTGGTGCAGGCATGTTAATTCGTGCACAACCAGTTAAAGATTGCTATAACGCTATTGAAAAGAGCCATAATACTAGAGTGATATATATGACCCCGGCAGGCAAAGTATGGAATCAAAAATTAGCCGAAGAATTTTCTAATGAGAAAGAAATTATAATACTATGTGGTCATTATGAAGGCATAGACCAGAGGGTAATTGATGATATAGTAACTGATGAAATTTCAATAGGAGATTATGTATTAACAGGAGGAGAGATAGCTGCTATAACCATAACTGACAGTATAATACGTTTAATTGACGGAGTGTTGGGTAAAAAAGAATCGTTTGAAATGGAGAGCTTTAGTGATAACTTATTAGAGCATAATCACTATACACGGCCTAGAGTATTTGAAGGGCGTGAAGTGCCAGAGGTATTGTTAGAAGGAAATCATAAGAAAATAGAGCAATATAGAAGGGAACAGTCTCTTAGAAATACAGCAATAAAGCGCCCAGATTTGCTAGAAAAAGCAAATTTATCAATATGTGAAAAAGAATATGTAAAAAATTTCTTAGAATAATAAAATTTAAATGGGGTTAAGGATTTTTATCCTAAAACCCCATATTATTATCTATCCGTTATAAGCTATACGCAAGATTTCTTGAATTTCTTTAACTTTTGGAAGTCTTGGATTAGCAGTTGTACATTGGTCTTCAAATGCTTTGTAAGAAAGGTCTTCAATAGCTGCATTATAAGCAGTTTCGTCTATTCCACAAGCTTTAAAGTTTGTTTCCATATTAAGCTCTTTCATAAGATCACGAATAGCTTTTACTAAAACTTTAACCCCTTCTTCAGTGGTCTTAAATTCGTATCCTAGTGCTTTTGCGATTTCTGCGTATCTTTCTGGTGCAATAAAAGTATCATATTTAGGGAAGCAAGTAAATTTAGATGGTGTAGTTACACCGTTATACTCTATAATATATGGTAATAAAATTCCATTAGCTAACCCGTGAGGCACGTGGAACTCACCACCAATTTTGTGTGCTATAGAGTGATTTAGCCCTAAGAATGCATTTGTAAATGCCATACCTGCGATACAAGATGCGTTATGAATCTTTTCACGTGCAATAGGGTCTTTTGAGCCGTTTTTGTATGAACGTGGTAAATATTCAAATATTAATTGTATTGCTTTGATTGCAAGACCGTCTGTGTAATCAGATGCCAGAATAGATACATATGCCTCAATTGCATGAGTTAATACGTCAATACCAGTATGAGAAGTTACACGAGCAGGAACTGACATTACAAACTGAGGGTCAAGTATAGCTACGTCTGGAGTTAACTCATAATCTGCTAGAGGATATTTCATGTTGGTTGATTTATCAGAAATAACTGCAAATGAAGTTACTTCAGATCCTGTACCAGAAGTAGTAGCTACGGCAACAAATTTTGCTTTTCTACCGATTTTAGGGAATGTGTAAACACGTTTTCTAATATCTAAGAATTTTTGTGCCATGCTAATAAAATCAGACTCTGGTGCTTCGTAGAATAACCACATAGCCTTAGCAGCATCTATAGGAGACCCGCCGCCTAGTGCGATAATAGTATCAGGTTTGAATAGGCTCATACACTCTGCACCTTTTTGCACTGTTGCTAAATCAGGGTCAGGTTCTACTTCGCTAAATATTTCTACAAGAACATTATTGCTATTTTTGTTAAGATGATATACTAAAGTATCTACATAACCAAGTTCTACCATCATAGGGTCTGTTACGATTAATACACGTTTGATGTCTTCCATAGCTGAAAGATAACTTATACAGCCTGGTTGGAAATAAATTTTGCCCGGAATTTTAAACCATTGTAAATTCAATTTTCTACTCGCCACCCTTTTCTTGTTTATTAAATTGACTGCAGATACGTTTGCAGTTGTAGAGTTTTTACCGTAAGAACCACAACCTAGAGTAAGTGAAGGAACGTTTGTATTATAAACATCACCAATAGCACCTTGGCTAGAAGGAGAGTTTACGATTATACGACCTGTTTTAAGTCTTTTTCCGTATTCTTTAATAACTGCTTGGTCTTGAGAGTGGACAATAGAAGTATGGCCTAAACCACCTAGTTCAACCATAGTTTCAGCTTTGGTAATACCATCTTCTACATCTTCAGCCTTTACGATAGCAAGAACTGGAGATAGCTTTTCACGAGAAAGTGGATATTCTGCACCTACGCCATCAATTTGGCAACATAATACTTTTGTTTCTTCAGGAATAGTAATACCTGCACGAGCTGCTATTTGATATGGATAGTTACCCACTATTTCAGAATTAACCATGCCTTTTTCAAGGTTTATTACAACAGGAGTAATTTTTTCGATTTCTTCTTTAGTTGCAAAATAACAGCCATGTTTTTTCATAAATGCAACTGCTTTATCATAAATAGGAGCTTCGATAATAGCCGCTTGTTCAGATGCACAGATCATACCGTTATCAAATGATTTTGATAATATAAGGTCAGTTAACGCTTGCTCAAGATTAGCTGTTTTTTCAATAAAGCAAGGTGCGTTACCAGGGCCAACGCCTAATGCTGGTTTACCAGTTGAATAAGCTGCTCTAACCATTGCACCACCACCAGTAGCAAGAACCATGGCAACGCTTGGGTGATTCATAAGTGAGCTGGTAGCCTCAACTGATGGATGATCAATCCACTGTATACAATCTGCAGGTGCCCCAGCTTCAACTGCCGCATCTCGTAATATACGAGCAGCTTCTGTAGAACATTTTTGAGCAGATGGATGAAATCCAAAAATAATTGGATTACGAGTTTTAACTGAAATTATAGCTTTAAACATAGTTGTAGAAGTTGGATTTGTTACAGGTGTAACCCCTGCTATAATACCAACTGGTTCGGCAACTTCAAAATATCCTTCATGCTCGTTTTCTTCTATAATACCAACAGTTTTGGCATTTTTAATATTGTTGTAGATATATTCAGTTGCAAAAATATTTTTTGTAACCTTATCTTCAAAAATACCTCTACCCGTTTCGTCAACAGTCATTTTTGCAAGCTTCATTTGAGCTGATAATCCAGCAAGAGCCATTGCTCTTACAATTTTATCAACTTGTTCTTGATCAAGTTTTAAAAAACCTTCTAGTGCTACCTCTGCTTTTTTAGCAAGAGTGTCAATCATTTGAGTTACAGTATTTTCTACTTTAGTAGTATCTTTTTGTTCAGCCATTAAAAAAAACCCTCCTTAAAATATAAAACCTAAATAGTATATAACTTCAGATTTTAGACAATACATTATAAAAAACTTCTGTCAATAATCTAAAATTTGTTAATCACGTCAATCTAATCCATGTTAGTTTGGATTGAATTTTACAAAATCTGGTCTAAATAGGGTCAAGGGACGGAGTCCTTTGTGGGGGAGATATCCCACAATACCCCCCTATAAACACCTAATTACTTTTAATAAAAAGATATAAATTAGATTAACGTAATTTATTAATACTTAACTATATTATCATTTACAATAATACAATAAATATACAAATAACATAGTTAAAAAAATAACAAAACAATATACAGATGATGCATTAACTATATATATGATAAATATAATTTTATATGATAACAACTATAACTATTATTTTGTTGCACTAAAACTAGATTTATAAGCTAATTTATGTATTTATTATAAACTATTTAACTAAAAGTGTCAATAGATAATGTTAAAAAAATAACATATACTACTAATTTGGCTATTTATGACAAGTCTTTTTGAAAAAAAATCAGTAAAAAGTTAATAATGCTTTATAAAATAATTGATATTACTATAAAAATATATAAAAGTAATAATATTATGTAAATGTAAGAATATTATTATGGGTAAAAATAATTTATATGGAATAAACTTGTTTTATAAAATATAATAAAGATAGGAAAAAACAAAAAAGAACCTAGGTTTCGGGGGAAGAAACCCAGGTTGAGGGGGGATTTAGCGATGTACCTCACACTTGGTACAGATATAGTATTGACATATTTTAGGATTATATACATAAAATAGAAAAAAATTTTAAATTCTCTTGCTGAATTATTTTAGGTAATCCTTGATAAATTATAGAAAGTTTTATATACTTTTAAAAAATGTATTCAGTCTATTCAGTTTTGAGTGAATACAATATATTTTAAAGAGGTGTAGCATGTTAGATATCAAATTATTTAGAACAAATTTAGAAAAAGTAAAAAAGGGGTTAGAGAGCAGAAATTCAAATATAAATTTAGATGAATTTGTACAGCTAGATACTAAACGGCGCGAACTATTGGCAGAATCAGAAGTGCTGAAAAATAATCAAAATATAGTATCAAAACAAGTGCCTATATTAAAAAAAGAAGGAAAAGATGTAACAGAAATACTTGCTAAAATGAAAGAGTTATCCGAGAATATAAAAGACTTTGACATACAAATTCGTGAAGTGGATGAAAAATTGCAATCACTACTGCTGAGTTTGCCAAATATTCCGAACGAGAAGGTGCCAGTAGGGGGTAGCGAAGAAGAAAATTTGGAAATAAGAAAATTTGGTGAGATACCACATTTTAACTTTGATGTAAAAGCTCATTGGGACATAGGAGAAAATCTGGATATATTAGATTTTGAGAAGGCGGGCAAGGTAACAGGTTCAAGATTTACTTTTTATAAAGGAATGGGAGCGAGACTAGAAAGAGCACTTATTAATTTTATGCTTAATATGCATATAGACGAGCATGGTTATATAGAAGTATTGCCGCCTTTTATGGTAAATCGTGCGAGCATGTTTGGTACAGGCCAATTACCAAAATTTGAAGAAGATGCATTTAAAGTTGCAAATACTGATTATTTTTTGGTGCCTACAGCGGAAGTACCGGTAACGAATATGTATAGAGAACAAATCTTAAAAGGGGATGAGCTAACTATTAAGCACTGTGCATACTCAGCATGTTTTAGAGCAGAAGCAGGCTCAGCGGGTAGAGATACACGAGGGATTATACGCCAACACCAGTTTAATAAAGTGGAACTTGTAAAATTTACAAAACCAGAAAATTCTTATGATGAGTTGGAAAAATTAACTATGGATGCAGAAAATATATTAAAAGCATTAAATCTTCCTTATAGAGTAGTAAGGTTATGCACAGGTGATTTAGGATTTAGTTCTGCTATGACATATGATATTGAAGTATGGATGCCAAGTTATAATAGATACGTAGAAATATCTAGTTGTTCTAACTTTGAAGATTTTCAGGCAAGGCGTGCTAATATTAAGTATAAGGACAGCATAAAAGATAAAGCACAGTTTGTTCATACGTTAAACGGTAGTGGGCTTGCTATTGGACGTACGGTGGCTGCTATTTTAGAAAATTATCAACAACAAGATGGCACAGTGATTATCCCTGAAGTGTTAAGAAGCTATATGGGAAACGCTAGTATTATAAAAGGAGAGAGATCATGACAAAGGGAATAATTACGGTTATTGGAAAAGATAAGGTAGGTATTATAGGGAAAGTTTGTGTTTTGCTTAGTGAACAAGATGTAAATATATTAGATATATCACAGACGATACTCGGAGATTTTTTTAACATGCTTATGATAGTTGACTTAGATAATAATAAAATACCTTTTAATGAGCTTGTAACCAAACTTGATGAATGTGGGCAAAATTTAGGAGTCGAGTTTTAGCTTTCCAAAGCAGTTTTTCCCTTAATTGATACCAATTAAAGGATAACAGCCGCACCACAAAAACGCATGCAAAGCAGACCATTAAACTTCATAATTCAGCTTAAAAAGTATTAAACAGTATGTTCAAGAAATATTATTCACCTTCCGTGTATCAAAATTGCCAAAACTTGACCAGCCGTTCTCAAAAACAAAGTCTGTGTGCACCACTGCAGCTCCAGCACCCGACTGATGGAGCTGTCAATCGTGAATCTTCCTATAATCTCCGCCCTCAGTGGTGGAAGTTGAACTTTCTGGTAGGTGGAAAGCAATATAATTTGGGCCCATTTGTCATGAGTTCAGGGTTACAAAGTGAGCAGGTAAATCTGCATTACTTTCTTACCTTAGAAAGTAGCCTAAATTTACCTCTTCATTTTAGGCAATTTTGTACATTTAGAAAGTAGCCCAAAATGAAGCAATACTTTGTAGGGCACTTTCTAATATACAGCTTCTTTTTTCTGTTCACTTCATCAATATCAAAAGTAACCTAAATTTACACTGAAATCAAAACAGTTTTCAAATGCACTTCTTCACTTTCGGTTACTTTGTAACCACAACCAGCTTATGCACCACTGCTGTGCCGCTGCAGGGATAGCAGATTAAATGCACATACTAACTGCTTAGACAGAACAAAGTCTAAATTGTGAAGTACTGATATATCTGTTTAATTTGAAGTAGCACAACAATGATTACAGCAATTATTATTAATTTCAAGCTTTTATT
>MDSQ01000480.1_pt1 | contig 10363 bp, 4 predicted proteins | sample 1008251 | NCBI WGS metagenome assembly MDSQ01 (sample SAMN05526597, study PRJNA338239) | gut metagenome | isolation source: Hindgut content | host: Naso unicornis | place: Saudi Arabia: Red Sea | collected 2016-05
GCAAGCTAACGTTAGTTGTAACATGAGACTTGGGAAGCAAATCTGCTTTATTTCGCTTGTTGTCACTCTCTCTTTTAAGTCCAGTTTGAACTGAGACGAAACGGTTGCGGAAAGTTGCAGCAAAGTAAACTGGTCCGTCTCAGCTCGAGCTCAAGCCGACTGACGGTGTGGCTTGCAGACATTCTGTTGTCAGCAGAGGCGAGTCAGAGCGTGGTGAGCTAATCAGCTCGTACCGATGTCACCTGTCGCTAAGAAGTGCAGCAGAGACTGGCGAATTAGGACAGAGAGTACAGAGAGGGTCACTGATTTTTCATTTTTCCATGAAACCCTCATCCTGGTGTCAAAGAAAATATCATGGTAAAAGCAGGGCTTATTGGAGACCATTTTTCAACCACTGGTCTTCAACCACTTCACTTTAACATCACCACGACTAAGCTTTAAATTGCACTATACTACACACACATTGTAACATAATGAGTCAACTAATTGGAATGTTTAAGTTTGAGTAGTTTGTAAAAGCTTGAGTATGACCACAACAATGCTGTAAAGACGTGCTAGTGAGGACATTTGTTACTGTGTTCGACATGATATTTAATATCCTCGACCACCTCAGTAGTCCCGTTCAGCCGCCGTTTCAAAGACGCGGTAAAACTTTAAGAATTATGAGTGGGGTTTTTACTGACTTGCTATATGTCGCAGACCAAATGTAAATGTCTCTTAAGCTTGAGTTTACCGTAAACTTTATTTCAGGCAGCTAACCAAAAACTTTATTTTAAAAACTTATTGACTTCAAGATGAGGGAACCAGACGTTCAACGATGCTCATTTCCAGGTTTTAGGACTTTTTCCTGTCGCACTTTATACATTTGTGCATTCTACATGCTTTTTTTGTGTGAATAATGTAGAAAACACGCGCTCCTCTGGCATACAAAGCTGGTAGATGTAAAATGTGCACATTTATGAGGCTGACGCACACAGTTCGGTCAGTACAAAACATACTGACCCCTGTTCGGAGAAGTGGTGTTAAAGAGCTTTTAATGTTGCCGGAAATCCGCACAACTGATGACTACACGTTTTATGACTTTTTTCCTTTTTTTGTTGACAGATTTGCCTTCAGGCAGTCATGTGGAGAGAAAGACAGATCAAAGAGGCTGCAAACTCTTTTCTATTCGGCTATTCATAACTGCAAGTTAATAACTGCTGCCATGATACGCTCCCACAAGTTCAAAAGGAATAAAGGCCTTTTAACAGATTCTTGTATTGCCTTGAACTATTTTCCCCACATGCTCATCAGAAGGCTTTTTGTTAAAAACTGAAACACAGGGCAACCTGATAGCTCAGCTGGTACAGACACTGTGTCCTCACTGCAGTGGCCACGCGTTTGATTCCACCCTGTGGCTCTTTGCTGCATGTTAACCCCTCTCTCTCTCTTGCCCCATCTCCTGGCTGTCCCATCAATGAAGGCACGAAAAGCCAAAAAATATCTTTAAAAAAACCAACTGAAACCCAGAATCTTTAACAGCTGCAAAATCCTCTTTGCATAATGGGTGAAAATCCTTTAATAATCTAAATGAATCATAATCTTTAAACAAATATGCATTTGATTTGCACAAATGACAAAATTGTACTTATAGTAAGGAAGCAAATTAGTCAGAGCTTGTCATCGACCCAACCAGCAGCATCTCATTGCTTCGATGTGTTAAACACGTGAATGTAGTAAAAAGCTTTTAGCATACTTAATGAAATCTACAGTTGGACTTAACAGCATTAGCACTCCTCTCACTTTCCCTTCTGCTAAGCACAGTAACACATTTGGCTTATTGCTCATATTAAATAATGTTTACGGTGTCTGGAAGTTGCTCTGAAACTTTTCAAATAAATGCCCGTGGACACATAAAACTTCTCCCTGGAGTAACCTCAGATTCTGTGCCATCACTTTGAAGCTCAGCCATACCCGCTCGTTTTAATCAGCTCACATACACTAAACCGTATTTATCGTAATAATGATGATGGTTTGCCACAGAGATAAACAGTGAGCATGTCTGAAGAAGCGGTTGAGCCCAGAAAGAAAATTCAGGGGATAATCATGGATTAGTAATAGTTTCCATGACAGAGGTGGCCCCAGCATCCAGAGCTGCATGGCACACATGATGCTGCAGTCGCAGACGGGGTGGAGGATGACGATCTACAGTCGATTGGATTCTCAGAGGAAACAAATGGGAGCCAGGAAAGAGACTGAGAAGAGCCACACGCGGAGTTTGTGAGCCTGTGAGTTTCTCCCTTTAGAAGTTTTCCTCCAGATATGATTTGTACTGTGGAAAACAGTCAACTCATTTAGCCCTTTGTGAGCGGCAGGAGAACTGGAGCCTTTACCAGCGTACATTGATTACAAAACAAGAAAAGTCCGATCAGGCGTCGGCCCATTGCTAACACAAATAGACAGACGCAGCACCTCATACCCTCAAGTACTTTAGGATTTCAATTCCACTTGACCAGCGGATTTTTCAGTTGGAAAGTGTGAACAAGCCAAGAATCAAACCAGCTCTGTGTTGCTGTGGAGCAACAGTGTTACAACACTATCTGCTGAGCCACCATGTGGGAAACATTGCTGTTTGTGTCGGTTTGTTCTCATCACTACAACAACTGTTAAAAAGACTAAGCGTAGGTTGTAGGTCATTAACTTTTCTGGTGACAGTTAAGCTCATGCACAGTCTCTGTTGACTAATGAAACATAATTTAGATTTGTGAGAACTTAAGTTGTAACCAGAAATCATTACAGGTAGGATTTCCAAACCTTCCATTTGGGGAAATGCAGAGAATTCTAGCTTGGTGAAATATGAAGGCTTTAAAAGACATTTCCTGATTCTAATGTAGCACACTACGCACACTATTGCACCTGCAGTGTCAAGAATCATGAGTCTGGGAGCAAGAGTGGGTGTTAAATTTAAGGGGAAAAAACACTGAAAGTTGCATTGTGGATGCATGCGCCAAAATAATGTTTAAACCTTCTGCATTATTTGAGAGCAAGCGTGTGATCCAGCAAATTGACTGGCTCACTTTCTGTTTAAATGAATGGCTCTTGAAGGCTTTTCAATTTGTGTTGTACTGGATGGATTCAGTTCTAATAACATTTCAGCATCTTTGTGGTAAATATTTCTGTGCAAGCATCTATGATCTGATACTACTGTACAGAATGTGACTGCTATGCTAAAGGTGCCTCACATCTGAGACACAGGCTGCATTGCTGTCTGCAAAGATTCTCTTTGTTATAATACTACTTGGGGGCTCAAATGCTGTTAAGTTTTCAAATCCTTTTCCATAAATAGGTTCTTAACTATACTATGGATTGTTGTGATACAGATTCTATGGTGTGTAATATCAGAGTCATGATAAAAATGTCATGAAATCGGTAATAGCATACAGACAGTATAGAAAATATTCATCACAGTGCACTTTTCTTGAGAAATCCATCTACCAGTAATTTGCAACAATTATTAGTTTATTCTACATTTTATATTAATGTTCTTTCATAAGCTGATCATTTGTAATGACACCAGCTCTGAGGGGCGGCACGGTGGTTCAGTGATTAGTACTGTCGCTTCATAGCGAGAGGGTCCTGGGTATCACTAACTGGCTGGGACCAAACGGGGTTTGCATGTCCTCCCTGTGTCTGCATGGGTTCTCTACAGGTACAAAGACATGGAAATTAGGTCAACTGATGACTCTAAATTACCTGTAGGTGTGAATGTTAGCATGAATGGTTTTCTATATGTCAGCCCTGTGTCGAACTGGCAACTTGTGCGGGGATTACCCCCCACCTCGCCCAAGTGGGACTGGGATAAGTGGTTACGGATAATGAATGAATGAATGAACTAGCTCTCACACTGCTGTGATCATGAACCTGCATCAAGCTTTCATATAATAGTGTAATAAAACATCAGTACCAGTTTTGATTTTTATTATAAAGAACAGATGCTTAAAGACAACTCAGACTTGGGAAAATCAATTTAAATAAAACTATCAAATGAAGACGGCCTTATTATACAAATATGTTCTGTAACCTTTAAACCACATAGGTGTTGTTGTCTTGGTATCCTTGTAGATCAAACAGGTTCCAGTTCCACTTTAGATGCATATTTACATGAAATTTTCACTTTATTTCAACAAACACATATTAACAAAAACAATCTACCGCATTTAAGCTCAGTTTTCAATCAGGTTCTTTTCTCCTACGGGCGATTCCTCAACCTTCGTGGTCCCGGCTGTGGTGTCCCACTGGTGGAGTTCAGCTGAGCACACCCGGAGGTGACACAGACACCAGGAGCTCCTCTGAGACCTGGGTGGCCCCTGAGTCCAGGCCGGCCTGTATGCCCCCTCTCACCCTGCTTCCCTGGCTGGCCGTTAAAGGCTCTGCCGGGACGTCCACGCTGACCTGCGATTGATGTAAAAATGTTGTTTAGTCTTCGGGCTTCTCTGTCTGCGCAGCTGAGCTGAGTAAGACTTTTCACAGATTCTATGAACACAGCATTTACAAAGGAGAATTTTCTTTTTGGCAAAAAAACACATTTCCTCTCTCCTTTGCTGGAGTCTGAAGCACACATTCAGTGAATATAGTTTGGGGATGATGCACAGGTCCAGATGTGGATGTCAATAATCAAACCATCGAACAACATTAAATATTCAAAGATGAATTTACCCTCTGGTCCCTGGTCTCCAGTGTAGCCTGGTAAACCGTGACCTTTGGCCCCTTTATCACCTTGCTCTCCTCTGTCACCTGCAAGCCAGACACACACACAAACACACACACACACACACGCACACAAAGTGATCTGGGCAAGAATGACAGGCTGAAGTGCGTCTCCCTCAGGAGTGAGTACACTCAGTAACATGCTGTTCACATTGATTAAAGATCATATGTGTTACTGAGATCACTGTTAAATAAATGTTTGCAACAGCTTGTAAATATTCTTCAATTTCACTGGCCTGGCACAGGAATGTAGCATGAGTGTGACATCACGCTTAGGCCTCTAACCATAAATATGAGGCCAGAATATATGTTAGCCAAGTTTTACAGAGCTGTACAGTATTTTAATTCAGCAGTCACAGACAGTATGGCTCATGATGAAAGGTAGTTACACGTGTTCTTTCCAGTGGTGGAAAGAGTCTCAGTACATTTATTTAAATACTGTAATTAGAAGCAATTTTATCTTCTTTTTTAAATTTTATTTTACGCTGTTGTAATCCTCTGTCTACTCCACTTTTCACTTTACATTTATTTGACAGCCGTAGTTAGGCTACCTGCTGATCAACACGTTACATAAAACATGATGAAATTCTAGAATATAAAGCATCTCTGTGGATTAAAGTACCCAACAGTGTGTCGAAGAGTTCAAATCAGTTTATGTCCGCCTGCTGCTACATCAAAATGTTCCTCCAATAATTCAGTGACGTAAAATTCAATTTTCCTGATAATATTTGTGCTTTTATGTGTACTTTTAATTGCTCGTATCAGTCATACTCAACACTACCCATAAAGCAACTTTTTTAGCACCCTCAGTAGACAACCTGGCGAAAGTCTTTTAAATCCAAGATAAACAAATCCCATGATCTCAAGCTACTTCAGGACAACTTTAAACTACATATTTTGCTTTCATAATTTTGTTTGGGAGACCCCTACAAAAGCTGCTTCAGTAAATGTATTTATTTTCATTTTTATACATATAGTAGCTGATTTGGTAACCAGTAACATGACACCAAATGAACAGTAATGGTGCTTCATGTCTGCTGGATGGGTAAATAAGCAACTGTACAATCACACAGTCGTGACTTTCTCAAGTATATAACTTTCCCAGGTATTGTATGTATGGTATATGTAAGGAATGTCTTTATAGTGGCCAGAGTTATTATTTCATGCAAGTTAAAGTAAAGGATCGTTTTTCCCACCTCTGGTTCCTCTTAAACATGCACAGGTAAAATAGAATTTTGGTGTTCACGTTATTTATAAACATAACCTGTCGGGATTGTTTTTCACACCTGTTTCTCCCAGGCGGCCCAGTTCTCCAGCTTCTCCGTAAAATCCCTGAGGGCCCACTTCTCCTTCAGCACCATCATTACCAGGAACACCCTGACAACATCATCAATAAGAAAATACATCATTAGTCTTTTTTATGTTTTCACTCTAAACCTTGCTTTGTTTCTTTTTACGTCTCAGGTCACATCATGAATTAAGGCTCCATTCAGCTTTGAACAGCTCTGTGCACGATAACTTAAAAAGATTTATTTGGCTGATTATTGAATACTTTGTTGGGAAAACATTGTACAGTGCCGTTACATCACTGTTCTTGGTTTGGCATGAAACACCATAACATGAGGCTTACTGGCCATAATCTAATATAGTGGAATATTTTTATATAGGCATGGCCTCAAGAGCATTCATCAGCCTAAGAGTCGCAGTGATTAAAGAAGTTGCGGAACATGAATCGGTTCTACACTGTATAATAATGTGGAAAAGGCTTTTCAATCCAAAGACAGCCTTGGTACTCTCCAAAAACCATTTAACCCAGACCAAGTGTCTAGTCTCTGAGTCCTTATTTGTTCTCATGGAGACGTGGAAAATCGTAATGTTTTCATTCCAAGCTTTTCTGCCAAATACTTCAACTCTTGTAGTCCTGTCCAGACCCTCGCAATGTGTTTGCATTTTAGTCAGGCGGAGAGACAAAAACGAACAATGTATGGAGAATGTGCTGAGCTCCAGCAGTGTATCTTCTCAGCTAAAGGCCTTAAGGATGTAAGGTGACTCCTAAACTAATGAGTCTGTAAAAATGAAGTACCTACAGTATTTTAGCAGAACACCCAAACCGTAAAACTCACAGGAGGTCCAGGGGGTCCTTTCTGTCCGGGGGGACCGGGGGCACCCATGGGCACATCCCCATAGAGAGGACAAACTGCAGCGCACGTCCTCTTCACTGAATTGGCAAAGGTAGACATTTGCTCCCGGAACACTTTCTGACAAACCTCGATCACGTGTTGAGCAGAGAGGGACGGGCCCTGTGTGACAAATGATTACCACATCCATCACTGGAAGTGACCCAGCTGTGGGACATGCAATATGGAATATTAGAGGACGGGACACGCTCATGCAGTGTTTGCCTCTCAGAGGAAATGCAAGGAACAAATGAAGCCAACAAAGTTTCCCGATGCTCATTAGGAGTTACAGCTGCAGTAAATGCAACCCTTACTGTGAGTCAGTACTAATTACAGGCTAATGTGAGACTGTTCAAATGTGCTTTGACACTAAAGCTGTTAGCGAACAATGTGTGTGTGCCAGTGAGTGTAACCACTAGTGCAAATGATTACTCTGCTGTCTCCGTGCCATCATTCACAGATGAAGTAGCGATTATATAGAGGGAATTGAAAGAGCTGTGCTTTTCATTACAATTTCAGAGGCTTGTTTTTTTACTTACTGGAGGACCTGGGGGCCCCTGAAATCCATCTGGTCCTCCTTCACCTCGAACCCCCTTGACTCCAACCGGACCTGAGCGTCCAGGTGGGCCTGCCGGGCCACGCTTTCCCCGTCCTCCCTGAGGGCCCTGCTCCCCACTGTCTCCAACCTACAGAGCAGGTTAACAACATCAGCAGGACTGGACTGAGGACACAGCTATCAGAGTACGATAATCCGTTCTGCATGGACACAAAGTTTATGGAAAGCAGCGACTGCTTCAGATGCTTATTATGTCATGTAAATCTAATGCTATTAATACAGACAAACAGTTTAAACTAGCAAAAAACAATCTCAGAGGTATGAGTAAATATTAGTTGACATTTTAAAAATGAAAAAAATAAAATAAAATGAAACACATGAATACATAAAGTGGAAAATTACGTGTAAGTGGAGAGAACACGGTCCGGGAAACGTGCAATATTTATTTTGGTGCAAATGTGGGTGTTGCTGTTCTCATCACATCTGCAGATGCTCAAAATATGTTTGGAATGTTATTTGATGGATCTACATTAGTATGTTCAGTTTGCAGACACAGAATTTGATAAAAAGATTTCCTAACCAGTGAAATGTTGAATGTCTGGCGGGAATATCACAGTATTAGGAAACACACACCTGCATGACCGCTGTTTTTTAGTGGCCCAGTTCATCACAGCCAACATGTTATGATTTATCTTAAAGTTAAATCAGCGGGTTGGATTAATGGTGAGTAGTGTTTTAGTGAGTAGTGTAGTATTTTTGTTCCAAGACTGCATTTAAAAGGTTTTGAAGTCTCATTTCTCATAGCCCAGGAACATTATAATCATTACTGATACTGCTTCAGTTATTATTATTATTAGGGGTGGCAATCAAAAATCTCGCAACATTGCTAGGGCCGGCCCTGCCTGTTGACTTGATCAGATTTTATTGTCAGTCAAAAGCTAATCCTTTATGTCCTCTTAACTCACTGCAGGTCTGTTACAACAAAAAGTTGATAGAAATTCTTTTAACACTCCACTATCTTGAATGGAAGATCAGGAAAAACAAGCTACTTTTGAGTGACATGAACCAAATCCAAAAATGCATCAAAGTAAACTCCTCCTCTCTGACTCAGATCAAAGGAAATGAGCTGAACTCTACCTGTGAGTGCAAACTGATTATTCCGCCATGCTAAGTCACTCTGGATTAGAGCTTCAGCGACATGGTTTTGCTGGCAGAAAGGAAAAGGAAGTCAGCTGAAAGCTGGAGACAGGGGAAGTGACAGACAAAGGCAGTGACAGACAGACGCCGAGAACAAACAGAAGACAGACGGAGAAGTGAGAGACGTGAAGGAAGAGAGAGCCGGAGCGACAGGGCAAAGAAGATATGAAAGAATGGCCGGTGGGAATGAATGGGAGCTGTGAGGATGTTTCCGGAAGCTGTTTAAGAATTAATCCAGCAGTAAGCGGTAAACAGAGCACAAATACATTACACCCAACCTCAGAGCGCCGTGTGCTGAGGCAGCTAAAAGGGAATATTATAAAGATGCAAATGTGGCCCATTTACCAAGGTGCAAAAGCTCACATTAAAATTTTGTGTGTGTGTGTGTGTACGCATTAAGTCAGAGACAAGGACAGAGGGACATATGCATGAGCTCAGGCATTCACCACCAAAAAGACACATTTCCAAACACACCTGTACACTTGTGAGGTCCAGCACTGACGTAATGAATTCTCTAGCTCACACTGTACCTGACTTTACCTAAGTATGTTTTTTTACAACTAGGTTCTAAATCTCATATTTTTTGTAAATTTTTGTAACATTTTAAGGCCTTTATATTCAACTCAATTCCTTTATGGTCATAGTAATGTAGTCATAGTAGTGTATCAACTAAAATATGCACTAAGCATGGAGTAAATAAATAAATAACACAGCAATAAAAAAACAGCAGTGTTGCACAAGGGTAAAGTGTGAGAAGAAAAGCAGCATAGCAGCATAGTCTTAGACACGTATTAGTGCACCTCAGTATTAAGAGCACAGATGGCAACAGGAAACAAACTGTCCCTAAATCTGGAGCTGCGTGTTTCCACTGATCTGTAGCGCCTACCAGAGGGCAACAGTTCAAACAAGAGGTGACGAGATGAGAGGAGTCCCTGTCAATGTTTCTGGCTCTGTCGAGGTAGCGTGATGTGGCAATGTCCTCCAGTGGTGGCAGCAGGCAGCCAGTGATTTTTTCCGCTGCTTTCACCACACTTTGCTTTGCTTTTTGTCTGCCACCGAGCAGCCTGCATACCACACTTAGATGCAGCAGGTGAGGATGGACTCAATACCTGCTCTGTAGACAGCAATCATCAGCCTCCTCTCCATGTTATTTCTCCTGAGGAATCTCAGGAAGTAAAGTCTCTGGCAAGCCTTCTTCACTGTGGCGGCGGTGTTGGCTGTCCAGGAGAGGTCCCCAGATAGATGAACACAGAGGAATGTGAAGGACTGCACTCGTTCCACACATGCCCCATTTATGCAGAGCGGGGCTGGGTCTGAGTCACACTTCTGGTGTTCAAAACCAGGTTGTTCACCAAACACCACACTGACAGACTGAATGTGTAACAAATAAACAACATGAAATGCCAGGATGCAAATATTTCGGATCAAAGGTATTTAGCTATTCACACCAGCACCAACATGAACAGAAACACGGGAATATGAATTTGCGAAACAGTTTTACACAGCTCACTTCGCTATAACCTCTCGCTGCCAATGATGGATGTCGTCACCCTGGTGGTAGGTAACACAAGCATCAGTATAGACCAGACGGGTGGTGGCTACTTTTCCACAAGTTGTTAAATAATTACCTAGATGCCATCATATTGTGTTGTTATTGAGACTGAGGTTCAGCCATTGTTGATGTTGT
>MDSQ01000481.1_pt1 | contig 10354 bp, 8 predicted proteins | sample 1008251 | NCBI WGS metagenome assembly MDSQ01 (sample SAMN05526597, study PRJNA338239) | gut metagenome | isolation source: Hindgut content | host: Naso unicornis | place: Saudi Arabia: Red Sea | collected 2016-05
AATAACTTGATTTCTTTAGGAGTTTATGACGAAGTTAAAGAACTTCTTGAAGAACTTGAATTTGAAATTAACCAAGTTGAAGATTCAGAAGAAGATGCAGCACTTGGAAATGGTGGTCTTGGTCGTCTTGCAGCATGTTTTATGGATTCTGGAGCATCTTGTAATTTGCCTCTACAAGGATATGGCATACGTTATAGCAATGGTCTGTTTAGACAGATTATTACAGAGCATGGCCAAAATGAAACAGCAGACGTTTGGGGCAGTGACCCATTTAGTGTAAGAAAAGAATATTTAACAGTAGAGATTGAATTTAATGGGGAAAAGGTAAAAGCTGTTCCATATGATATGCCTATAATAGGATATGGGACATATAATATAAACACTCTTAGATTATGGCAAAGTGAGCCTATGGTAAGCTTTGATTTCCACTTATTTAATGCACAAAGATATGATGATTCTGTTAGAGAAAAGAGTCGTGCAGAAGATATTTCTAGAGTTTTATATCCAAACGATTCTAACTGGGAAGGAAAAAGACTACGCTTAAAGCAACAATACTTCTTAGCTAGTGCATCTCTACAAGATATTATACGTTCTCATAAACAAATTCATGGGGATTTAAAAGACTTCACTAAGTGGCATGTAATACAGTTGAATGACACTCATCCAACTATTTCTATACCAGAGTTCATTAGATTATTAGTGGATAAAGAAGGTATGGCGTTTGATGTTGCATTGGGAATGGCAAGGAAAGTATTTGCCTATACAAATCATACTATCCTACAAGAAGCATTAGAAAAATGGGAAATTGACTTGATTAGAGACCTTATCCCACGTGTATATGAAATAATTGAAACAATTGACAGCGTATGCATGGGTGCATTAACTAATAAAAATTACTCAGACGCAGAAATACACGAGTACAGAATAATAAAAGACTATAAAGTGCACATGGCAAACCTTGCTATTCATATTGGATTTGCAGTAAACGGGGTTGCAGCGTTGCATACTCAAATACTAAAAGATTCTGAGTTTAAAAACTGGTATAAATTATATCCGCAAAAATTCCAAAATAAGACTAATGGTATAACTCCTAGAAGGTGGCTTAAATATGCAAACCCAGAGTTATCTAAGTATATTACCAAGTTATTAGGAACAGAAGAGTGGGTAACAGATTTATCAATGTTAAAACAACTAGAAGAATATATTGATGACCCTGTTGTTTTAAATAAACTTATGCAGATCAAAAAGCATAATAAAGAAGTACTTGCAAAATATGTTTTTGACCATGAAGGCATATTAGTTGATGCAGACTCTATATTTGATATACAAGTAAAAAGATTGCATGAATATAAGCGCCAATTTTTAAATGCACTTTATATATTAGATTTATACTATAGAATAAAAGAAGATAAAAACCTAGATATACCAAAAGTGACTTTCTTCTTTGGAGCAAAAGCATTCCCAGGGTATGAAAGAGCAAAGGCTATTGTAAGATTTATTTGTGAAATTGCAAGCTTAATTAACAATGATGAATCTATAAACGACAAGATTAAAGTTGTATTTGTAGAAAATTATAGGGTAACTTATGCAGAAAAATTAGTTCCGGCAGCAGATGTATCTAAGCAAATTTCTACAGCAGGAAAAGAAGCATCTGGAACAGGAAATATGAAGTTTATGTTAAACGGTGCACCGACATTTGGAACGTATGATGGAGCGAATGTTGAGATTGTTGCAGAAAGTGGCGAGGAAAACAACTTTATATTTGGGCTTAGGGTAGAAGATATCGAAAGAATTAGACATAATTATGACCCGCTAAGCATTTATCAAGGAAATAAAGACATTAAGCGTGCTGTGGATAGTCTAGTAAATGGTACACTAAATGATTATGGTACAGGAGACTTTAAAAAACTATGGGATTCATTAATCCATGGAGCACACTGGGGTGCCTCTCCAGATGAGTATTTTATACTAGAAGATTTTAGAGAATTTAAAGATAGACAAGACGAAGTATTTGAAGCTTATAAAGACCAAGAGAAATGGGCAAAAATGTGTCTTAAAAATATTGCAAATGCAGGAACTTTCTCTAGTGATAGAACTATTATGCAATATGCAAATGAAATTTGGGATATTAAACCTGCACCATTACAAAAATAATCAATCTTTAGCACAGAGGTGTAAAATTTCAATTATCTACAGTCTAACCAGAGGTTTTTTATTCCTCTGGTTTTTTAAAGGAGAAATTCTGTTGAATAAAAAGATTATCAATATTATTTTAGTACTGTTAGGAGTATATATCTTTATAAGGTACATTTTAAGTTTATTTATGCCATTTATCATAGCTTATTTATTTGCAAGTTTATTGCAACCTATAGTAAGAGTTTTGAATAATAAATTACATCTACGCAGAGGGATTGCAACTTTGGTTTCAATGCTTACCGTACTTAGCATAATTAGCAGTGTAATTGTATTTATTTCAATACGCTTATATGAACAGATAGTAGCGTTTAGTTTATCGTTTCCTATATATATCAAAAATATAGAATATTTCTTTGATACTATAGAGCAGAGATTGGACGAGTTATCCACAATCATTCCTATACCAGATTCTTTTATGACTATAGAAGGTATCATACAAGGAGTTTTGACAAATTTATCTAATTTGTTATCCGAATTTTTATCAGTGGCATACAGCACTATAAAATTTGTGCCTTCTAGTTTATTTGTTATAATTATAGTACTTATATCTACGTTTTTTATTACAAAAGACTACTCGCTGATTGCTAAATTTATAAAAGCACAATTACCACACAATATAATTATAAAAATCAATTCTATCAACAAAAATTTAAAAAGTGCAGTCGCAGGATACATTAGAACTCAACTAATTTTAATGATGTTTACATTTACGATATGTCTTATTGGACTTTTTGTATTAAATAGAGATTATGTTTTACTAAGCAGTGTAAGCATTGCCATATTTGATGCATTTCCGATACTAGGAAGCGGAGGAATTTTAATTACCTGGGGGGTATATCATCTAATTATGGGTAATATTGCGTTAGGCTTAGGGCTATTATCGGTATATGGAGTAATAGTAGTTACTAGACAATTATTAGAACCTAGAATATTGTCAGGCCAGATTGGAATGTATGCTTTGGTTACTGTAATGTCTATATATATAGGATTTAAAATATTTGGTAGTATAGGATTAATATTAGGTCCAATTATAGCTATAGTAATTCAGACTATGCAAAACCTTGATATAATCCCTGCATTTAAGCAAGTGAATGAAGATTAATTATATATAATAATAAAGTTTAAAGGAGGAAAATTGATGAGTCATAAAGATTTGCACAAGCCATTTTATCTTAAAAATGGTAGTAATATAGGTGTTTTATGTATACATGGGCTTTTTGGCAGCCCAAATCAATTTATTGACATTGCGAAGGTAATAGAAACATTAGGATATGATGTTAAGGCAATATTACTTCCTGGGCATGGTGGAGGTTGCAAAGACTTTGCTAAGAGCAGCTATAAAGACTGGAAAGAGTATGCTAAAGTAGAAATTGAAAAAATGCAACAACACTACGATAAAGTTTTTCTAGTAGGCCATTCTATGGGCGGGCTATTTTGTTTAGACTTTGCAGATGAAGTGCAAGCGGATGGAGTTATACTAATTAATACACCTATGAAAGTTCATGTGAAATTAGAAAAAATATTTATGTGCATGAAAGTGGTATTTATGAATAATACAATAACGTCGGTTTTTGAGACGGAAAATCCTAAGCCTTTATATAGTGTTGATAACGGACGATGGTATGAGTATATTACATGGATAGCTCCTATGTTAGGCATTTATAAACTTATAGAATATGGCAAAAAACCACTAATTTCCTCTGTGAGGACACAGTAACTGTGGGATATAAGCCTCTCATATTCAGTAAGCGTATAGGGAAACTTGTGCGTAGATAAGGCCATAAGAGCCTTGCAATATACTACTTGAATTGCTGGAAACCCGTAAAGCTAACTAAACTACAACGTAGAGATGAAATAGGCTCAGGCGTGAATGTTGCGAAAGCAGAAAAAATTAGTTAGATGGTATAAGGTTAAATCCTAAGTATCATTTACAAAAATCGGAAATCAGCAGCTAAGCTCCGTCGGTATTTTCCACCTCAAAGAGGAGAGTAAAATATTAAGGAGAAAGTTCAACGACTAGACCTCTTGAGGGTCGTACACTACAAGTGATAGGTAGTGGAAGTGGGTAGCCCCTAACAGCAATCCTGCTCAGCGAGGAGAAGAATAGATTGGCTGAGGGAGAAGATATAGTCTGTGCTTACATGAAAGTGTAAGAAGTTTAGGTATAATTACTTCCTATGAAATAGGCAGAGTAAATACTAGAGAACTGACTAAAGTGTAGCGACTTTAGTTGAACAACGACCTCCCGTATCATATAAAGGCACGCTTCTAAACGTTAATAAAAACTTTAAATGACTTCTATTAGTATATCATGAAGTTTTTAGTAAAATATAGTTTTAGAACCCGCTGCCTTTAACTGTGGGAGGTTCAGATTTGAAACAAAGAGAAAGTTAGCAGATATAAAGGTGCCTATGCTGATATTCCAGTCTCAAAAGGATGATACAGTAAATTTTAAAGGAGTATATCAGTATAAGAAGAAAATGAAGATGGATAATCTAAAGATAGTTTTGCTTAAAGAGTCAAACCATAGCAATTTTTCAACCAGAGACTTAAACGTGATTAGAAGATTAGTGAAAAATTTCGTAAGTAGAATGTAAGAGGTTGAAATTAATTTACTAGACGTATTAGATAATGAAACATTATCAGTCAAATCGGGCATGTCAATTTCACAGATAGAGGATATCAGAAAGCAAAATAGTTAATTTTTACACGAAGAATATAGAATCACTTTTGGTTATGAGCTTAACTGAAGGTGATTTTTTATATTTCTTAAGAAATCTTAAGAAATAGTATGCAAGGATTTTAAGAAGTTTCATGTATAATACAAGTATAAAAAATAAATGGAGGAGATGTTATGGACGAAAAAGGAATTATTGATATTACAAAGAATGAGGTAGTGGTAATACCTCCTGTAATAGATGATTGGGAAGATGATGATTTTACATTAGAAGAACCAGATAGTGCAGAAGATAAAAAAAAGATTAACTTAGAAAAAGAAGTTGAATACACAGAGTATGAGGAACAAAAACAGGAAGAAGACCGAGACACCACATTTAAGACGTTTAAGAAAAAACAATATAAGCACGAGAAGGAAGTGGCAACAAAAATTTATAAAAAGTCTAAGCTACGGATTACCCCATTACTAAAATTTTGTATAGGCATATTTTTAATGTTTTGCGTAATAAGTATAGCACCAGTGATAATCGCTATTATACCAACTAGTTTATTTGGTCTGGTTGTTGTGCTAAGTATTATTTTTAATACAGTAAGTTTAACCCAAATGTCCAGTGTTATGGTAATTGCAATTATATCAATAATATTATTAATTATAGGTAGTGTACTGTTTAGCGTATTAATATTTTATAAAATGGCTACATGGGTCATGAAAATGTTACGCACTAGGAGAGGAGAATAGAGATGTTTAAGAAGCTTATTATAATAAGTTTAGCCATGATAACAGTTGGGAGTGTAGGTGGTATTTATTCATTAGTGGCAATGTCTATACAGGGTCCAGAAGTTTTTGGAGAGTGGTATAATACGAAAACGATTGTATCACAGACACCATTGACTGATAATGATGCTAAAAATTTGGAAATAAGCTTGAAGGATTTGCCACCGTACGTATTTGATTTGGTGAATATAAATATTATTGAAACAGAATCAGCAGGATATATAGAAACTATTGCAACGGGAATGTTTTTAATAGAAGAGCCTATAAAGATAGCACAACAGTATATGCAAGGTAAAACTTATATAAATATACAAGGCAGTGGTGATTTAAATATACCGATAAATGATTATTTTGGAGGACGATTTGAATTAACTGTCAATATATATTTACCACATCAAGATATGCAATATTTGAAGGTGGATACAGGTATGTTACGTCGTCAGAGTGAAATTAACTATGTAGGTAAAAATAATATAGATACCTTGATAATAGATGCACCATATGTAAATGGAGGTAGCATAAAATTAGCAGGAAAATATGAAAATATAGATGTAGAATTAAGTGGTTATTATAATACTAATTTTACTATAAATACTCCTGCGTATATAAACTTAACGATAGACGGTATATACAATAACGACATAACTGCACAAGGAGTCAATGCTAACATTACTAATTTTAGTAAGCTGGTTGTAAATACTACGGAGGTATCAAAATTAGAAACAAGGGCATATGACGATGGAAGAAGAAGTATTAATTTATACGGAACTTATGAAGAAATAGTAATAAATGAAGACTCTGGTAGTGAAGTGGATATTTTCTTATCGTCGACTATAGACCCTGATAGAATATATATAGGTATAGATAATGTGCAAAATTATAATATAGATTATAAGGTGCCAGAACAAACAGAAGGTTTTGCATTGCTAGTAGATATAGAGCATCCATTTAGAATAATAAATCAATTAGGAGATATATCAGAATTAGGCATAAGAAATGATGATGATATAACTAAGCGAGATATTGCACAAAATATGGCAGAGTATATATATAGAAATGGAAAAACAAATATACAAATAACTTCTGGTAATGGGACATTGCATGTTTATAAGTAATGGCATGTTTATAAGTAATGGGAGGGAATAATGCGAAAGTTATGGAGAAAAGGCAAAGTTTATATAAAAGAGTTTTATCAAGATGTTATTATTACAAATATTAGATATGAGATATTATTTTTAAGTATTATAGCAATTTTAGGAGCATATATCGGTGGGAATATGATAAGTGGTGTATTAAGAACGATGGGGGTAGGAAAATACTCTATTGTAGAATATGAATACTACGAAAAAGAATTAGAAGATATTATAGTTAGCATTATGAGCCAAAATTATGACATTACTAAAAAATATGAAACGATAGTAAATAATATTTCTCGTAAGCCATATAAGTTTGGAGAAGTATATATTTTAAGTGGTGATGGACAAGTAATAGATGGTGAAACTATAGGCACAGAAAATGCCACTTTAATTAATAAGATGAATATAGAAGAAGTGGTAAAATATTCAGATAATGCTGCATACAATGAAGGTTATAGCAGAGTATACCCTATAGTTGAAAACAATGAAATATTATATTTATATATAAGAGCAGGATTTTATGATAAAATTAGTATAAAATATACGTCAACACCTGATATGTGGGGAGGGCTTGTAGGAATGTTAATTTTTTCAATCATTATGATCAAAGGGACGGCTAAGAAGGTAAGATATATAGAATATTTATCTGATTGCTTAAGACATATATCTACTGGAGATTTTGCATATCAAATAGATGTATCAGGGAGTGACCAGCTGGCTCAGGTGGCAAATGATATAAACTTTATGCAAAATGAATTATTAATGCAGCAACAATATAGGATAGAATTAGAAAATGTTAAAAATGAGTTAATTACTAATGTAGCACATGACCTTAGAACGCCTTTAACATCAATTATAGGCTATATGGGGCTAGTAAAAGAAGGTAGGTATAACAGTGAAAAAGAAGCAAGACAATACCTTGATATAGCGTATAATCGTGCTGAGAAGCTAAAGGTATTATTGCAAGATTTATTTGAATACACTAAGCTTACAAGCAAAACCACAGAGCTTATAAAAATAGAACTATCTATCCATACAATGTTAAAGCAAATTATAGATGAGTTTATACCAATTGCTAAAGAAAGAGGCATACAATTAGATTTGATACACAAAGATGAGGATTTTATATTAGAAGCTGATGTTATAAAACTAGCTAGAGTATTTGAAAATTTAATTGATAATGCCATTAAGTATAGTATCAATAGCAAAGTAGTTAAAGTTATTACAACTACCAAGGATAATGCAATTTATATAAGTGTGAGAAATAAAACAGACTTGACAAATGAAATAGAACTTGATAAGTTGTTTACAAGATTTTATCGGGCTGATAAATCACGTAACAGCGAAAGTGGCGGTTCGGGGCTAGGACTTGCTATTGCTAAAAATATTGTATTATTACATGGTGGTAAAGTATGGGCACAGCTAGATAAAGATATATTAACAATTACAGTAAAGTTAGAGGACAATAGATGAGAATGCCAACAATTTTAGTAGTAGATGATGAGAAAGAAATAAGAGAGCTTATAGGAATTTACTTAAAAAATGAAGATTATATTGTGCAATATGCAAAAACGGGCATAGAAGCGATAAATATTATGAATGAACAATTGCAAAACATAGATCTTGTAATACTAGATGTAATGATGCCGGTGGTAAACGGTATAGACGCTTGTTTAGAGATTAGGCAAAAATATAACACGCCTATTATCATGGTATCTGCAAAAGCTAATGAAATAGATAAAATACATGGTTTATCGTCTGGGGCAGATGATTATATTACAAAACCATTTAGCCCGCTTGAGCTATTGGCACGAGTTAAAGCACAAATAAGACGGGCGACTAAATTTAACCAACTGCCAAGAAGGGATACGATGCTTTTAGAAGGTGAGTTGATGTTAGACTTAGAAAAGAATACTCTTTTTAAAAATGATATAGAGATTATTTTAACGCCTACAGAGTATAATATTTTAAAATACTTATGGGCAAATAAAGGGATAACTATAAAAGCAAAAGATATTTATGAAAAAGTCTGGGGGCAGACTAGTATTGACAATAATACAGTTATGGTGCATATAAGAAAATTGAGAGAAAAAATTGAAGAAAATCCACGAGAGCCGAGATATATTTTTACAATTTGGGGGATTGGATATAAATTTTTAGGGTAAAATATAAAATTTTAAAATTCTTAATAATTTGTTCAAAAATTTATGCTATTGTATAAGTAAGAGATTGGCTTAGGTCCCCCAACCTAAGTTGCTCTTAAATAAGAATCTCCCATAATATATCCCTTTTCCTGTTTGTATATTATAAACAGAAAAATAGAGTGTCAATTATAATTTTGGCACTCTAGTTTTTTATCTGAAAGAACTTGCTCTAATACTCCTGCCTCTTAGGCGGTGAGATAAAGAGCAAGTAATCTTTTCAGATTAAGGCAACTAACATTCAGTGGTGGGGTTATAACCCCCACCACTGAATGAAGTTTTCTTCTATCTTCTAGGAATATAGTGGAGAATAAAGCTTATTATAATAATTAAAAAGGCCAATAGCCTCGGCTGTTCTTCCAGGAATTATAGGCAATGTTACGCAGATTTCTTCTGAAGTATCAAATACTGACCCATATATCAAATTAAGGCTAGGTAAATCACCAGTAATACATAATGTACTATTATTTAAAGCATATATATAATTAAAATTATCATATATCTCGCCTGCAAAACAGATATATTTATCAGTAAAAAGTACTTCGATAGGGGATTTAAGTAGGTTATCAAAAAAATTCATTATTACTATAAGTTGGTAGATAAAAACCAATAACGACGATATAAGTATTATATTTTTGTGCTCAGGGAAGCCCATACCTACGATAACACATAAAATAAGTAATAAAAATATAGAGTCTATATAGTCTTTTTTCTTACATAATATATTTTTATAAACTGCCTCAAGTTGTGCTCCTGAATAGACCCACTTACCTAATAATTGACTTTCATTAATTTGGATAAGCTTTTTATATCTTTGCAAAGTAATTGCCTTGCAAATTGCAATGATTATTAAAATAGCTCCTAAAAACATATTAATTGGGTAAGATGGCATATAACTAATATTTACAGGAGTAAGTACTAAAACACAGCCTAAAATAAGTAAACTTAACAAAATATGAGTATTAAAAATAAATTTATTTTTCATATAAGATCAACCCTTTTTATTTGAGGTCATATTATTATATGAAAAAAAGTATATTTTAGGGACTGTCTAATCTGGAAAATTAATGAAATTATTGAGTAGCATACAAAGTTATCCACTTTCTGTGGATAACTTTGTGGATAACTTTATGTAACGAGAAAAAAGAGCAACTTTAAGCTACTCTTTTTTAAAAAATCGGGGTGACAGGACTCGAACCTGCGGCCTCCTGAACCCAAATCAGGCGCTCTAGCCAAACTGAGCCACACCCCGATAAGAGCGTGAGACGGGAGTCGAACCCGCGACCCTCTCCTTGGCAAGGAGATGCTCTACCACTGAGCCACTCACGCGTATTTCCTTAAGACATTTATTATGATATCATAGATACTTT